>Ga0307942_1001612_pt1 | contig 18093 bp, 23 predicted proteins | sample OrgLakmetagen175_FD_201846 | JGI IMG/M metagenome (GOLD analysis project Ga0307942, IMG submission 201846) | Saline water microbial communities from Organic Lake, Antarctica - #175 | ecosystem: Environmental > Aquatic > Non-marine Saline and Alkaline > Saline | place: Antarctica: Organic Lake... | reverse complement strand
GACAGGTTGCCATTCCAACTACTATTTTCCTTTTAAAATCATTGTACACAAATGCATTACCGATCGATTACCAATGGATTACCAGATCAGTAGTCGGCCCGCTTACCAGCCGCTTACTTCCTTAGTAAATGAGCCAGTAAGCCTGGTAATGGCCATTGGTAACGTTATCCGACGGTAGTAAGTTACTACCATGATAAAGGGTAACAATGTCTACAATGCTACGTTATCGCCAGAGGATCAGGGGGTTTACGATACTACTAGAGCAAGCCAGTAAATCAAGACACACATGAATAAAGGTATAGCTAATTGCTAGCTGCATAAAAATTAGGCTACCTACCCATGGAAGAACAACACCAAGGAGGAAACGGCTGAAGTGTCTGCTGAAGCATGACGGAAGCTCACTCAGGAATGCAGCGCAAAGCTTCAAATTCCAAGATAAACACCTCCAACTGTGTTACGCCACAAAATAGGATCAAACAGTGCTAAGCAGGGCTCATCGTTTAAAAACAAGATAAATCCTGTGTCAAATTCCATAGAGTAGAAGACTTATCAGACAGTGCTAAGCAGGGCTCATCCTTTAAAACAAGATACTTCCTGCGTCAAATGCCATGGAGTAGAAACTCAGCAGAGCAGTTGAGAGGAGACTGAGACTTCAAACCAACACAGTCTAGAGCCGCACGGGGCTTTTTTCCATTTACCCACAACCTTTTCAGGCTTTTAACCAATCCTGATTGCTCATACAAATCCTTGGGCCACTTTGCTGTCGAGCAAAGCCCTCACTCCAAGTCCAAGAAGTCCATCCTGGACCTGCGTGGAAAATCATGGACATATGACGATGCTTAAGAATTAAAAGTACAAAATTGCTTAAGGATCATAAGTGAAAGTAAAAGAACACAAGTAAGCGTTTCGGTTGATTAAGATCGGCGTGCGTTCTTTTCGTTACATCTGGGAGTGGTGGGTATGGATTTAATTGTGGCTGGCTAAGACCAGCCAGCAGCTAAGCAACTGGACGTGTGAGCCAGATACGTGTGAAATTTAAAGAGCGTGCGCGCTGTTTGCATGTGGGTAACATGGGTTAGTGAACCGTTTAATTACGGATAACATGGGTAAGTGAACCATTTAATTACGGATAACATGGGCGTTTGAGCCAGTTGCGTACGTGATGAATGATGAAGGGAAGGGGCACGTAGGTACCAACAGCTAAAACCTGCTCACCGCAGGACTGCAGGAAAGATTGACGAAAGTATACTAGAGATTAGGACCTTACAAAAAAATACTCATCTGAGGAATTTTTATTGAGATTAGGACATTGAAAAAAAAGAGCTCACCTAAAACCTGCTCACCGCAGGATAGATTGAGGAGAGTATACTAGAGATTAGAAAAGTTGCAAGCTACACCATATAAAAAGTTACCGATTCTGACGAAGTTTTGAAGAGCACTTGTCCAAATGTGCACCCAATTTGAATCAACCACCCACTCGCACAAGTAATACCAGCATCTCACGTCAGGAGCAGATTAAATACATATGATGGCAGGTCCTAAGCTCAAGCTTACCGCTCGTCAAATTTCTGTTGAATGTTTCCTCTCTGCTTTTCCCACAATCCACTTGGTAAACATTGGCAGGTCCCAAGCTCAAGCCTGTCCCTTGCCAATTTCAGGCTCATACGCTCAGAAGGCTTCCCTTCATTTATCTAAAACCCACAGGTGCACAAGCTTTACCCACAAGAGCACAAGTTAGCCCCTAAGTATAACCCACACGTGCACAAGATTGCCCCTAAGTTTACTTACAGGTACACAAATTAAACCCACAGGTGCACAAGTTTGCCCCTAAGTTTCACCTACAGATGCACAAATTTAACCCACAGGTGCACAAGTTTGCCCCTAAGTTTAACCCACACAGATGCACAAATGTAACCCACTAGTGCACAAAATTGCCCCTAATTTAAACCCACAGGTGCACAAATTTAATCCACAGGCCTCCCAAGCCTACATTGCTGGGAGCCAAGCCAGCATCAGACGTTCACACCTCACTTGTTTTATGAGCATTTTCTCCATTACTCTTATACTAATTCCACGCCCATGCCTCATGCCTCACCTGAGTGTGGCCTTCAACTTGTTTAACTGCTTCTCTGCACGCTGCGCCTGCATGATCTCCGCCGGGTCCGTCTGCAAGAAAAACACGCACACATAAGACGCAGCTTAGCAGTGCCGCACATCTTGCACTAGCACACTGCAACTGTCTCGTTTGTAGGAGACTCAAGTGCTCCAGACAGGGGAGGCGATTGCCGCAGCGTTTTCAAGGAGAGACAGGGGGGGGAAGCGTTGTAAGCAACACTGATAAGTTGGCGAAGCCTTGGCGGTGCGCGTTCACGTTTGTGCCTCTCATTCAATCTGTGCCTCATTCAGTCTGTGCCTCATTCAGTCTGTGCCTCATTCAGTCTGTGCCTCATTCAGTCTGTGCCTCATTCAGTTTGTCCCTCATTCAGTCTGTGCCTCATTCAGTCTGTGCCTCATTCAGTCTGTGCCTCATTCAGTCTGTCCCTCATTCAGTCTGTGCCTCATTCAGCCTGTCCTTCATTCAGCCTGTCCCTCATTCAGTCTGTGCCTCATTCAGTCTGTGCCTCATTCAGTCTGTGCCTCATTCAGTCTGTGCCTCATTCAGTCTGTGCCTCATTCAGTCGGTGCCTCATTCAGTCGGTGCCTCATTCAGTCTGTGCCTCATTCAGTCTGTGCCTCATTCAGTCTGTGCCTCATTCAGTCTGTGCCTCATTCAGTCTGTGCCTCATTCAGTCTGTGCCTCATTCAGTCTGTGCCTCATTCAGTTTGTTCCTCATCAGTACAAAGTGCAACTAATATCAAGGTGTAGGGTTGGCCAAAACCATATACCGTACCTTACCGAACTCACCCCGGGTAAATAATGTTTTTTGCCCTCCGGCGTGGTATCGGTATCGTAAAATACATATTCATTCAGAGGCTCCGGGAATTCCGGGGTTTGGCAAAAACAAAGTACCCATGTGCAGGCACAGTGGCGCACACATACATGTGCAGGCACAGTGACGCACACAACAGTGACGCACACAACTGTGGCGCATACATACATGTGCAGGCACAGTGACGCACACAACAGTGACGCACACAACTGTGGCGCATACATACATGTGCAGGCACAGTGACGCACACAACAGTGACGCACACAACAGTGGCGCACACATACATGTGCAGGCACAGTAACGTACAGAACAGTGACGCACACAACAGTGACGCACACATGCATGTACAGGCACAAGCGCACCAACACACATGCACACGCACAAACGCGCATGTGCACGCATACACAAACACTTGTACAGGCACAGGCTGGGCTAAATGCCCACCGGGGTTGGTGCAGGGAAGGCTAAAATATTTATTTACAGGGTCTGGGGTTCCTGGGACTGCCTTTGGTATTTCTGAAATTTGGGTGCCGGGGTGAGTACGGTAAGGTACATTATGTACTGTGCATATACAATCTTTTTGGCAAGGAAATCACCAAATATATGGTCATATACGGTGTATATATATACGGTTCTGGCCAAGTGGCCAAGTACATTGAGGTGCCATCTGCGGAAGCGAGGCAGAGTCCCTGTGGACAGAATTGATCTCTAGTGGAGCAAGAGGAGGAATGCGAAAGGTCAGACCAGTGTAACGATGTTCGTTAGGCTGCTCTGTAAATGAGAGGAGGTTCTAAACACACTCACTTGCGTGAAGCCGTCTGGTGCAGGCATTGATGGATCAATTTCTCCTAGCAGCACCACGTTCTCCCCTCGAATGAGCTGCAGACCTAGCGGGATGTCCCTGTGTGTGCAATGTAGTGGAACACGCATGCTTGTATACATTTTCTCCTAGCAGCACCACGTTCTCCCCTCGATTGAGCTGCAGACCTAGTGGGATGTCCCTGTGTGTGCACTGAAGTGGAACACGCATGGATGTACACAATTTCTCCTAGCAGCACCACGTTCTCCCCTCGAATGAGCTGCAGACCTAGTGGGATGTCCCTGTGTGTGCAATGTTGTGGAACACGCATGGATGTACACAATTTCTCCTAGCAGCACCACGTTCTCCCCTCGAATGAGCTGCAGACCTAGCGGGATGTCCCTGTGTGCAATGTTGTGGAACACGCATGGATGTATACAAGTCACACATCACGCACGTGCGCGCATACACGCACACACGCACACACATACACACCTTTTTCATGAAAAGCCAAATTCCTTGCATTAAAAAGCCAAAATCCTTTCATAGTAAAATGGCAAACTCGCATGTGTAGTTCATGTCAGTACTTAAGTGCGACATTGATCAGACATAGGACATAAAGACATATGTAACATTGATCAGACATAGGACATAAAGACAGCCAGAACCGTATATGTAACATTGATCAGACATAGGACATAAAGACATATGCGACATTGATCAGACATAGGACATAAAGACATGATACGCATATGAAACATTGATCGGACATAGGACATAAAGACATGATACATATATGTAACATTGATCAGACATAGGACATAAAGACAGCCAGAACCGTATATGTACTCCACATATGACCGTACATTTGATGGATTCCTGCAGAAAACACCTAACATACAACGTGGATGTATACATACATATGGTATACTCTTGGCCAACCCTTTACATATGTATACATACATAACCCTGTACATATGTATTCATACATAACCCTATACGTATGCATACATACATATGGTTTTGGCCAACCCTAATCAGACACCACAAAGTCGTAATACAGCCGGTGACCAAAACAAGTGTTTTCTCATCTTAATTGTCGGTCAGCTGCTTTGTCAAAGCATCTGTGGCTGAGCCATTACAAAAGGTAGATGGCTAGTTGCCACATGCTCATATTATTCGGCTTGAGCACACGTACATGTACACAAGCCTTGCTTATTTATAGGCATCAGCATACACACAAGGGACTGGCAAGGTGCCACACAGCAGAGACCCACCCGTACTGCTCCCCTACAAACACGCGCTCCACAGTGCCCTCCAGCACCAAGTTGGCAAACTGGTCAAAAGAGCGCAGCACGCCTGCAAAGCAACAGCATGAGAACTGAAGATGTAACAATTAACAAAAATACATGTACGGAATACAGGTAGGTTTGGACAGAATCGTATATACACACCGTATATGACCGAATGTATGATGATTTTCCTGCCAAAAATACTGAATATACACCGTACATATAGGGTTGGCCAGAACCGTATAGTTGCACCGTATATTATTGTATGTATGATGATTTCCCTGCCAAAAATACCATATGTACACTGTATATACCTATAAATGTATGGCTCTGGCCAACCGCAAACATAGGTGATAGCAGTACAAAACGATGATGGATTTATACGGGCAGTGGGCAGGCATCCTGCGCATTTGGCTGCGTTATCAGTCTGCAAGTTGGCCCCAGGTTGGTAGACCAGTTAAAAAAAAGTGCAGCCTGCAGTGATAGAATTAAAGAACTGCGTCATCAGTCTGCAAGTTGGCCCCAGGTTGGTAGACTGGTCAAAACAGCGCAGCGTGCCTGCAGCGTACACAACGTGGCTCAGAGGGGCATTAAAAGAAGCAGGTTGCTCGGCTGGTGAATTAATTATAAGGGCACAGCACGCCTGCAAAGAGTGAAAAAAGGTTACCACTCATGAAAGCTTTAAATTTGCGCTCATGCAGGTGAGAACATTTCCAAAGAGCACGCTTTTACAGTAAGAAAAGGAAGCAGCGTGTTTGCCGTGCCAATTTCGCCCACGCAAATTCACACCAGTGATAACACTTTTTGTTGAGCACCACCGCCAGCAACTTGAGTCACATGACGACGGGATTTGTTCGCGTGTGGGCATGCACTCCTGTAAATATATATGTACCTGTATGCACCTATATGTACCTATATAACTATACTACACAGACTTACTTGCATGCGATGTGCGCATATCCACTCCTTAGAGGTGGACACGTGATCAGACGTGACAGCAATTCAAATGGCACATCATATGCACATTATCCGTCAATCTATCAGCCATCATTCGGCTCTGGATTTGGACTCGCACACGATGTACAGCTAGATACTCCTTGACATTCGTTTGTCCCACCTATAAATATGCGACCATCACATAGCTGTGACAACAATCTTTTTTCACGCACCTAGGATTTTCCGGCCGTCACGCAGCTGTACTAACAGCCGTTTGTCTAGCTCCTCTGCAAGGGCCGTTCCTGGAAGTGGGGCATCGCCCAACTCCATCTGCCTGCTGCCCAGCTACCTTAGTCTGAGAAGTGGTTGACAGGGACGTGTGTGTGTATATATGCATGTGTGTGCGTGTCTGTGTACGTGTTTGCGTGCAGGTGTGTGTGTGTGTGTGTGTACTTGAGTGCATATGTGTGCAAATGATTTATTAGTGTGTGTAATGTATGTATGTGTGTGTGAGTGTGTAGTGTGTATGTGTGTGTGAGTTTTTGTGTAAAAGTGGGAGTGTGTGTTCAGCCCTTTAAAAGTGTGCAGGCAAGCATGTGAGCATGTGTGTATGCCTTGTACGTGCGTTTTATAGTTGTGTGTATGCGCATATGTGTGTGCGCACATGAGGACATGAGTGTGGTGTGCATGTGCATGTGCATACGTGTGTGGGTGTTTGTGTGTGTGTGTGTGTGTGTGTGTGTGTGTGTGTGTGTGTGTGTGTGTGTGTGTGTGTGTGTTCAAGTGGAACATGGCTCACCTACAAGCTGTTTCCATGTTATGATTTCTACTGAAATGACAAAATTAGATAACTAAACAACATTTGAGCACTTTGAGTTACAACCTGGTAGCCTGGCACATAATATAATTTAGTTCCTGGATTTCAACAGCTATGCTCCCCGTGTTGACGGGCCTAGCCCGACATGCTGTCCGGAATCACGGGCAGCAACAAATTAGCAACTTGTCAGCTAGGGCGTTCGCCTCCGATGCCGTGTCCGTGCAGCAGAGCAACCCCTTCCTGAGGTTCAGCAGTCCGGTGCCCAACGCGATTGACCACTCTCCGCTTCTTTCCACTCTGCCCGAGACCAAGGTGCTTTGATTGTTGCACATTGAGAAGGGCAAGCAGCTCCCTCACGCTTCATTCTGGAAAAGGAGCGGGAAAAGTTCCAAATCAACCCTTCTCTCCTCCCGCTTTCCTCGCGCACTCGCAGGTCACGACGCTGCCCAATGGCCTGCGTGTGGCCACCGAGCACATGCCTTTCGCGGAAACCACCACCCTGGGCGTCTGGATCAACTCGGGCAGTAGGTTTGAGACGGACGCAAGCAATGGAGCAGCCCACTTCCTGGAGCACATCCTGTTCAAGGGCACCAAGGCAAGTGGGGACATCCTTGTTCTAGAGGAAGAGAGGAAGGAAAGGAGCTATGTGAAACACATTCAATGGCACTGTGTGCCTGTAAGGAGGCCCCCCCTCAAATTCACTTGAGGCACGATGATTCTGGACATCGATGCACAGGCAAACAAAAAACATACAGCATCGAGATGTTTACAAAGCTCGGGTTTTCGTTACCCGCGCTTCTGCCTCCTGCAGAAGCGCACCGTGAGGGAGCTCGAGGTGGAGGTAGAGAACATGGGTGGGCAGCTGAATGCCTACACTGGCCGGGAGCAGACTGCTTACTACGCCAAGGTGCTGGGCAAGGATGTGGGCAAGGCCATGGACATCCTGTCAGACATCCTGCTGAACTCAAACCTGGATGAGCGCGCCATCAACAGGGAACGGGACGTGATCCTGCGGGAGATGGAGGAGGTGCGCACGGTCGTGTGCGTGTGCTTGTTTTGAGCACGAGATGTTGCTGCTGTGTACGTGCATCTGTTTTGTTCTGTGGGCACATGCTTGCAATGTGTCTGTGTTTGTGTGTGTGTGTGTGTGTGTGTGTGTGTTTGTGTGTGTGTGTGCGCGTGTGTGTGCGTGTGTGTGTGTGTGTGCGTGTGTGTGTGTGTTAATTTGCAGACGTGAACAAAACTGCTCTGACAACAACATGCGAGGAGTTAAGTATGCACCACTGCTGCACAAATGTAGTGCGGCATGAGCAGGGCAGGGCACCGCCCCGACACTGGAATGAAACGTCCTCACACACCACACCATCTACAGGTCAACAAGCAGACGTCTGAGCTGGTGTTTGACCACTTACACGCCACAGCCTTCCAATACAGCCCGTTGGGACGCACCATCTTGGGCCCTGTAGAGAACATTAAGTCCCTCACCCGCGACGACCTGGTGTCATACATGAAAACTCACTACCGAGGACCACGCATGGTGAGTGGGAGGCTTTTCTTAAGGTCTTTTTCGCTGCAGCCAAAGCCCACTGGGCGCTTGAATTTGCACCCGCATATATGCGTGCCCAGCACACACATCGTACGCAGTACGTGCGTGTTTGCTCGCTCACCGCTTACACGCACAGCTCCATGCATACACGCAAGCGTACACGCAAATACACACACATACACACACGTGCACATGCCTGTGCATACACTTCCGAACACATCCTCTCAAGGAACACTGGCGGCCTGCTCTCACGCCCGGCGATCATGTACACCTGACATTTCCTGCGCTCGCTCTTGCCCATTCAGGTGCTGTCTGCCGCCGGTGCCGTGAACCATGACGAGTTGGTGAAGATGGCCAGTGACATGTTCGGTGGCGTGCCCGACGAGACACCCTCCTGCAGCGTGCGCCAAATCATCACTCAGGTGCGGCTTGCGCTGTCGGCTGAATTGGTGTAGACTTACGCCAAACAAAGTGTGGGCACGTGTATGTGTGTATTTGCATCTGTATTCATACACACGTGTGCATACATTTGTATTTGTATTTATACACACATATGTGTGGACATTTGTATTTGTATTTATATACACACAGTGTTTAAGATATAAACGTGAGAGGCGTGGGTTTGCTTGCGCTTCCTGGTCAGCTGTATGCTTATATATCCCTGGGTTTCACTGTACATGGCATGCTGGATGTACGTTGCTTTTGGCAGGGGTGTTTTCAGCTATACAGTCACACAGTGCACACAGACAGTCACACAGTGCACACAGACAGTGCACACATACAGTCACACAGTGCACACAGACAGTCACACAGTGCACACAGACAGTGCACACATACAGTCACACAGTGCACACATACAGTCACACATTGCAGATATACAGTCACACAGTGCAGCATACAGTCACACAGTGCAGCATACAGTCACACAGTGCAGACAGTGCACACATACAGTCACACAGTGCACACAGACAGTCACACAGTGCACACAGACAGTGCACACATACAGTCACACAGTGCACACATACAGTCACACATTGCAGATATACAGTCACACAGTGCAGCATACAGTCACAGTGCAGACAGTGCACACAGACAGTGCACACATACAGTCACACAGTGCACACATACAGTCACACATTGCAGACATACAGTCACACAGTGCAGCATACAGTCACACAGTGCAGACAGTGCACACATACAGTCACACAGTGCACACAGACAGTCAGCCCTACGTGCTTTCGATGTGCAATGATTGGTAGTGGTGTTATGGATATGGCCAACCTTGGGTGCGCCACATACGTAGGGTTGGCCAGGACCATACATTAATAGGTATATACGATGTATATACGGTATTTTTGGCAGGGAAATCATCATACATACGGTCATATACAGTATATATGTACGGTTCTGGCATACCCTATGTGTATTGGTATACAGTTCTGGCCAACCCTACACTTACGCCGTCGTGCGCACTTGCAAAGGGGCGTCTCAACGGTTGCTATTTCCTTTGAAGTCAGCACCAAACCATTCCAGCCGCACTAAAGCACGCGTAGGGTTGGCCAGAACCATATATATACGGTGTATGTATGGTAATTTTGGCAGGGAAATCACCAGATGTACCATCATATACGGTGCATATATATAGGGTTGGCCAGGACCGTATATGGGATTTCTGCATACGTATATGTACACCGTGCAGACAGTATAAACCGTATATGGGAAAATTCGACATATTCAGAATTATTTTTCAGGGGGGTCATTTTGTAGCTCTTGAAGAGCTCTGATCGTGTACCCCATTTAAATTGACCAAAAATAAAAGGTCAGGGAGTTATGTAAAGAGGCCAAAACACACAGGCACGTGCCTGCACACACGGTCACTGTCACGAGACCCCTCTTCTTCCTCCACCCCCTTAACTGATGACCCCGTTTGTGTATGCACGTGTGTGTGCATGTGTTTGTGCATGCTTATGTGTGTCGTGCGTGCATGTGTGCAGTGTGTGCATGTGCGTGTGCATTTGCGCGCGTGCATGCACACGTGTGCGTGTGCGTGTGCATGTTTATGTACGCGGACATGCGTGTGCACATGCTTGCTTTTGGATGTATGCATGCGTGGGTGCGTGCGTGCACGTGCGTATGCATTTGCATGCATGCTGAGGTTCGTACATGCATGCGTGTATGTGTGCGTGAGCGTGCATGTACATGTGAAAACATACGCGTGCGTGTACCTTTACGCACGTGTGTGTTTGCGTGTGCATATGTAAACAGATTTGCGTGCATGCATGTGCGCGCGAGCAGGGTGTGCGTGCATGCGGTGGTGCGTGCATGCACATATGCGTAAGTGAAGAGTGTTTGTGCCGTTTCTGTTCCTGTGTCATCTCTCTCTGGAAACCTTCAGTGGGGTTGGCTTGCATGCCCTGCTCATACTCAAACTCTGGTGCTCCTGGTGCTGCTGCTTCTGAACCCCTAGCTGTCGAACCACTGGCTGCTGCTGTGAGGGATTCCCTTCCATAGGGAACACGGCTGCTAAGTAACGTATAAAAAATTGTTTAAATTGCCCGATATAGGTCTTTAGGTTTTTAGTAACGAAGGCCAGTGGAAGGTCGCTTTTGACCATTCATTTAGACCGTATATGTACGTATATATACGGTAAAATCGTATATACACGTATCATACGGCGTATATATCCACATACGGTCATACAAATACGGAAGCAGAGAAAAATCAGTTTAACATCCGTATGTATACATATACGGTTCTGGCCAACCCTACATATATATGGTTCTGGCCAACCCTATGCACGCGCTTTGATACGACACCCACCCACCCTTCTGCTCCGCACATCAGTGCTTCTTTACCACGTGAGTGCAGTTTCGCTAACGTGTGTGCATGCTTGCAGGTCAAAAGGCTGGAGTATCAGATGTGGTGATATTAACAACTGCATACTTAATCGCACTCCTGACACCTGTCTGTGTGTGTTTGGGGGGGGTGTGGGGGGGGTGTGGGGGGGGCGGATAGGAATGTGGGTGTGGGTGTGCTTCCTGAGGGAAGTGGGACGGTTTGAATAATTCTTCTGTGACTACCCTAACCAAGTCACAGGAGCCCAGCAAATTCATTGGCTCGTACGTGCACGGCCGATTCCCTGATGCCACTGAGTGGTTAGATTTTTCTTACCCTTACCCACTCTCACAGGAGCCCAGCAAATTCACCGGCTCGTACGTGCACGACCGATTCCCTGATGCCACTGAGTGATTAAATTTTTCTATGACTACCCTTACCCACTCTCACTCTCACAGGAGCCCAGCAAATTCACCGGCTCGTACGCGCACGACCGATTCCCTGATGCCACTGAATGTGCGATGGCGGTGGCCTTTAAGGGTGCCTCCTCCACTGACCCCGACTCCATCCCCCTGATGGTCATGCAGACTATGCTAGGTGTGTGTGTTTGTGCGTGTATGTGTGTGAGTGAGTGGGTGTGTGTGTTTGTGCGTGTATGTGTGTGAGTGAGTGGGTGTGTGTGTTTGTGCGTGTATGTGTGAGTGAGTGGGTGGGTGGGTGGGTGGGTGGGCACAAATACTTTGTCAGTGATTGTGCTTGTTTGTTAAGCAATGCATGCATGCCTGTTAACAAATGTGTGCCCTTGATCACATAGCCTTAAACTAATGCTGCGTCCCCTATGTCGCACAACCTCATCTGTGTTCAAGCCCTTTATTCTGAGTTTTTTTTAGCTTTGCTCTCTTAGCACACCAGACCCCAAGCAACATCACACCCTCCTCACCCTGCTCGCTACAACCTCAATGTATGTCCAAGGCCCTCATGTTCAAAACATTTTCCAAGCCTTGTTCTTTTAGCATGCACACTCCAAGCAACAACACACCCTCCTCACTCTTCATCATTCACAGTTCTTTCTGAGCCTTGGTATATTAGCATGCACACCCCAAGCAACAACACACCCTCCCCACTCTTCACTGCTCTTCAAACCTACTGACTTCTCAAGGCGTTCCTCGCATCTGCTGTCACACACACACACATACACACACACTGCTCTGCCCAGACCACGTCCGCCTGACCTCTCCTTGTACTTATGTGCGTGTGTGTGTATGTGTGTGTGTGTGTGTGTGTGTGTGTGTGTGTGTGTGTGTGTGTGTGTGTGTGTGTGTGTGTGTGTGTGTGTGTGTGTGTGTGTGTGTGTGTGTGTGTGTGTGTGTGTCTGTGTGTGTGCAGGCGGCTGGGATAAAAACAGCCCTGCAGGCAAGAACTCCAGCAGTGCCCTGACCAGCACCGTGGCTTCAGAAGGCCTCGCTGACGGCTTCATGGCTTTCAACACCAACTACCACGATACCGGTACGTGTGTGGGTGTGATGCACCTGTTTGGCCCGGTCAGCTGGCTCGGCTCATTGCTGTGTGTGTGTGGCGCCGATGGCCACTTAAGAGCTTGCAACGCTAGGGCTTTCATAAATCGTTGCACAGTACGTGACACAAAGCGTTGAGCTCTGCACTGGTGCTACTAAGCGCTTGTGGTTTGTGTGCGCGTATATGAAAGCACGCCACAGGGCATAAGGACAGAGATTTGAGGGCAATGAGGGCGAGACAGAGTAATGAGGGCATGAGGGCATAACAAAGCATCAGGCTCTGCACTGGTGCACAGAGAGCTTGTTGTTTGTGCAAGCATATCAAAGCACGCCACAGGGCACAAGGACAAAGCAATGAGGGAAATGAGGGCGTGACATAGCAATGAGGGCAATGAGAGCAATGAGGGCATGCAGTAATGAGGGCATCAGCATTGCAGTAATGAGGGCATGAGGGCAATGAGGGCATGAGGGCATAACAAAGCATCCAGCACTGGTGCTACGAAGCGCTTGTGGTTTGTGCGCATATAGCTAAGCACGCCACAGGGCATGGCACAATATTCTGCAGGGAAGGGTAGTACGATTTTTTGGGGTCATACAAAAGCTGTATTTTGCATCGATTTTTATCGTGCCATAAAAAACAGGCTGCATACTTCAATTGCAAAGGGCCCGCATTTTGCGGGTTCATGGTCAGTTTTGACCTTTTTGGTGCTGAGAACGACTTTCATATTGATAACATCAAATGTCTTATATCTAAGATTGTCTTTTATCGCGAAAGGTTCACATAAAAAATATAACATTTTAGTGAATGAGATTCTTCTCGCAGATCTTGCACCTCCTGTCGCATTTAAATTTAATCTAAGAACTTCCATATTAATAGCATCAAGGTAACATCGTTATTCACGTATTCAAAGATAGTGGCGCAGTGAGTTAGTTTGGTGCTGAGAATGACTTTCATATTGATAACATTAAATGTACTTCCATATTAATAACATCAAGGTAATTTCGTTATTCACGTATTCAAAGATAATGGCACAGTGAGTTAGTTTTTGGCCTGTTTTGAGCCATTTGACCCAAAATTCGGCACATGCAAAAATAAACGCATCTCTTGTATCATACAGTATGTTGTATTGTACATCGTATTGATCGTATTGAACGTATTGAATGTCTTCAAGAGTTGTATTATTTGTCCCTGGTAGTTTTGAAACCACTGCGCACGGCACTGGTGCACATGCACATTCATACTTGCTTGCTCTCATGCGCCCTCCACGTAACATGCACACAACAGACACACAACCGGCGCTCAGAATACACACACCATTGCTCACATCTGCAAACATGCACACGCTCTACAAGCCTGGCATACAACTGGCATCCCACTGTACCACTCCTTTTTTCTGTATCGCACCAATCGCACCAATTGCACCAAGCCTGGCATACAACTGGCATCTCACTGTACCACTCCTTCCTTCCTACAAGCCTGGCATACAACTGGCATCTCACAGTACCACTCCTTCCTTCTGTATCGCACCAATCGCACCAATCGCACCAATTGCACCAAGCCTGGCATACAACTGGCATCTCACTGTACCACTCCTTCCTTCCTACAAGCCTGGCATACAACTGGCATCCCACTGTACCACTCCTTCCTTCTGTATCGCACCAATCGTACCAATCGCACCAAGCCTGGCATACAACTGGCATCTCACTGTACCACTCCTTTTTTCTGTATCGCACCAATCGCACCAATTGCACCAAGCCTGGCATACAACTGGCATCCCACTGTACCACTCCTTCCTTCCTACAAGCCTGGCATACAACTGGCATCTCACTGTACCACTCCTTCCTTCCGTATCGCAGGCCTGTTTGGTGTTTATGGTGTGACCGACCGCGATCGGTGTGAGGACTTTGCGTACGCAGCCATGAACAACATGACTCGCATGTGAGTGCGTGTGTGTGTGTGTGTGTGTGCAAGCTGCATGTGTGTGTATGCGTGCGTGTGAAATGCTGGACTGAGCAGGACTCTGGCTTGTGTGACGGCCGTGTGTGTCTGCTTGCGTGCCTGCAGCCAGCAGTTGTGTGACTTTTCTTTAATCGCGTGTGTATGCATACACGTGCATTTTTTATTTTGCACTCCTCTTGAACAAACCAAACAAATTACAAAGGGTGTGGTTATGTCTTCCTCAGGAAATTGACCAAGAATGTTAAGAAATATATATATTAAGAAAGGAGAGTGCGCGATGTAATTTAGTACGGCCAGTGGCAGCCACGATACGACCAGCGGTCTTACTGAAGTACATATCAAATATTTGAAACTTCGCGCAGTCTCCTTTCCTAGTACCTTCACTTATGTACCTCCTTTGTTTCACTTCACGACTACCTTCCCTTGTACCTCTGTCTCTCCTTTTGTGCACAGTCTCCTCTCATACATCCGTCAATTGTGTACCTCCTTTGTTTTCAGAGACGTCCACGCTTCCCTCGTTAAATCGCGCAGGTGCTACGACGCCCCCGAGGGTGAGGTTGCACGAGCAAAGAACCAGATGAAAGCCTCCCTCATGTTCCTCCAAGACTCGTCAAACCGTGAGTGTCCTGTAGCGTGTGTGGCTGTAGAGTTCTGCCAGGGACAGGCATTGTGCAGCATTCACGAATAGGCTGCAGCCTTTCTGCAGTGCTGCTTGCTTAGAGACCTGGCTTTGTGCAGCATTCACGAAAAGGCTGCAGCCTTTTTGCAGTGCTGCTTGCCTAGAGACCTGGCTTTGTGCAGCATTCACGAAAAGGCTGCAGCCTTTTTGCAGTGCTGCTTGCCTAGAGACCAGGCATTGTGCAGCATTCACAAAAAGGCTGCAGCCTTTCTGCAGCACTGCTCAGCAAAAAGGCTACAATCTCATCGTAATTTGGGTAGATACGTTACGTGCGGCTGCTACTTCTTTGGACTCTGATTCACGGCTGTGTGTGGAACCTTTACCCATAATGGGGGTTGTGCACGTAGGGTTGGCCAGAACCATACACACTCATGTATATACGGTGTATATATGGTATTGATAGCAAAGAAATTACCATGCATACAGTCATATACGGTGTACATATTCAATTCTGGCCAACTTTATGTGTGCTATTGTGCGACTGCTGGCACTCTGGATTACGGCTGTGTGTGGAACGTTTTACCAAACTTGGGCGCTAGTGCACGCCAATGTGCAACTGCTGCTGCTTTGGATACGGCTCTTTTCCAGACATTTTACAAGTTCATAAAGTCAGCGGTCCTTGCCCTAAAGGTGAAAACAATACATTCATACACCATACACGCAAACGCACGCACGAACACACACACGCACACAGACGCACACGCACACACATACATACACACACACACACGCACACACATAGACGTGGCTGAGTCCATCGGCCGCGAGCTGCTGGTCTACGGCCGCCGCATTCCCAAGGCAGAGCTGTTTGCACGCATCGACGCTGTTGACGCAAACACCATCCGCCAAGTAGCTGACCGCTTCATTTATGACCAGGTCCGTGGCTCTTTAGCGCGTGTGTGGGTGTGTGGGTGTGGGTGTGGGTTGTGGGTTTGTGCTTTTCTGTGAATGCCAGTGGTTTTGTAAAGGTTTTTCAGGTGTGTCCAGCCCGCGAACAAACTCGATGCTAGGCAAACTAGAGCACGGAGGCAACGAAGTGCAACGACTATGCACTTTGATTCCAGAGAACAATGCCATGGAACAAAACTGTGCGTTCCTATCCCCCTCCTCCAAATGCCTGCCCTCGGGAGCATCGCCATTTAGCAAACCAGTTCCTTCTTATCCCCCTGCCCCAAATGCCTGACCTCGGGAACATTACCAGCTAACAAAACAGGTGCTTCCTGCTCCCCTCCCCCAAATGCCTGCCCTCGTTCCCTGACACCTGCAGGATATGGCTGTAGCCAGCGTGGGTGACGTGCAGTTTATGCCAGGTGCGTGAACACGGCAATGCATCAATACGACGTAACCGATGAGTTCCAGCTTTGTGTGCTGTTCAAATGCTGCGGGAAAGTAAGGCTAGATTTGCTTGTGCTCGTGTGTTCTTCAAATGCTGTATGATGGGAGAATGAAATTGGTGACCACGCACGCGCTCTCCGTTGCTGCTCGTTCAACTCAGCCCTGCCTCCCTCTCTCTCCACACACACACACACACATACACACACACACACACACAAACACACACACACGCACACACTAAACCACCATGCAGACTACAACTGGTTCAGGAAGAAGAGCTACTGGCTGCGGTACTAAGTTACCATGCCGTATTGACTTATACCGGCTCTCAATACTTGCCACGTCATCTTGTAATTTATGCCCTCCTCACTCCTCACCCCTAGAACCCCACCCCCCACACGTACACACTGCCACTGAGTTCCCTAGCTGCTTCTGTTCGGTGAACTCGCCGCGCGGGTTGTGAGGGCAGTGCGCGTGATGTGCTACTTCTGGTAGTGGAGCTGCTTCTGGTAGTGGAGATGTGAGAGTGTAGCTGTCTGCCTCTGTGGGCACTCCTGGAGGCAGTGATGCAGGAGAAATGCTGTCAACCTCTGTGCATGATGTGCTGCTGGTGGCAGAGTTGTGGGAGTAGGACTGCCTGCTTAAATGGAATGCTGGACGGGTAAAGCCCTCTGTTTTTTGTGTCGAGGGTTTCAATACTGGTAGATTTTGTACTCCTGCTCCTCTTCAGCTTGTTTATTGAAAGGATTTTAGTGATGTGTGTCAGAGTTTCAACTGGTTCACGATTTGCTGGGACTGGAGTTGTGCAAACAGCAACTCTCATCCAACCAACGACAAATTGTTAAGACATTATTTGTTGTCCGTCTTGCTTGGTTGCCTGGGGAAAAGGATGAGGTTATTGTGTCCCCAATGGCTTGAGCACTAGGCCAGGTTTCACAATGGAAGGATTTAGTTTAGTTTAAATTACAAAGGCATTCGACCTGGAATGGCTGCTCAACCTTTGAGAACGAGGTAAACCTCAAAACAAACCAAGTATAAAAGGAATGGAAGGATTTAGCAGGCTTCAAAATCATCACAGGGGGAAGGAAAAAGAAACATGGTACCAGTAACAACATGGATGGAAACTCGTAATTGATAATGGGTTGCATTTAATGAGAGCTTGAGCTGTTCTTTTGCAGACAGTAAAACGATTGGCTGGAGGATACATGTGAAACAAGGAAGCAAGACCAGACCGTAAAATACAGAATTTACAGATAAAGGGGTAAGGGTAAGGGTTACACAGCTATATCCGCCAGCGAGGGCAGTTGAGCTATAGCAAAAAAAGGCCAGCTTCAAGAAGAGAAAGAGGCCAGACTGAACAAGACACCAGAAAAAGAAGCTAGAATAAAGTGTATAGAGAAAGAGAACGTTTGTGTTGAAGAAGCGCGAAGAGAAAGCATCAAGGAGAACG
>Ga0307942_1001611_pt1 | contig 18102 bp, 17 predicted proteins | sample OrgLakmetagen175_FD_201846 | JGI IMG/M metagenome (GOLD analysis project Ga0307942, IMG submission 201846) | Saline water microbial communities from Organic Lake, Antarctica - #175 | ecosystem: Environmental > Aquatic > Non-marine Saline and Alkaline > Saline | place: Antarctica: Organic Lake... | reverse complement strand
ATCTAGTCATGTTTTGGCACTCCTGAGAAATGATAGGAAGAGCGGTTTAGGTCTGCTGGGTATTATGAGCAAGGTCAGGTGAGCCGGCAAGTGGTATTGATCTAGTCATGTTTTGGCACTCCTGAGATGTCATAGGCAGAGCAGATCCGGGTTACTCAGTCAGGTGAGATGGTTGCTCAGGTAAATTAGTTGCTCAGTCAGGTAATTTGGTCACTCAAGTGAGATGGCAGGTGAAATTGAGAGCCAGCTTCCTCATTGTTTGCATGCGCTGCTTTGCTACACTGTTTTTGAAAAGAAAAGCTACGCAGGCAGCAAAACCCTCCCTGCATCAATAAAGGAAAAGGACACTGTTTCTGTTTGAGTACGAAAATATAGGTAGAGCAGGTAAGGGTTGCCAAGTACATCAGCCACACTCAAATTTGCTTTGCTAATACTAGAATTTGACCCTTTTTGTGCGCATGCACATGCATGCAGGCAATTGCACATGCGCAATCACACTCACAATGCACACACACACACACACGCACAACTACGCACAAACGTACACACGTACACTCACGCGCACACACACACACATACACACACACACATAATGCAGGCAGTGGCTTTGCCGCGCACGTGCGTGAGGCACTGATGGCCCAGCAAGGTCCAGAGCAAGCCAACTTGCAGAGAGCCAGCCAAAGGGCGCGTAAGCAACAGCAGCAGGGGGCTGCAGCAGGACCAGCTGCAGGCCTAGAAGCAGCTGGAACAGCAAGGGCTCCAGGCCTAGCAATTGAGCTGTCGGTAGCTAGGAATCAGCCACATCCAGCAGCAGCAGCAGGAGCAACAGCAGCAGCAGCAGGAGCAGTAGCAGCAGCAGCAGCAGCAGCAGGAACAGCAGAAACAGCAGGAACAGCAGCAGCAAGGGCTAAAATAACCACACACGGTGGGGCAACGAAAGCAGGCTCGCGAAGGGGAAAGGCTGTTGGAGGTGGATGTGTTGCGGAAGCAGTGAATCAGCTGACTGCCTCCCCATGCCCAGCCCCACCCCACACATCAGCTGGTGCGCCTACTTTACCAGGTAAACAATGGCCTACTTTACCAGGTAAACAATGGCCTACTCTACCAGGTACACTGCGCCTACTTTACCAGGTAAACAATGGCCTACTTTACCAGGTACACAATGCGCCTACTTTACCAGGTAAACAATGGCCTACTTTACCAGGTAAACAATGGCCTACTTTACCAGGTTAACAATGCGCCTACTTTACCACAGGTAAACAATGCGCCTACTCTACCAGGTAAACAATGGCCTACTCTACCAGGTAAACAATGCACCTACTTTACCAGGTAAACAATGGCCTACTCTACCAGGTAAACAATGCGCCTACTTTACCACAAGTAAACAATGGCCTACTTTACCAGGTAAACAATGGCCTACTCTACCACAGGTAAACAATGGCCTACTTTACCAGGTAAACAATGGCCTACTTTACCAGGTTAACAATGCGCCTACTCTACCAGGTAAACAATGGCCTACTCTACCACAGGTAAACAATGGCCTACTCTACCAGGTACACAATGCGCCTACTTTACCAGGTAAAAAATGGCCTACTTTACCAGGTAAACAATGGCCTACTTTACCAGGTAAACAATGCGCCTACTTTACCAGGTAAACAATGCGCCTACTTTACCAGGTAAACAATGGCCTACTTTACCAGGTAAACAATGGCCTACTCTACCAGGTACACAATGCGCCTACGCTACCAGGTAAACAATGGCCTACGTTACCAGGTAAATAATGGCCTACTTTACCACAGGTACACACCAGTGTGGACCTCAGTGCTGCAGAGGTACCTGTGACGTCCTGGCTCTGGCCTAAAGTTTGGTGGTTACACACACACACACACACACACACACATACATACACACACACGCGCGTACACACACACACATGCGTACACACACACACACACACACACACAACACACGCGCGTACACACACATGCACACACACACGTACACACACGTACACACACGCACACACATGTACACACACATGCACACACACTCACACACACACCCCATACAGGTGCCATACGGGGAGCGTGCAAGACACCCCTACCCCCACAACCCCCACCACGATCAGAAGCGGGAACCGAGAAAGCACAGCAGCCAGAGGAGCAGCAGCAGCAGCAGCAACGACAAAACCAGCAGCAAGCCATCTCTGCCGCACGTGCTGCCAAAATAGCGAGTGCTGAGAAAGAGCGGCAACGATCGCTGCATGCGCACAGAGAGGAGGCAAGTGTGCGGCAGCAGAATCAAGAAGCGGGACGGCAGGAACGGCTGCGCAAGCGTCAGCAGCAGCAGCAGGAGGAGGAGGCGCAGCAGCAGCAGCAGCAGCAGCAGCAGGAGGAGGATATGGAGGAGGCGCAGCAGCAGCAGCAGGAGGAGGAGGCGCAGCAGCAGCAGCAGCAGGAGGAGGAGGAGGAGGAGGCGCAGCAGCAACCGCAAAAGGATAACACAGCTGCAGTCAACGTCAACAGCGGCAGTGGGAAAAGGGGGGGTAGTAGGGTTAGAAGGAGGGCTGACGGGACGGGAGCAGCTGGACGACAAGCAGCAGCAGAAGCAGCACCACCACAGCCAGCACAATCGTCTCAACCACCTCAACCGCCGCAAGCTGCTCCCCCCACATCACCCACCGGCACACCTCTCCAGCAAAACGGGATTCAGCCACCGCTGCAGCCGCCTCAAGCGCCTGATGAGCCCCAGGGCAGTAGGGAAGCCACACACCACCTCTCTTCTCCTAGGCCGTTTCAACCCGCATTTAAACCTCCGGTGTCCTCTCTTGGGCCGTCTCAACCCGCATTTACACCTCCAGTGTCTGCAGACCCACCTCAGTCACTGCAGCCAACCACATCCACCGCAGCAGCAGCCGCTAAGCCAGCAAGCGCCAGCGGTGAAGCGGAAGCAGTTGGAAGCACTGCTGTGATGAGGTTGAGGGGGAGTGACCACGAGCGATGTACTGTCCTGCTGCCACCTCCTGCGTACAAGCAGGCTCCAGAGTGTGTGGAAGCAAACCATGGTTGCAATGTGCTGTCAAAGCCACCTCCTGCGCACAAACAGGCTCCAGAGTGTGTGGAAGCAAACCATGGTTGCGAGGTGCTGTCAAAGCCACCTCCTGCGCACAAGCAGGCTCCAGAGTGTGTGGAAGCAAACCATGGTTGCGAGGTGCTGTCAAAGCCACATGTCTCCACATCCCATCCACATCCAGCAGCACTTGTAGTGGAAGCACCTACTGTGTGCAAGGATGCACTGATGCAGATCAGCACAGCTGCCCCAATCTCACCGGTGCACATAGGAATATGTGTTGATGCAGATGCTGACGCTGATGCTGACGCTGATGCAGATGCTGACGCTGATGCAGATGCTGACGCGGATGCAGATGCTGACGCTGATGCTGATGCTGATGCTGCAGCTACTTCTGCTGCTGCTCCTATCCCAGGTAGCACTTCAGCACCCGACTGCGCAGCTGTTGTTGCTGCTACTACACCAAATGGCACAGGTGCTGCTGCTCCTGCTGCTGCGCTAGACAGCACAGCTGTCGCTGCGGTTAATGGAACGCATAGTGCACCTGCCCTGTGTGGCACAGGTGCTGCTGCTCCTGCTGCTGCGCCAGACAGCACAGCTGTCGCTGCGGCCAATGGAATAGCTAGGGCTCCTGCACCAGAGAGCGCACCTAGTGCTGCTGCAGGGTTGAAGGAATAGCTAGGGCTCCTGCACTAGAGAGTGCACCTGGTGCTGCTGCAGGGCTAATGGAATAGCTAGGGCTCCTGCACTAGAGAGCGCACCTAGTGCTGCTGCAGGGTTGAAGGAATAGCTAGGGCTCCTGCACCAGAGAGTGCACCTGGTGCTGCTGCAGGGTTAATGGAATAGCTAGGGCTCCTGCACTAGAGAGCGCACCTAGTGCTGCTGCAGGGTTGAAGGAATAGCTAGGGCTCCTGCACCAGAGAGTGCACCTGGTGCTGCTGCAGGGTTGAAGGAATAGCTAGGGCTCCTGCACTAGAGAGTGCACCTGGTGCTGCTGCAGGGCTAATGGAACAGCTAGGGCTCCTGCACCAGAGAGCGCACCTGGTGCTGCTGCAGGGCCAGCTCCTCCTCAGCTGACGCGCCCTGCAGAAATGAATGGCAGCGCTCTGGTTGCCATCAGCAATGGTGACCTCTGTGAGGGTGCAAGCAGTGAGTTATGTATGCCAAGGTGTGCAGGGAAAGCGCTGCAGCTGCAGCAGCAGGCAGCAATACACGTGCACGACACCCAGGGTGATGTGAATGGGGTGTTTGAATAGCAAGGGCTCCTAACAGGAATTGTTGTGAGTAGCAATGGTGTTGCTCTCATTAATTTCGGTCTATGGCACGCGCTAGGGGTAGTCTCGGTCTTCTTTGCTGATGCACGTGCGGCTGGCGGCTAGAGTATGATCATATTCTGGAAGATTTCCCTTGGTTGTGTACAAGATGATACGCATAAATTGCTTATAAACCTTTTTCATCCTTGGTAGCCTTAAGACCTTGGCATTCATCGCTTGAGCGCAGAATTAAGGAGTGCCACCCTTGAATTGTTCCTGGGATTTATGAATGTGAGCCAGCTTGCCTGTATTCCATTAGCATGACAGCCATTTGCAAGGCAGTCAGATTGTAAAAGCCGCTCAGTTTATAAGACTGGTGATGGTAAACAAGTAAAGCAAGTAAGGAAAAGAAACGCCGTATTGTAAACACTTCCGGCATGGTTTGAAAAAGAACGCTGTTTAGGGTTACTGAGTAAGCGATTCAACACCCCACCAAGTCAGATAAAGGAGAGAAATAAAGCACCAAACAAAGAGTCTCAAACCATTGCTAGCAAAACGATGCTCAGGTTATAGATGCTTTTTAAGGGTTGCGGCGTTAGGATTCATTTGTGTAAGCAGTGCGACAGGAAAAGAAAAGGAAAACTGCGTAGGCAGTGAAAATCACTCCCCACATTACTCAAGGGAAAAGAGCTACTTTGGTACCGAGTATCGTAAAGCTCCTCCACCGCTAAAAGCAAAGGAAAAATCAATGGGGATCAAGAGGGTTGCAGGCTTGGCCTGAAACCGGCTCCTGATGAGAGTACTTCCGTTTTGCCCTGTGCCTGTAGTCAGCTCTACGGAACTGAGACTTACGCTCTAACAAGATCACAAAATTACAAGAAAAAAGGCCTTCAGTCAAAAAGTATGACTGCTCGCCTATTCATAAAGTAAAATAAGTTCATGGTTGAAAAAAGGAGTCTGTTGTTTTCCTGGTGTATGAAAGCAGACGCATCCTGCCCTGTCTGTGAAAATAAGAATCCACACTTCCTGCGGAGAGAAACCATCTGAGGGTGCATGCAGTGAAAGAGAACATGCTTTTCATCCTGGATATTATCATCAGCCTCACATAAATCGCAAGTAGGGGAAGAGGTAGAATTCCAAGTTGCGATTTCAACGCAAAGGGTGTGGACGCAAAGTCTGAAATGAGCCACACTGCGGATCACATCTCGAGGAAGGTCAAGAAGCATGTACCTGGGAAGCCTATAGGGAAGATGGGTAACTTATAAGTTCAGTGTGAAACACCTGAACTCAGGTTCTTGAAGTGTAGCATAAAGTGAGATGTTCTTACTTTCTGCTTTTTCCTGGTTTCTGCTTCCCTTCTCCATTCTTTTTATTCGTCCTTGGAGAACACAACTCTCTCTTAAGCATACTTCCCCCCCTCCCTCACCTCTTTTCTATAATTTAGTCTTTAGTGTTCTCCCGTTCCTCCGGTTTCTCTGAGTTGTTGTGTTCTCCTTGGTAATAATGACAGAGCCCTATGCATCTCACGATGCAAGTGAAATAGAACCATAGCTCTTTGTGCAGGCAGTGCGCACCACTGGTGATAAGTAAGCGTTTTGCTGCTGCGCTCTCTAGGGCTATCAGAGAAAGGTGTCCAAAACTCAAGATACCTGTCCCTGAGGTTGACGACAAACCGACTGAGATCAAAAGGCTCACAGTTTAACAACTTTTGTTTAAACATGTAGAATTGTATCAAGCCTTCCATGGCTGAAAGAATGTGCCAGGACCAGCACTCAGGAGACTTGGAGCTCAATTGCATGTCAGCTTGCAAAACCTTCCTCATCGTGGAACTGTTGCATTGGGTAAGAGGATTGTACAAACGCAATGCAGCGTGAAGCCAGTTGAATTGCAGAGGCTCCAGGCCACATCCTCGCACAAGGCACCATGACGGAGTGGTGTTTTTGACTCCAAGAATCTTTTTCAGCACTGCTAAAAGTCATTTTTGTAAAGGGTTATCCATCTCTCTACCTTGTCGTAAAAAGGGAGTAGCCCATATCTGACTTGCATACATGCTAGCAGGAATTGTGTAAGTTTTGAGGAGCCAGATATTAGCGTGTAATTTGTTGGCAAGGTCATGGCTCTTGACGAATTGCTTGACTCTGAAAGTACCAGCCATGAATGGTCGCAGAGCTGCGTCAGCCGCAAGATTCAGATTCATCTGTCTGTCGCACACCATACCAAAATATTTGAAGGTGTCTGAGTAGGGGAGCTGCACGCCATCAAAGAAAAGGGGAGGCAAACACACTTCCAGGCCTGCTATTAGAGCGCATCACCTCAGATTTTTGTGTTCACTGTCAAGGACTTTTTATGGGCGTAGACTCTTAATTTGTTAAGCATAGTCTGTAGCTCATTGTGATCAGTAGACGTGACGGAAAGATCGTCAGCAAACAGCATGTGGATCACTGTAAAATTGGGAATGCCCGTGATCGCGCCCTGCACCCCCTCAGCCAGGCTGTCGACGTCATCAGGTAGATTGAAAAAAGTAGGGGGGAGAGGAGGCACCCTTGCTTGACACCAAAAGATGATGGTTGCACATTTGCTCTTTTGTCTCCATCCAGCATCGTGTATACATCAGCGTGGTATAAGCCTTGGATTATGGACACAAGATGTTGAGGCATCTGACAGTAATTTAAGTGATCTCACAACTTGTCTCTAGGAATCGAATCGTACGCTTGTTTGAAGTCAATAAACGCAGTGTACAGACGTGATGAACCCCTCTGCATCTTTTGAGCTGCATCTTTGAGGTGCCGCAATATAAAAAGTGGTTGTAGCGTGCTCCTGCCTGGATAGAAACCAAATTGTGTGTCTGAAATATTACCGTGTTGACCACACCAGTCTTGAACAATAGAGTTCAACTGATTGGCATTCAGTCTGTACAGCGTGCCACAAACTGAGATCATTCTGTAGTTTTCTGGACTCGTTACTGAGCCTTCTTTATAGGCAGGAGTCAGCATGGCCTCTTTCCAAGACCTGGGAATGTGAGCCTTTCTTATGAGCAGGCTGAAGAAAGCAGCAATGTGGGAGGCCATGACATTGACATTTTCCGACCCTCTACCATGACGTTTAGGCACTCATTTGTTGGTGCATTTGATGAAAGTGGGAGTGATCGTGTCAAATTAAGGGGAGGAGGTGATATTCATGTTCAAAATGTGTTCTAGACCAGGTCAAGTTCAGCAGTTCGTTATCTGTGGGCATGTAGAAACGAGGTGGACCATCAGGTTGTGGATTGTTGTTATGGTGATTGGTGTTATGCTCTTACCTAGGTGAATTGTTGCCTTAACTCCCCAGGCCCCTGCACGCATCGGCTGCCCCCACACAAGCGCACGCTCTGCATGCATTACATGCGCACCGTTGGCTTCCCTGTTTGAAAGCCAGCGACTCACTGCTACAGTTCCTGAACCTCAAACAGATTCTGACAAGAAATGTGTGGAAGTATGATATTGCGGAATAACGTCCCTGGATTTAGCTGGACTGAATGAAGTAGAAACTTAGCGTGGATCTACCCTCTAGTACCACGATCCACGCTTGTAAATTAGTGCGGTCACACCTAAGCCTGGCAGAGGCATATGTTTGGTTCAGGGTAGTTTGGTCGATTAACGATTGAATGTTTTTCCCTGGTTTCTACTGGCCTTCTACTTTGCGACCGTGTTAATAACACGTTCAATGCTGCTCCCAAGCAACTCACACCTCTGCCAATCATGGGGCTCTTTCATAGGTGGGGCGTGGACCTTGCAGGCCCAATGAACCCCACGAGCTCAGCTGGCAATAAGTATGTCATGGTGATGGTGGGGCACTTCACCAAGCACATAGAGGCCGTCGCCATACCACTGGTTGCAGCCAACTTGACTGGCAGATAAGATGGCTGCAACCAAGGCTCAGGTGTTTGTAGATAGAAGCTGTGCTGTGCAGCCAGATATGGCAGCTGTGCTGAAGTCATGACGGATGGAGGGACTGAGTTTGTGGGCGAATTGGGCACCTTTAATGGAATGCTTAAGATGGCACTCGTAGATCATAGGAGGACTGCACCCAACCATCCTCAAGCAGATGGGTTGGCTGAGAGAGCTGTGCAGACCATTAAAAGGCCTTTGAGGAAACTTTGTGAGGGGAGTGAGACACCTGAGAAGTGGGATGTGATGATGCCATGGCTAATCTTTGGTTACATCTGTGCTCCACACAGGCATCACCAGGATGTCCCCTTATTACATGTTGCACGCACGACATCCTGTCATCCCCCCTGCACATGACCTGTGCATAACTTCTCGTTACCCATAGACCTAAGTGATCCAGCTGAGGCAGAGAAAAGCGTGTTGTATACTACAAAATCCTTTGTGTTCTGCATTACCCAATTGATGCAAAGACACAGGGATCAGGGAGGAGGGAGGCAGAAAGCCTGCACACCACCAGGAGTATTGCTCGTATTTTTGTAGGGATTGTGTTCAATGTCTCGTTTCATCTGAATGATTTTTGTTGCTGATCTGGTTGCATGTAGGCTTAATTTTTCATGAGTGTTGTGGCTGCTGTAGATGGTGCCTGTTGCTTTTAGCAGGATGGTGTATGTGAAGGGATTTACGGTGTCCAAGCAAGCCAGGCATAAGCAACTTATGTTGTTCTCGTGTTTTTTCTGCTTCTTTAGATTTACATATTTACATGGGGGGGACCTTCAGCCAGACTGTTCGGCTGTTTGGCCTGTGACTAGTCCTCGCCAGTCAACAATATATAATATGCTCAGGCACAAAAGGAAAATTTTTGTTGCGAGAGGAAATCATAAACCACCTGGGCACTGACTTGTTGTCGCAAATGGGTTGCTCTACTGAAAGGTCATCCGATAATTGACTAAATACTATTCAGTAAATAGGTAAGCAAACTTACTCTTTAAAGCACGAATGTCTGCGTCTCTACACATCAAAAGGGCATGCGCCCTCAGCCTAAAACGGCTAACATTTTGCAAGACATGTTGAGACAGATCCAAATGCAAATGTCTCGGCGCGCACATTGAGATCAAATGGCACTGCAAAAAAAGATTGATATGTTGCCAACTTGCTATTTGTGCCATGTGGGTTCAATCCCTCAAAATCTCTCCACACTGTCCGCAAACTGTGCCTGAGATAATCAGTAAACTCAAATAGAAATGGAAGTACCCTGCCGCACTGCCTGCACTAATACATCGCAACGCCACAATCCTTGAAAAGCATCTATGACCTGAGCGTCCAGCAGGAGGGGTAACGTGAATATGCCCAGATCCACTTTCAGCACCCTGCTTAACGTCTCACTGTTCAACTTAAGCATGCTATTGTACAACTTGACAACAGGCCTGAACCGGTAAAACTGCAGTGGCTCGTGTCCACACTCCTTCAAGACATCCAAATTTGTGGTGGTACGCTTAACACTCAGCATGCCCTTCAAAAAAACTCACGTATCGCACTTGCGAATCACTCGTGAAGACCATATCCTCTTTAATAAACTCAATGCCCCACACTTGACCAGCATACATACCGGCTGGGAGCACATACGTCTTCCCAAGACACAGAGACACATATGGCCTATTTACTAGAGAGTTATCACGTACAAACTGACGAACCCAAAACGCAGGTGCCATAAAAAGACCAGCTGCGTGCTTAGAGGAATTAGTCATGCTCATGTGCTTGTAAAACACCATCCCAAATACTTCAAATAGTCTTTGTGTGCAAACGGCACTCTCCCAACGTTGAACACAGGCACATTTGAACCATTTGAATTTGGTGACTTCCAGCGTAGACTTTTACTTTTACTTTTAACCAGACGAATTGAAATGAACCCCCTGAAATTTGGAAATACCGATAATAAGGTGCTTTCTCTGAGCATACCAGTGTAGACGGTTGAGCATGGTCTGCATCGCATCAGGGTTGTTAGCCAAATTATCAGCATACAACATGTGCGTCACAGAGGAACCAGTTGTGCCTGTGACGGCGCCTTGAACACCCTGCAATGCAATCTCATCGACGTCATTAATATACAGAGAGAAAAGCATAGGGGACAAAGGGCAGCCCTGTTTCACACCTGTGTTAGGGTACACTCAAGCAGTCTTCTTTCCATCCTTCAAAATGTATTCATCAACGTCATCATGTCTTGAATAATGGACAAAAACGAAGCCGGCCTGTCTTGCATTATTGGCAGACCTAGTTTGATACGTGTTTGTTGGGCTTCGTTTGGGGCGTGGTTGCTGAGTCGGAGTAACTATGATTGCATCTGGCTTGCTAAATTTCCGCTGCTGTAGTGCATTGAGATTGGAAGGTAAGAGCCAGGTTGGAACTTTTCATATCTGTGTCTCTTCTGAAAGGCGTATGATGCCTTGTTGTACCATTCTTTACGACTGCCTACGTCTGCTTGTGCTAGCAGGCATGCACCCTGTCTGCCTTGTAGGATTGCTTTTATAATCATCCGTCCAGAAGTGTTATGCCTATTAATAATCATTTATTTATGATGGGACGTGCAGCCTGACAGCATGTGGTAGGTGCCGTCTAGCTTCTGGCAGATGGGGCAGATTGGTGGGCCTTCTATAAGGTTGCACTGAGCGGCACGCTTCTGGTTGTATATAAAAATTGTGCGGCAGAGCAGGACATGTTATTTTTTCCAGAGGTGACACTCATTTTCCAGAATGAGTTACTTATGTCTTTCTTGTTAATGCCTTCCTTGACCTTGCCTTGCCTCCTCAATGCACAACAGCGGCGGAAATTTAGAAAGCCAGATGCAATCATAGTTACTCCGACTCAGCAACCTCACCCCAAACAAAACCCAACAAATACACATCAAACTAGCTAGGTCTGCCAATAATGCAAGAAGAGCTACCGATAATAACCTAGTAGAGGGCGCTGCCAATACATACCCCCTTGCTATGAAAGCAAGAGACATACAACAAAACAAACGTGATATTCACTTGATCGAAATTAAGTACTGCGTAGACGCTTCTCCTTCTCAAAAAACAGAATAGGCACGAGAACAACATAAGCTAATGCCTTGCTTCCTGTCCACTTTGTCAACAATCAGACAGTGCTCTTCATATTCTCTCAGGGTGTCATCACAATATCATCTCTGGCATGATCACTGACGCCATATTGTTACCTGCAGACTCATCATGAAAGCCATCAGCAAAGGCTCCTTGGCAGGTTGTACAGTTCATATGGATGCTGGCAGCACTGACCGTTTTTCCCAACAAAACTACAGAGTACTCTGCAGCCTGTTGCAGAAGTATTCACGTTCTTGGAGGCGAGTGCAGCCGAATGTCAGTTGGAACTGTCTTGCCACAGCTTGCGCTGTGGGATCCATAATTTTTACACCTGGTCTTTAGTCAACGTTTAGATAAAGTTTTCCCCTCATCCTCTCGACTTTCGCTTCTTGCTGTCTAAGTTGGCAGGTATGGATGTCAACGGTCCAGCTGCTAACTTCCTTGTTCTCATCTAGGAGTGGTTTCAGTTCTTTAGCCAGTCCAGTGTTCAGTTTGTTGAAGGCAGCTTTCTCTCCCTCTCCATTTTTTGGCAGAGTAGATGGGCAGTGTTTTCTGCTAGATGGTTGGCCATGTGTAAATTCCCCTCCAACATTCGGTTGAGCCGAGCCCCAACAGAACATTTAAATTTCTGAGCACGTTAATAGGACTTTACCCATTGGCTTTTTGATGCTCGTTTATCTGTCAATGGCAGGCTTACTTCCAGTTGCCCTGGTGCTATTTTGGTTCCTCCCTTGCCTACTAAGTCTAAAAAACCTTCCACTTCCCACTCGCAACAGGTGCAGCATGCTAGATCTTATGGACAAGTGCGCAGAGCTCACAAGTTTAACGCGAATAAGAGGGAGATACACCTCATAGAAGTGAAGTATGCTGAAGACACTAGGCCTGGACATCAGCTGGAGGCCTCTAACAACAGCACGAAATTTATGCAAGTGCTTAAAAGCTGAAATAGTTACACTTCACACCATCCTTCTTGGTGTGGGAGGATCAATCTATACCTCTAACACTTTGCATCATCTAAAAGAGCTCGGCCTTGCTTCACAGAGGGCCCACAAGACTGCCCTTTAATTTCATGCTCACTCTGTGCATTATGCGCACAAAGCACTTGAAAAAACTAATTGCTCTCAAGGTCTCGGTCTGGAGCAGGGCGCTGCCAGCCACCCTCCAGATCCCCACTAGTTTTCCTTTTTCCTTTGGCGGGAGAGACTCACAACACTTTAGGCCAATGTGTCTCCTTTTCCTTAAATGATGCAGGGAATGCTTTGCTGCCTGCGTAGTTTTCTTTTTCAACTCTTTTCTTTTCGCTTACTTGGACACCATAAAACCCTTCACACCATCCTACTAGGAGCAACAGGCACCACCGACAGTAGCCACACAAGGAACCCACTCCATAGCCTCAGGGTCACTGATCTACATGCCACAGCACTCATCAAAAAACTGAGCCTACATGCAATCACATTCACAACAAAAATCATATAGATGAACAACCACCATAGATTTCTTAGCAATACCCCTGGTGGTGTGCAGACCTCTGCCTCCCAGCAGCAGGAGAAACGTGTACACTAAAATACTTGATTTAATCAAGTGTACAAGCAAAAGTACTTGTTTTAATCAAGTGTACAAGCAAAAGTACTTGACTTAATCAAGTGTACAAGCTGGTTTGGGCGCGGACTTAAGCTGTTTTAGTGCAACATAACCTCTACTTTTCCTCAGATCAGTGTTTTGATTAACCGCAACACGTCGCCACTGTGTTGCATTTTGGCCATTTTGGGTGCGATACAGTGACGCCCGGCAGGTGTCTTTTGGGGGGGGTTCAAGTGGCAACACTCTTTTTCAGCAAAAGCACCCTGTTTAGCCAATTGGCTACACATCCAAAAACCTTAATAGAAACACTGCCTCATATCACCTAACAGACATAACAGACTCTCCAGACCAGATAGACCGTATAGATTCTCAAGGTATTTGAGCTATTAGTAATATAATAGCTGCAGGCACGGGCTCAAGACCCGGCTACCCCATTTTAACACCTGCTTCCTTACATCTACATAGACTACCGCAGACAAGGTTACAACGTTAAGTGCACACCCTTTCTTTGGTAGTAGTGGTGATGGCAGCCGTACCAGCGGTGTGTGTAGTTATTTGGGCCAAAGATGGGAGGGTAGTACTACTGGAGGCTCAGCAAGCAGTGTGACCAAGAGCGCTGGCTTGCTGCATATCCTCAAGTGCATACTGCGCAGTCTCTGAAACGTAACTGTGACAAAGTGCCAGCGTGCTGAAGTTTAACCAACGGCTAAGACAGCAGGGAGGTGTATGCTGCTTAAATTGAATTGCCTTCTAAAGTCAAACTTCACCGGTCACCATTGGACTAGTTTCCAGTTAGAATACACTTTTCCACAAAGGACGTGTACACACGTGACAATTGCTGTACTCTAGGAGCTCCTTCTCGAGCCGTGAGGAGAAGATACGGGTAGGGGGAGCGGACATGCGTGCGTGCGTTATGTTTTGTGTGTATTGTGTGTTTGTGCGTGTGTGCGCGTGTGTGCTATTTCTGTCCTGCCTGAACTCATTTTTATACAATTTTAACCATCAACATGGCCCTTCAACCAGTTAACCTGAATGCTCCTCCCCCTCCCCCTTCCCCCGTTGGCCCAAAAACTGCAGCAGACGTCCAGGCTCGCACCATGTATGAACTCTTGTGAATTTGCACAAGGAAAACGTGCTGGCCTGGGCACCCGTGGGAGATGCCAAGAGGCGCCGCATCGAATGTGAGCAAGAAGGTGAGGAGGGTTCCCTGGAGATCCTGAAGCGCGCGTCTGTACGCAAGTATAGTCTGTTCGAAAGTCAAAGTCATTTCTCTCCTGCCCCTGCCCACAGTGTATGGCCTTGGCGCACAGCTCAACAACCTCAACGCCACCCTCAACCACATCAACACCACCGTCACCAACCTCAACAACACCCTCAACACCCTCAACACCACCGTCACCAACCAGCACAACACCCTCATCACACGAGTCGCGGCCAGCGAGTACAACGGGTGCGTCAGGGCCCATAACTCCCAGATGAGGGGCGCTGATGTGTCCATCGCCCGGGTGAAGAGCCCTGCGGATGTCCTGCCCCAGCTGGGAGGCCAGGACCGACCCCCCACCACAATTCGAGCACTGCACCGCATGTCGGCAGCGGAATGCCAGCCGCTGCTGACATTCTACGGGTTGCCCTCGCCTGCAAACCTCCAGCACAAGCGGCAACAGTTGTGCTTTCATCTCGGTGTTCAGGCCCCTCAGTAGGTGGGTCGTGTCCTGTGTGTGTGTGTGTGTGTGTGTGTGTGTGTAAGTGCGCACAGGGGGAGGGGAGGGACTTGCACCTACCTACATATCATATTTTCTTTTACTGCAAGGAAAGAGTGGGACTGAACTGTGGGGGGCTGCTGTCTCTAGCAACTTTGGCAGGCGCATGCTGTAAAGTTTGACGGACTCTTAAAAGTATGTTGAACTTTGACCAAACTCTGATCGGCCCTTTTCAAATTCGTTAAAATTCGTGAACCTGGAGTTTTGGCCAAACCTCGAACGGAACAACCCTGTGCTATATTATACACAGAAAATTCAAGAATTTATCCCTAACTGTGCACTCTGGGGTTTTGGGAACCAAGGAGTTGATTGGTGAGAACCCTGCATAAATTGGTTGAGAGGAAAGTTGTCAAATGAGAAATGAGGAAGGAAAAGCCAGCACTTTACTGTAAGATCGGGTCCGTCGTTTGAGTTGTTTCAAACAACTTGTTTGAATTGCTGATTGCCCATTGTCTAAGGCTGCCAAACAAACTAAAAAACGAGACAGCTGATGTGCTGCTCAAATTTAACCCAAGGCCGCCATTTCAAGCTGCACCCCAGCTGACCCCTGCTGGCCCTTCGGGGGTTGTCCAGCTTCTTGTATGGGAGCTCAGCATCAATGGCAAAGCACATGAGCTCCTTGTGGCAGTCCTGTTGCTGCTTGGATGTTGGGATGTAAAGGCAACAAGGAGCTGTCGTGCCTTGCGCTTTTGGGGGGGGCTCACCTGCTCCCTCAGGGTCCTCCTCCTCCATCAGCTCCTCTTCATGCTGAGCATGGCCTGTGCACCGCCCATCGTGCTACTCGATTAACTGGGATGAGTTGCAAGGGCTATGAGGTGGTTGCAACGCTGGCACTTCAGGGCACAAGGCTGATGTTCCTGGTCGGTGATGACTGCATCACAGCCTGCAATGGTCTTTCTGCTTCTAACCTCCAGCTGCTTGTGAGCTCCAGCGGGGTGTAGCAGTGGTCCCTAGGAGCTTCTTTTGATACTTGCCATCTGGGCCCCGTTCTATCCCAAATGGTTTCCCCGTCACTTGTCAAGTTAAACAGGCGTCTGCAGCGTGCTGAGCGCCATTCAAAAATTGTAGTGTTATGCGGAACCCGTATATATGATGATCATAGTATGGGGGCGTTTCGCACCCTAAGTTTAATTATACTGGCCGGACCAGCTGCTCTTCTTGTGTGTTTTTTGTCTCAACTCAACTTTTAGCTACAACAGTAATGTGCCCTAGCTATTAGCTAAAAGATGTCCACGTGAACGCAAACTGGGTGTGGCTTATTCTGGTTTCTGCATGAGTGCCTTTTCATGTTTATCGTGCAAAACTTTGGACTGCACAACTCCTGAGCCCTTGTTTACCTTCCTCCATTATAGCACATGGTTACCAACCTGCTCTTTCGATTCGCTTCCAACATACAAATATCCGTTCAAGCTCTGAACTGCACATGCTCAATTGCAAGCCACCAATTTGTGCGCCCGCTGGCCTAAACTTAAGTTGACATGAAATCCTTCAGTTCAAGCATGCCTTTAAAGGTTTACAAAGGTTTACCAAAAAAAGGCCTTCAGTCACGACGTGCGACTGCTAGCATGCCTTCAGCACCTTGTGCTATAACATTATGCGGGTCCTCAGACATAGCGTTGTCTTCGCAAGCCCTTGGCCCAAATTCAAGTGCAATGTTGGCCTTCTTCATCGACCCTATATGCATTCCTTTGTTTCATCCTATACATACAGAAAGGGTGTCAAATAAATCCTCTCATCCCAGTCGTATTCTCACTCGTTGCGTGCCCCTTCCCTGCTCCCTCAGGACCGGCTGGTACTGTTAAAAGAGCTTAAGCGGTACTACTGGACATATCTGAAACGGTACTACTGGACATATCTGACGCCGCTGAGCTAATGCCTCAAGGACTACGGGCAGCTGACTGGTATGGATGGCACGCTGCATGGGCGGCTCCATCTTTCTGTGTGTGTGTGTGTGTGTGTGTGTGTGTGTGTGCTGAGCGGCGTCAGATATGTCCAGCTGGTACTGTTAAAGGAGCTTAAGCGGTAGTATGTAACTTGTACTTATAACGGTAGCGACACCTTGAAGGTGGTGCGTAAGCACACGTGTATGTATGCCTCAGGAAACAACACATGTATATAGGTCCGAGTGTTTGCTTGTAATCAGGTACTGAATAGAGACTAGATTATCCGATGTTTCCTGGTTTATTGTTCGTGGGTGCACCTGTGTGTACAGCATGCTCTGCATTCCACCTGGTGGTGCGTGAACTTTAGTGTACAGAGCATGGTTATAAATGAAACTGCAGCTGGCTCAGGTGATATTTGGATATCGTTCGGTCCTTTTGCTGGAGTGGGTTAGTGGTTATGTAATCTCTTCTTTTGGTCCCTCAAATGGGGTGGCTGCGGCTTGTATCTTCAGTCTTTAACTTGTTTGTGCTTCTACAGACAGTCACGGGCTAGAGTAATTATTAATTATGTAAAAGAATGCACTGTAGAGGCACTAATAGATAAATGACAGTCTTTTTGGAATTTGGACCCTGGGGGATATTTGTGTCTTGTTCCCTATTAAGATGAGGGTAAACGCACCATCAAGCCTTGTTCATATTTTTTACCCTCATCTATTTTCCAGCCTGCCATGATTCCTTTTTCCCCTTGGTAATTGAGTACTAGGTACTTCGCAATCTCCCCTAGATTTATGTAACACGCACCCTTTTTCAAATCATAATCCAGATTCATTGGCTTCTACCAAGGTTAGGTTAGTTTTAGTTTATTTTGGATTAGTTTAGTTTGGATTACAAAGGCCTCCAGTCTGGCATGGCTACTCTGTCACGCCCAATTGTTGGCAGTGACGATTCGTGTGATTGATTGTTGTGCTGAGTCTTACAGTGGTTACAATGGTTACAATGGGGGGTGACCTTCAGCCAGGTAGTTTGGCTGATCGGCTGCTGACTGGTCTCGGCCAGCCACAAATAAATCCAAATTGCAGAAAGAAAAAGAAAAAGTCTATTGTTCTGCTGAGAAATGGTTACAATGGTTACAATGGGGGGTGACCTTCAGCCAGGTAGTTTGGCTGATCGGCTGCTGACTGGTCTCGGCCAGCCACAAATAAAGATTTCCTTAAGCTCAGAAAGAAAAAGAAAAAGTCTATTGTTCTGCTGAGAAAAATGGTTACAATGGGGGGTGACCTTCAGCCAGGTAGTTTGGCTGATCGGCTGCTGACTGGTCTCGGCCAGCCACAAATAAATCCATAAGCTCAGAAAGAAAAAGAAAAAGTCTATTGTTCTGCTGAGAAAGGAAATCATGAAAAAGTTGGTTGTTGACCTGTTGCAGCAAAAAGGGTTGGGCTGCATATACGCAAGAACCATCTTCATGCCACGCTGCTGCCTCAACTTTCAAAGTATGCGCACGCAAGCGGAATCTACTTATATTGCGCATAACATGT
>Ga0307942_1001610_pt1 | contig 18113 bp, 19 predicted proteins | sample OrgLakmetagen175_FD_201846 | JGI IMG/M metagenome (GOLD analysis project Ga0307942, IMG submission 201846) | Saline water microbial communities from Organic Lake, Antarctica - #175 | ecosystem: Environmental > Aquatic > Non-marine Saline and Alkaline > Saline | place: Antarctica: Organic Lake... | reverse complement strand
GAGGCACCACAAGTACTGCAGGTAGGGAATGTTTGTGTGTGCTTTTGCGTGTGTATGTGTGCGAGGGTGTACTGGGCCAGTAGTGTGTACAGCGACACCTGCGCCAGCAGGGGGGGAGGCACCACAAGTACTGCAGGTAGGGAATGTTTGTGTGTGCTTTTGTGTGCTTTTGTGTGTGTGTGTGTGTGTGTGTGGTCAGGAGCAGCAGCAGCAAATACACTGTGTACATTTTTAAAATACATCTACGTACCCTTGTGATAAAAATAGGGTTAGTCAGAAGCATACAAGTATATATAATATATACGACGTACATACGGTTGCTATATTTGTTTTTATTTCATTGCAGGTTTTGCTACAATTTACGGTGTTATACGGTGTAAGGTGTACAGTGTTGTACGGTACACAGTAGGTCGCCCCCGTGAAAAACTCAACCCCCTGCCAGCCAAAAAGTCTCGCTTTGCGCAAGCATATCTCTGCACTCACTCCACCATTCCGTGACCTGGGACATGCATTGGATAGCTGATGTTTTGTTCTTTCAGCACATGCTATAAGGTTGGGGACATACATACAGATTTCCCCACCATAAACGGTCCTGGCCAACCCTAAATATAAGCGTGCGTGAGTAGAGGGGAGGTCGAGCAAGCGGTGTATGGAGCAGCAGCAGCACTTTGACTGTAAGGAAGTTTTTTTAGGCTCCTACGTAATGCCTGGAATCCTCCACGTGCATTTGCGTTTTGGACATGTAGGGGTCAGGGGAGCGTGCGGAGTAGTGGGGCAGGAGAATGAGCGGAGCAAGCAGGGCGATAGCACACAGTTATTGCACAATGTCTTACTGTTTCTGCGTGCCTTTGTAGCCTTTACCCGCAGGAGTCGGGGGAGCGTGCGTGAGTAGTGGGGGCGGGAGAATGAGCGGAGCAAGCAGGGCGATAGCACACAGTTATTGCACAATGTCTTACTGTTTCTGCGTGCCTTTGTGGCCTTTCCTCGCAGGAGTCGGGGGAGCGTGCGTGAGTAGTGGGGGCGGGAGAATGAGCGGAGCAAGCAGGGCGGTAGCACACAGTTATTGCACAATGTCTTACTGTTTCTGCGTGCCTTTGTGGCCTTTTCTCGCAGGAGTTTGGGGGAGCGTGCGTGAGAAGTGGGGGCGGGAGAATGAGCGGAGCAAGCAGGGCAGTAGCACGCATCTTTGCGCACTGTCTTACTGTTTCTGCGTGCGTTTGTGGCTTTTGTGGCTTTTACTCACAGGAGTCGGGGGAGCGTGCGTGAGCAGTGGGGGCGGGAGAATGAGCGGAGCAAGCAGGGCGGTTGCACACAGTTATTGCACATTGTCTTACTGTTTCTGCGTGCTTTTGTGGCCTTTACTCGCAGGAGTCGGGGGAGCGTGCGTGAGTAGTGGGGGCGGGAGTATGAGCGGAGCAAGCGGGGCGGTAGCAGGGGGAGGGGGAGGAGGCGGCGGGTCGTCAAAAGGCCCACCACCGAAGAGTGCTGCAAGGTATGTAGAGTTTTGGAAATAAGTGTCACATGCACAGTTTTGGAAATAAGTGTCACATGCACAGTTTTGGAAATAAGCAGCACATGCACAGTTTTGGAAATAAGCGGCACATGCACAGTTTTGGAAATAAGTGTCACATGCACAGTTTTGAAAATAAGCGGCACAATTTTGGAAATAAATGTCAACAAGCAGGAGGCAGAATTCTGTAGGTAAACGTCACAGGGTAAAAATAGGGAGTGGTCAGCAAGAAAATTGTTCACGGGCAGGAGGAAGGGGACAGAAAGGACTGACCCCTCCGAAAGAATGAGTGCTGCACGGTTTTGTGGCTAGGAAAGAGTATTTAAGAATTAGTGAGCTGAAAGGAGTGAGCAGGGGGGTAGCTCAGGGGTTGTAAGAGAGTGGTGAAAGGTGCAGGAGTAAGATTGGATGGACTAAACTGTACGCACATGGTATTTGATCGTATGTATTGTCATACTCCAGCCAGCCAAAAAAAGCGTATGTGCACCGTGTGCCTATGTTTCTGGCCAATTAAATATAGGAGGCGCAGCTCACAGCGGCACGAGTGCAGCACGCTACAGGGTGCTGCAGTTGCTGTTGCTGTTGCTGTTGCTGTTGATGCCTGCGTATGCCTGTGTATGTGCAATACTCTGAGCAATCGTTGACAAAGTAATCCGAACTGAGCAGCTTCATCTCAGGGCACAGAGGAAAGAGAAGCTCGACCACCAAGCTCACTGTGCCAAACGCAGAAGCTGCACGTGAGCATGATTGCTGCCATTCCCTTCTCTGCTCTGCCCCTCAAAGCAGCTGCATACGCAGGCACGCTACATACGCTCAAAATTGTTCTGCATACGCTTATTCTCAAAACTGTCTACAATACCGGCAACAAACACCTCCGACATTTCAGCTGCTGCTGCTGCTGCCCTCTCTCAGCGCTACCTGTCTATAGCAGCTGCATGTGCATTCAGGCACACTGCATTTTTTTATTTTTTTGTCAATTGCTGCAAGAGGCAACGCAACGCCTACAACAGCGACGGCACATGCAGTGTGCGTTTGTATGTGTGTGTGTGTGCGTGTGTGTGTGCGTGTGTGTGTGTGTGTGTAGACTTCCCTCAATCCTGATTGAGGGCTGAGGATTGAGCTGTCGTTGATACCATCCGCAGACTTTTCCCCTTCCATCCCAGGCTGATGCACACATTTTTAGGTCAAGCTGCTGCATTCGAGCACGCCTGCTCCCCTTTCTCCATTCTTCCTTTCTAGAGCAGCTAGCTGCATGGGTGTTGATCCTAAGCCCTCATAAACTTGTATGCCACGAGTTGCAAGGCACAATACCCCTACGGCACCAACATCACCTGCAGGCTGCTGCACGTGAGCATGCGTGTTGATCCTAAGCCCTCATAAACTTGTATGCCACAACTTGCAAGGCACGATACCCCTACGGCACCAACATCACCTGCAGGCTGCTGCACGTGAGCATGCGTGTTGACCCTAAGCCCTCATAAACTTGTATGCCACAACTTGCAAGGCACAACACCCCTACGGCACCAACATCACCTGCAGGCTGCTGCACGTGAGCATGTGTGTTGATCCTAAGCCCTCATAAACTTGTATGCCACAACTTGCAAGGCACAATACCCCTACGGCACCAACATCACCTGCAGGCTGCTGCACGTGAGCATGCATGTTGATCCTAAGCCCTCGTAAACTTGTATGCCACAACTTGCAAGGCACAATACCCCTACGGCACCAACATCACCTGCAGGCTGCTGCACGTGAGCGTGCGTGTTGACCCTAAGCCCTCATAAACTTGTATGCCACAACTTGCAAGGCACAACACCCCTACGGCACCAACATCACCTGCAGGCTGCTGCACGTGAGCATGCGTGTTGATCCTAAGCCCTCATAAACTTGTATGCCACAACTTGCAAGGCACAATACCCCTACGGCACCAACATCACCTGCAGGCTGCTGCACGTGAGCATGCTGGCAGCCATCCCTCTTTCTGCTCTGCCCTTGGAGCAATTGCATGTCAGTGGGTGTGGGGTAGGGCGGCGGCTTCTGGGAGAGCTCCTTGGGTCGCGTGAGCGGCGGCACCAACGGAAACGCAGGTAAGCTTTGTGTGTTTGCTGTGTATGGTTTGTGTGTGTGTGGGTGGGTGCTTGTGTGGGTGTGGCGACTTCTGGGAGAGCTCCTCGGGTCGCGTGAGCGGCAGTACCAACAGAAACGCAGGTGAGCTTTGTGTTTGTGGTGTTTGTGTGTGTTTAATTTGTGTGCTTGTGTGGGTGGGTGCTTGTGTGGGTGTGGCAGCTCTTGGGAGAGCTCCTCGGGTCGCGTGAGCGGCGGCATCAACGGAAACGCAGGTGAGCTTTGCGTTTGTTGTGTTTGTGTGTGTTTAATATGTGTGCTTGTGTGTGTGTGCTTGTGTGGGTGTGGCAGCTCTTGGGAGAGCTCCTCGGGTCGCGTGAGCGGCAGTACCAACAGAAACGCAGGTGAGCTTTGTGTTTGTGGTGTTTGTGTGTGTTTGTGTGTGTTTGGTTTGTGTGGGTGTGGGTGTGGGTGTGGCAGCTCGTCAGGTCTGAAGCCCCACTCAAAGGTGCACACACAACAGATTCACATTCACGCACCACACACTTGACAAAATGAGCAATACGGTTCCTGTGCAATGGTAGCGCACCAATGAGCGGTCTGAGGCTTTGGCTGTGGACCCTCTAGACATACACACAATAACTCCATCCCTCTTTTTAGATAAATATCATAGGCAGCATTCCTCGTCCTTCGGTTCCAGCGCAATGGTAGCAAAACACCAATGAGTAGGGTTGCCAGAACCCTATATAATCACCGTATATGACCGTGTGCTTAATAAAATCCCTGCACCAAGTTCCATATATACATTGTATATATGGGGTTCTGGCCAACCCTACCAATGAGCAGTCTAAGGCTTTGATTGTGAACCTTAAAGATCACACACATATCTTTATCCCTTTTTTTATTACATATGCGCAATATAGGCGGCATTCTTCGTCCTTTGGTTCCAGCGGTGTTGGTGGTCGCAGCGCAAGTGCACGATCTGAGGCTTCAGCTGTGAACCTAGTACGTCACATACATAACTAAGGGTGGGTCATGACCTCGCCGAGACTCGCCGAGTGTGAGCCTCGCCGAGCCTTGGCAAGCCTCTTTCCCGGTGTGGAAGACACTCGTCAGCCAGCGAGGGTGTCCACTTTTTGGGCGGAATCAGCCCCATCTCTCCAGAAATCCCTAAAATATTCCAAATCCGAATTATCGTGGCTGAATTGGCTGACAGGCCCATCTTTTTAAACATCTTCATTGATAATATTTATTTATTATTATATAACACCAGGAAGAGTAAAGAGGGGAGTGCAACAGGGGGGGGGTTAAACGGAAACCGAATTTTCCTGGCTCACACGCCCATATTTTCACCCGGTCTCAACGTTAATATTCATTATTATACATAAACAAACAACAGAAAAAAGTTTCGGCTCAATCCGTACAGATTTGAGAAAGTGATTTTCTAACCGTAATACCGTAATGCGCCAACTAGGGCCTCCCCAGCGAGTGCCGAGCCTCGTTGAGGCTCGCCGAGCCTCGCTTGCAAAATCAGACACCCTAATTACCCACCCTTATACATAAACCATCCCATCCTAAAATTGTACATAATGCAGGCGACATTCTTCGTCTTTCGGCTCCAGCGGTGTTGGTGGTCGCAGCACAAGTGCACGATCTGAGGCCTTGGCCATGCATCCTCAGCCCCCCTGCTCTTCTTTGCCTCCTAGTGGGGGTGCCCACAATTCTATGCAAGCCTGCGCACCTGAGCACATCCACCAGCAGCAACAGACTGATCTAGATCACCATCATCAAATTCAGCTGCAGCAGCAGCAGCACCTGCGGCACCAACCAGATCTAGATCACCAGCAGCAGCAGCAGCAGCAATCAGAGCAGCAGACCCTGCAGCAGCACCTGCAGCAGCAGCAGCAGGCACCTCAGGAAAGCAGAGACAGTAGACAAGGCAGTTCAGAGGAAGAGGTGAGTAGCTATGGCAGCAGTAGTAGCAGCAGCAGCAGCAGCAGTAGTGGGGGGTCGGGAGACGTGTGCCGCTCATTAAAATGTCTAGTGAGGTGGCAGGACAGAGAAGCACAAGATCAGGGGAGGTACGGCAGAGAAGTGCAAGCAGTGGGAAGGGAAGGTGGAGGAGGGCAAGGAGAGGGGAGGGAGGGTGGAGAGGAGCAAGGAGTGGGGAGGGAGGGTGGAGGAGTGCGAGGAGAGGGAAGGGATGGTGGAGAGGGACAGGGCAAAGGAGTGCAAGCAGAGGGAAGTGTGGGCGAAGAGGGACAGGGCAGAGAAGCGCAAGAAGTGGTGAGGCAAGGCAGAGAGGGACAGGGCAGAGGGGCGCAAGGGGTGAGATGGCAAGATAGGGAGGTGCGAGCAGCGGGGAGACAGGGCACTGGAGCACTGGATGAGGAGGAGCAAGATAGAGAGGTGCGAGCAGTGGGGGGGCAGGGCACTGTCGCACCGGATGAGGAGGGGCAAATGGAGAAACAAGCCATAGGGGCAGGCGGCTGTTCTCCAGCTGCTAACACTGCTACTGACACCACCCTGCTCGTGCTTGATGGTGGGGCTGCATGGAGTGGGTCTGGAGGAGCAGGTGTGTGTATGTTTGTGAGTGTGTTGTGTGTGCGTATGCGTATGCGTAGAGAGTGTGTATGAGTGTATGAGTGTGTGTGTGTGTGTGAGTGAGCGAGAGTGAGAATGTGTTTGTGTGCGTGCGTGCGTGCGTCCTTGTGGTGTGCAGCAAGCTAGTTCAAGTGAGAGAGGTAAACACAGCAGTTTTATTTTCGTGTCTCCATGAAACTGCTCTGATGTGCCCATGTGTGTGTTTGTGTTTGTGTGTGTCTGGTGGTTATTATGCAAGCTTACACTCACACACAGGTATACACAGCCAGAGTGTGTGTGTCAGGTGGTTATTATGCAAGCTTACACACACCGGTATACACAGGCATAAACTATACACACCTTGGTGGTTTTTTTGCCGAGAGTCCCATGAGTCCCGAATTCTGGATCTGAAGTTTCTATCCCTCGTCCAAATTACAGGGTCCTGACCAGTGTTGTGCACCTGACGCTTGACGGTGTCAATGGTAAATGACGCTGACGCCGTAATTTATGTCAAATTGACGGTGAAGATAGTAAATTACGCCGTCAATCGTCAGAGTTTAGTGACCGTAACGCCGTTATTTACAATCGTTATTTACGATGCCATTTTTGAATGACGCCGTATGTGCACAACACTGGTCCTGACATCCAAAGACGCCCCACGTCTCCTTAAAAAAAAACTGATGTGTACACACACAGGCTGCGTAAGACTCCAGGTGTTTCGTAAATCATTTCACAAACATACACACGCTTACATGTATTTGCTCGCACATGTGTTTCATGGGTGCAGGCTGTGTGAGTGACACTGAGGCCAGCGTCGGTGGCACAAGTGCCGTCAGAGAAGCCAGCCAAGAGGTACACTAACTGCACCTGATGGGTGCACATACTTTCAGATCCGTTAGCGCTTCTGCCGCTCTGTAGCTTGTTGGTGCAAATGTGTGTGTGTGTGTTTGTTTATCATGTAACATGTGTGTGCGTGTGTGTCATTTAACATGTGTGTGTCATGTAACATGTGTGTGAATGTGCGTGTGTGTGTGTCATGTAACATGTGTGTGAATGTGTGAATGTGTGTGTGTTATGTAACATGTGTGTGAATGTGCGTGTGTGTGTCATGAAACATGGAGTGCATGGAGTGCATGTGCTGCCATGTATGGGGTGTAACTTGATGTGTGTCTGTGTTTCATGCTAACTTTATGTGTGTCTGTGTTTCATGTCATACGGAACACACGCGTGTCATTTTGTGCGGAGTGTGTTGTATGTCTGTGTGCCAGCCTTTATGAAGCACATGCCACGTGCGGCGCACGCCCACTAGCTATCCTCTTAAAAGTTTGCTTGTGCTTCCTAAATACTTCCTTCTTAGAAATAACACCTACATTTTTTTGTGTGCAGGCACGGAGGGAGACCTGACGCAATGTATGAATATGTGTTTCACAAGGCAGGCAGCAGGTCACGCGCACAAATGTGCAAATGCGCGCAATGTTCACATACACACATCCTCGAATTACACACAACGAATACCAAACAAAAATACACACACGCACAAATGTGCAAATGCACGCATGCTCACACACACACATCCACAAGTAGCTTGCACACAACAAATACCAAACGAAAATGCATGCATGGAATCATAGATGTGCACACAGATGGAACACACACACACACTTACACACACGCACACACACGCACACACACGCACACACACGTGCGTCATCACGTGCACGCAGATGGAACACACACACGCACACACACTTGCACACACGCACGCACACACACGTGCGCCATCACGTGCACGCAGATGGAACACACACACACGCACACACACACACACGTGCGCCATCACGTGCACGCAGATGGAACACACACACACACACACACACGTGCGCCATCACGTGCACGCAGATGGAACACACACACACGCACACACGCACACACACACACACGTGCGTCATCACGTGCACGCAGATGGAACACACACACACACTTACACACACACACACACGTGCGCCATCACGTGCACGCAGATGGAACTGCCTCAGGGTCAGCACAGCATGCCCTTAGGGCCCTTGCCTCCAAGCCTGAAGAAGATCAGGTGTGTGTTAGAGACTTGTGGGTGTGCATCTATATGAGATGTTAATGAGTGTGTGTGTGTGTGTGTGTGTGTGTGTGTGTGTGTGTGTGTGTGTGTGTAGGCGTCTACCATGTTGGCCTAACCCATAAATATGTTTGTATGTGTGTATGTGCGTGTGAATGTCTGTGAGTGGATAGTCCTGGCCAACCTTTGGTATTTACGCTGTTTAGTACTCGCAAGCATCCTGGTAGCACATCCAGTGCTTTTGTGCATGAGTACAATTATTATTATTGTGTGCATTATCGACACTTGTTTTGCTACGTGCCTGTTGACAATCCTAATGCATTATTACCATCGACACTGTCTGTCATTACGTGCCTGTTTGAAATTGTTCGTTGTTGTTTGAAATTGTTCGTGCCTGTTTGAAATTGTTTGTTGTTGTTTGAAATTCTGTGCTGTTGACATGCGCATAAAGTGTGCGCTTTGGGGGAAATGAATGCATTGGTGGTATATCTTCAGTTTAATACAGTGTAGTTAGACACAATGTGAGAAGGGGCTTACTAGAAACGTTGCTTTCTTGCCACCTACTTGAGGAATTGGGGAATGATCCATTGGCAAGGTTACAAGAACCTTTGGCTAGGTTGCAAGAACCTTTGGCTAGGTTGCAAGAACCTTTGGCAAGGTTGCAAGAACTTTGTCCCCAGGGCAGGCAGAAATGGGGTGTAGAGAGCGCTTGTGGATAAGGCTGTTAGAATAAGAGGCTTTCTGCTTTAAATTTAGGGAATTAAGGTGTTCTAAGACAAGAGTGATACTTCTCATCGTGTGTGTGTATGTGTAGGGTTGGCCAGAACCGTATGTGTGCGGTGTATGTACGGTATTTTTGGCAGGGAAATCACCAAATTTACGGTCATATACTGTGCATATATACAATTCTGGCTAATTCAATGTATGTGCTGGACCTTGATTTCAGGTTGAAGCTCGTGTTGAGGCCAGGCAAAGCCGCAGCGGCGCCGAAGAGCAGAGAGGATTTGAGGGAGGCAGTGGACAGCAGACCAAAGGAAGAAGAGAGAGAAGTTGCTGGCTTTCCCACTCCTGCAGAGCTTGGTGGCACTACATCGGGGAAGCGTGACAGCCCGGCATGCCGCAGCGGTTGTGTGCGCGGAGAGGCCACCACGGCATTGAAGCGGGATGCGCAGCAGGCCTTGAGCGATGACGTCAGGGAGAAGCACACCAGGCAGCAGGGAGTTTATGGGTTTAAAAAAGCTCGTAGAAGCAGTGACAGCAGCAGCGGCTTGGGCGCACTTGATCAAGTGGCATGCCAGGCAGGACGAGCCCACGCTGCACAAACCATGCATGCCAGTGTGGCGTGTCTGCTGCAACGCCACGAGGGGTACAACGATGCGGATGTGTGGGAGCTGTGCGCTTGCGCTCGACAGGTGTAAGCGTGTTTGTGTGGGCGGGAGGATGTGTGGATGATTGTGTGTGCTGTGTGCATGCATGTGTACACCTGCGTGCATGTGTACATGACTGTATACGTGTGTGTGTCACGCTATGTGATGCAACTCATTGCCATCATGTTGCTTGCCAGTGCGGCATGTCCGCTGTAGCGTCTGAGTAAGAGGTATTGATGCAGGTCTGTGGGGGCTTGGTCAGTTTGCGGTTGTGAATGTGGGTAACAGAGTGCGCATGCTTCTGCACTTTTTTTTGCAAGATGCCCGAATAATTAGCACGTGTGTTTCGCCAGGATCGGGGCTGTATGAGGCCAGCCATATCCGTAACACTTCATATGCAAGTGTTTGCATATCTTGGGCAAACATGTGTGCTGCGTCAAGGCTCTTCATCTTATAGGGGGGTAACAATTGCTTGAGATACGGGAATGAGAGGAGTTTGAACTAGGGAGCGCAGTTTTGCGAGGTCCCAAGGTCTTATCAATATGCTTGCATTTGTCATAATGCTGGTCAGTGGTGCTTGTTTGTAGGCTCACACATTTCTCCAGGTACTTAGTGGTGCATGCACATGCGCTCCTGCAGGTTGCCGAGCATGCACAGCAACAGGCAGAAGTGGGGGTCCATGTCCTGCCACCCACAAACAGCAAGCTCAGGCACAAAGCGGCCCACCCAATGAGGGCAAGCAGCAGTGGAGGTTGTGGCGTCAGAAAGGCAATCAGTAGGCAAGCCAGTGTGGGATTGCCGGCAATGGCAGAGGATGCTTGAATGCGTGCTGAATTTGTTCTTTAAATCCTAAAAGTAGACTTTCTTCGGGAGTGGTTGGGTGGCACTATCTATGACATACGCATATTGGAGACTCCTAAGGATCTGGGTCTTGACTCTTAAAGAGCTTGCTTCCAAGCTTTATGTACATTCTGTCAATACGCTGTCAAACTTGTCCATACTAGACACGCGCACTTTCCAGTACTATTGTCAACTGTCATCAGGAGCCGGTTTCAGGTCAAGCCTGCAACCATCCTGATCCTCATTATTATTTTTCTCATTCTATTGGTGTAGTTAAAAAAAAACCGGTACCCAAGTGGCTCCTTTTTCTTAATTGATGTGGGGAGCTTCACTTCCTGCGTGGTTAAGTTTTTCTTTTTCTCTACCTTTTGTCTGCGTTTTTTCTTTTTTTCTTCTTCTTCTTCTGTCCGCCAAGCCCTCCCATAAAGGTGTGTTGAACGTGAGAGAAGGAGACGACGGCTCAAGCAACACAACGAGGTGAAGAGTGGCTGATGGAAGTGCTGTGTGGGAGTTAAAGAGTGAGTCTGGTACACAAAGACCATCTGAACTGGCCATTCTACCAAATAACTGTAAAACCGTTGCTCACAAAAGTAAAAAGCAAATGTCTACGCTGGTAAACACCAGCGTGCATTATGGAAAGGCTCTCAGCTATTGCTCACACTAGCCAGAGCCCCGTTGGCTATGAAAGTGCTCTGAGCTTAGTTCCTTGAAAAGTTTTGGGCTATTGTGAGGAGTGTCTTCAGTGCCAGCGCGGTCTTTCCTTAGCTTTATTCATCCAGAATGCTATGCAGTCGTCATGGTATTGTTTAAAAATCATGCTGTAGCTAGGAAGCAATGAGATGTTGTCCATACTAAACGTGCCCTTTCCAGTACTGTTATCAACTCTCATCAGGAGCCATTTCCAGGCCAAGCCTGCAACCCTCTTGATCCCCATTGATTTTCCTTTCCTTCTCGCGGTGGAGGAGCTTTACGGTACTCGGTACCTAAGTGGCTCCTTTTCCTTAATTAATGCGGGGAGTGGCTTTCACTGCCTGCGTAGTTTTTCCTTTTTTTTGTTAGAAAGTACTGGGGGGGTCATCTCCCTCAGGGTCTATTTTTTGTTAAGGTGGAGCTGCCTCCTCTCAAGAAACAGGGATCAAAATAATTGTCATGTCCCCATGAGAGCAAACTCCCACCCATCCGCCCTTATAACTTATAACGCTTGTGTGAATGGCTAACCAAAGTGGGGCAAAACACCCTCATTCAAATATTTGGGCACAGTGTGCGACAAGCAGATCAATCTGATTACCGTGGCTGACGCAGCACTTAGCCCATTCACGACAAGCACGATCAGAGTAAAGAGTCTGTTCTGTAACATTACCTTGCTAATAGGTTACACGTGTACATATGGTTCCTTAAGACAGGCGCTATTCCTGCTGGTACGTATGTGAGTCAGATTAGGGCCACTCCTTACTTACAACAAGGCAAAGTGATGGACAATAGTATTTTGCAGAAATGGCTGTTGGCAGTGTTGAAAAGAATGTTGGGGGTCAGAGACACCACGCCTTCTTCATGGTACGTCATTCGCGAGTGTGGATTCTTGGAACCCCTACTCAGCTGTCAAGCATCTTCAATAGTATGCTTAATACCAATAGTGACACTTTGCGGAGGGTAGTCCAGGCTAATCTCAATTTACAGCCTCATTCAAGTGCATGCTGGACAGCTCAATTGCTGAGCGCTTTTTAAGGAGGACTGCGTGGGTGTGAGTTGTATGTACGAGCTGTTCAAATTGGGCGTGCTATTCCCATGCAAGAGTTTACTGCAGATTTGAAGCATAGGATGAGAGGTGTTTGGAGAGACGCTGAGTTGGTGGACCCCAACACACACAACAACAAACTGGCCACTTATCATTCATGGTTTGCCACCCCTTTTTCTACAAATGAGCATATGCCGACTATTGTACCACAGTATCTCCATCTTGATCTGTCCAAACATGTTAGTTATGAGCATTATAAGTAGATTCCGCTTGCGTGCGCATACTTTCTTGAAAGTTGAGGCAGCAGCGTGGCTTGAAGACGGTTCTTGCGTATGTGACCAATGTCCTGGTGAAGATGAACATGTTCAGAATGAGTTGCATGCTCTTTTACTTTGCCAAGATCATCGTGTTTGTGAGCTGAGGAAACATTTTTCCTTTCTGTTTACACCTTTTTTTGAGGACTGTTCAGCAGCCCAACCCTTTTTGCTGCAACAGGTCAACAACCAACTTGTTCATGATTTCCTTTCTCAGCAGAGCACTAGCATAGATAGACTTTTTCTTTCTCTTTCTGAGCTCATGGATTTATTGTGGCTGGAAGAGACCAGTCAGCAGCCGATCAGCCAAACAACCCGGCTGAAGGTAACCCCCATTGTAACCATTGGAACCCCTACAGTGCAATTGGTTTCGCGCGACAATGCGGCTAAACAATTCATTGGCTGATTCCAACAGCTACAAAATGAAAGGGTTCTTCATGCTGACATGCAGCTGAGCACACGGTTAAAGATGGCAGGTCAGCTATATTCTTTCTGCCATATGGATGGTCTGACAAAATTGTATATCTTCAAACAGATGCTGCAAAAGCGTGGGCCCATTGACTTCAGCCGTTGTGTCGTAGACCTCAGGGAGAAACACTTGGAGTACTGGATGCCTTACTCTGACACGCATCCGAGAGAACACAACAGCAAACGCTCTACTTATCACAAATGGTGTGATCTTCCTACAAAAAGGGCTCTGGTCACTTACTCACCTTACATCCTTGCAGAATACATGTTTCTCAGCCTGCCTTGTGACGTTATTTGCGGTACAGCTCGTTTCAAACTTTGTGTTCACACTCTACGTTTTGGGACAGGACATGGAATCAAAGTTGTTATACTTTATAGGAGGACTTATGCACTGTCGACAAGCTGACGCGCCAGCTTGTTCGATAGTGCATAAGTCCTCCTATTAAGTATAACAAAAGTAACTCCCCCACCTGTGACCTCAGGCTGTGTGATACTGATGATATCCAAGATGGGCAGCATGTCCTTTTCCACTGCGCCAGTCCCCATGTGATTCACTCCACAGGATATATGCATCTCTGTTTCCCCCAACATTAGCCCACGATTTGTCTACTTTCTTAAGCCAGCCAGAACAATAACAAGCTTTATTTTTTCTCCATGAACTAATTGCGTTTTATGAGCAGGCTAGCACTTCTTGACTGAGGGCCTATTTTTGTAAAACCTTGCGAAACAACCAGGTGTGCATTGAAAGTGGCCTGCCGCTCACTCCCTTCCTAAGGAAAGAAAAGAAAAGACTCCGCTGGTAGTGATAACACAGCCAGCATGATTAAGTGAGGGGGCTACGTAGATTAGGAAGGGCTGCCTTGCACAAGTACTTTCCTCGTCTTGGTCCGAAGCACTCAATGATCATTAAGCAGTTAAGCAGCCTCATCAAATGCAGCGTAAAAAAACGCCCCCTCAAGCTCTACCACCTGTGGAAGGGAGGGAGGGAACCAGGAGGAGACTGGATCAGCAGTTTGCAGCATACTCTCTCTCTTTTAAATCTTTATTTGTGCGCTGGGAAAAGTTGCTTGCACAATTTCAAGGCGCAGTAGTGATGGCAGCTGAAGAAGAATATATCCTGAACCGTAGGATTACCATTCATCAGAATCTTCCAGGTCGTCTAGTTTTGATTGACAGTTTTACAACTCAGGAACAAAACCATATTCCTCATCTTCTCCACAAGCATGCACAATTGCTTATGGCGGCTGATGTCGAGAGCTAGACATTATGGAATTAAGCAACTGGCGTAACTCTCCTTGCAAGTTATAGCAGAAGGAAATTCAACCCCATAGAGACAAGGAACAAGTGACGCCTTCCACAAGTTCCAGTTAAAGTGTACCACCCTCAATCCAAAAAACCCATCACAATAAACAGGGGAGGCACGCACAGGCTTCTATACAGAGACTCAAAGGGCCAAGCTAGCAGGTTAAGCTGTTGCACAAAAGGAAAGGACAGGCTTCATTGGCAGTGTTAAGGCATGGATTGGCTCCAGCTCCATGTGCACTCTCTTAGAGGGGGGAAAGGGTAAAATTAAAATCCCACGTGCACTCTCTTAGAGGGGGAAAAGGGTAAATTCTCAAGCACACCCGGCGTTATTAAGGGAAGGAGCACTTAAGGTGCCACATGTTGGCTGTACTCGTTATTAATACGTAAAAGTGTGTTTTCTGGGATTCGTGAAGGGGCATACCTTGAGAAAGAACTTTTTCCAAGCTTGATTTTTGGGTGGCTTGCTGGTCTAATGCATGCTCTAACACGCCCATAATGTATCAGACAATGCTCTGCATATGGCACGCAAGAAACAGCATCCTATATCCTATAGCACCATTTTCTTACTTTCCTTTTCATACCACCAGAGCATACAATGGCACAGACATGCCAAACTGCAAGAAACCACTATACACCATACACTGCATACAGCAATCCAAAGACACAATCCATTTCTGCAAGGTCAAAGCCTATGCATGCATCCTAGGGAGCAGGTGCACTGATGCCACAGCAATTTGCTCTGCAAAAATTAAAGTGGTAATTATATCCTCCTTAATTCCACATCTTAGAAACTCTCACTGAGAGTCTCAGAGCCTGATATGAAAGATCAGCAATGTTTTGGGCCGTCAGTCTCAAGATGCTGGACATTACCTCTGCCGGAGAAAAAAACCATGCACTGCTGCAGGATTTGACACACGCACAACATACTGCTTTGTGCAATTATAGAGCTCACAAAAGAAGCCATACCTTGGCTCACACAAATAGTTGCACTTAAGTAGCCGCAATAGCTCACACAAGTGGCCGCAGTAGCTCACACAACTAGCCGCACACAAGAAGCCGCAGTAGCTCACACACCTTAAGCTCACACAACTAGCCGCACACGAGTAGCCGCAATGGCTCACACAAGTGGCCACAGTAGCTTACACAAGTAGCCGCACACAAGTAGCCACAGTGGCTCACACACCTTAGCTCACACAACTAGCCGCACAGAAGTAGCCGCAATAGCTCACACAAGTAGCCCCGCACCTTGTGAAAAAGCTGGGTGCAGCGAGCCTGTGTATCTGTATCCGCTGCTTCTGCTTCTTTGTCCAACTGCAAGTAGGGTTGCAACGGCAAGCTCTTTGCTTCTGCTTGGCATTGGCTACCAACCCCTAAATGTGATCTTCTAAACATGCACCTCTTTTCTTAGCCATTGTCTCCCTCTTTCTCCCCTCCCTCATTATTGGTGCATTAATGTTTTATTTCTTAGTGTTGTACTTTTCTCGTTTCTTTTTTTCAAGTGTCGTGCCACTGCAGGCCTGCCCTCTAAGTGGAACCTGTAAAAAGTGCGAGCTCTGAATACCTTACCTTACAAACACTCCTCACGTTTTAACATTGACACATACGCAGCCTAGCAGTCACACTTTATGACTAATGGTAACCTCTGAAAACCCTACCTGTGAGCGGAGCCACGCCACAAACAAGCTGAACTCTTTGTCAGAGTGCAAGCCCACCCACGCGTTTTCTGCACTGCCCGTGCCATGTACGTCCTGATCAGGAGGGACCTGCTTTTCGGCACATGGTTGGACTTCTACTGTACGTGTCACGCCAGGCCCACCCTCACTGGCCCGTGTCGCGCCACCAGACACGCCACCTGTCGAGCCACCTGTCACGCCACCTGTCGCGCCACCTGTCGCGCCAGGCCCACCCTCACTGGCCCAACTGTGATAGATCCACTCGCCTGGCAGATACATAGAGGCGTGCATACTATTGGTGGGAGGTTGTGGTCTGCTCTGGAATGAAACACAAGGCAAATGGGGAGTGCTCCGGTCCTTTATTACAAGCTGCCCCTCAGGGTGATTGCATGCAAATGATGGTGGTCGAGACCTGGTAAGTTGGTTCCGATGCTTCAATTCATGAGACAGGCGTTTACAGGCTTTTGCTCTAATGTCGATGCCAGGCTCTATACAGGCTCTCCTTGGTTTCTATGCTTCAACTCAATAGACAGGCTTTTACATGCTCTAATCTCGATGCCAGGATCTAAACAGGCTACAAGGTATGTTGGTTCCAATGCTTCAGCTCATTAGACAGGCTTTTACATGCGCTAATGTTGATGCCAAGCACACATTTTCCTTACATGGCACTAAAACAGCAAGTGCCTGGATGTAGCCCTCTTTAGAAGCGGCCTGCAGGATCTCCTGAAAAGCAGTTTGGTAGTTGGTTACTGTGCAAGCAGCGTGTTTGTGAGCATCAGTCGGTGGACTGTGCCTGCCTTGTGTCTAATGAAGAGGATCAGTCAGTTGACTGTGCCTGCCTTGTGATTAATGAAGAGGATCGGTTGGTGGACTGTGCCTGCCTTGTGTCTAATAAAGAGGATCAGTCAGTTGACTGTGCCTGCCTTGTGATTAGTGAAGAGGATCAGTCAGTGGACTGTGCCTGCCTCGTGTGTAATAAAGAGGATCAGTCGGTGGACTGTGCCTGCCTTGTGTCTAATGAAGAAAATCTTAGTAAAGGGTAAAGGGTTACTTTTGAGAGTTTATCTGGATTTTGAAAGCTTTACAGAGTTTTTCCAGGGTAGCGTGCGCAAGCTGTCCTAAGAGTGCTGGCACTACCTTGAACGCGGCAGTTGTGGGCGATAGCTTAACATCAGTGGAAGCCGTCACGTCGAGTGCCTCGTATTTTTTATATGTATCAGATGTAACTCCAAGGTCCTGCAGAGCAATACGCCGTGGAAATTAAGCGAAAAAATACATAGTGGACTCTTTGTAGTATGACTGTGCAACTCTTCAGAGCTGCTATGAAAGACTTGCAAGATCAACGCACACCTGGAATGAGTCATGGAAAAATTTGACCTCCGCTGTGCACACGTGGTGCATGAAAAATGCTAATCTTTGTTTGCTATGGAGATCCGGGGCAAACGCCAAGGCATGCCCAAACGCAGAAAGCAACCCCCCAAGGAAAGCGTAGTCCTGCATCATTACTCAGGGGGTAGCGGATGTAAACAAGTAAGGACGCTTTTCTAGCGCCCACGAGCTGTCAGCTGGTATTCAACTGTTTCTGAGTTGCGTCCTTTGCTTGCCTGGAGCAAATACCGTGCAAACACGGGGGGGGATAAACGCTTGTCCTTGAGCTCCTTTGTAAACGGGTGATTTACAGCTCGTTCCCAACTGCTGCTGCAAGACTTTTGTAGCTGTGCTGTAAAAGTCATCCCTGAAAGGAATTGGGTGTCAGGCATAACAACGCGAGTCAGTTCTTACGTTTTTTTTCGCGTGGTGTTTGCTATCAAGTGTGTATAATATTGTTCTACATGCGTGCGAGTATGCGTGCGTTGTATGTGTATAATTGTGTGTGTGTGTATGTACGTGCGTGTGTGTGTGTGTGTGTGTGTGTGAGTGTGCGTGTGTGTGCGTGTGTGTTGTGTGTGCATGTGTGTGTGTGCGCGTGTGTGTGTATGTATGTGTCTGTGTGTGTCTGTGTGTGTATGTGTGTATGTGTGTGTGTGAGTGTATGTGTGTGTGTGTGTGCGCGTATGTTTGTGTGTGTGTGTGTGTGTGTGTGTGTGTGCGCGTATGTTTGTGTGTGTGTGTGTGTGTGTGTGTGTGTGTGTGTGTGTGTGTGTGTGTGTGCTCTTGCCTTG
>Ga0307942_1001608_pt1:7500-18117 | contig 18117 bp, 15 predicted proteins | sample OrgLakmetagen175_FD_201846 | JGI IMG/M metagenome (GOLD analysis project Ga0307942, IMG submission 201846) | Saline water microbial communities from Organic Lake, Antarctica - #175 | ecosystem: Environmental > Aquatic > Non-marine Saline and Alkaline > Saline | place: Antarctica... | reverse complement strand
CTGTGTCAGGGATTCTGTTCCTCAGGGGTGCAGGCACGCGCACCTGTGTCAGGGATTATGTCTCTCCGGGGTGCAGGCACACGCACACCTGCGTCAGGGATTCTGTTCCTCAGGGGTGCAGGCACGCGCACCTGTGTCAGGGATTCTCTTTCTCAGGGGTGCAGGCCCGCGCACCTGTGCCAGGGTTTCTGTTCTTCAGGGGTGCAGGCACGCACACCTGTGTCAGGGATTGCTTCTCAGGGGTGCAGGCACACGCACCTGTGTCAGGGATTCTGTTCCTCAGGGGTGCAGGCACGCGCACCTGTGTCAGGGATTCTGTTTCTCAAAGGTGCAGGCACGCGCACACCTGCGTCAGGAAATTTTGCGCTCTAGATTTGATTTCATTTGGAGGCCTAATGCGCACACATTAAGTTAAATGTCTGTGCACTGACACGCGCTCATACAATGTCGGGTCATCATGCCGCTGAACATGCGCACAGCCACACACACACACACACACGCACACACACACACAAACACACACACATACACACACGCATACACACACACTCACACTCACACATATATACGCGTATGCACTTTCTGCTTTACAAATAAAATGGTATTGACATGTCTCTTTCCTTGATTCTGCAGCAGCAAAGAGCTCTTGCAGCTTTTTTGCTCTTCTTGGATGATGGATTATGACACACACGTTGTCTGTGTAGCCCTTGTTTTCATCTTGCCTCTTACCCTTTGCGATTCAGGGTGTGGTTGAGAAGGTGCTAAACAAATATGTGGGGGAGATAGCCATGCTGGATACTGGTGACATCGTAAGGTGGGTTTACATGATAGGTAAAAATCCGTTCATAAAATAATCAGGGTGCCATACACACACGTTTGTTATGGTAGCCATGCTGGATACTGGTGACATCGTAAGGTGGGTTTACATGATAGGTAAAAATCCGTTCATAAAATAACCAGGGTACCATACACACACGTTTGTTATGATAGCCATGCTGGATACTGGTGACATCGCAAGGTGGGTTTACATTCATAGGTAAAAATTCATACTTTAATCAAGGTGCCATACACACACGTTTTGTTATGGTAGCCATGCTGGATACTGGTGACATCGCACGGTGGGTTTACATGATAGGTAAAAACCCGTCCATAATTTAATCAGGGTGCCATACACATACGTTATGTTATGATAACCATGCTGGATACTGGTGACATTGCAAGGTGGGTTTACATGATAAGTAAAAATCCGTTCATAAAATAACCAGGGTGCCATACACACACGTTTTGTTATGATAGCCATGCTGGATACTGGTGACATCGTAAGGTGGGTTTACATTAATAGGTAAAAATCCGTCCATAAATTCATCAGGGTGCCATACACACACACGTTTTGTTATGGTAGCCATGCTGGATATTGGTGACATCGTAAGGTGGGTTTACATGATACCATATCGTTTCTTGAGTAGTATGTCACCCCTCCTCCAAAAACGTTAATTAGGGGCGGTGACATGCTTTATGTAGGTACAAAATGTAATCATAAATGATGAGGGGTGCCATACACACATGTCATGTTATGATAAGTAGGTATAGCTTATCTACATGCAATCAGGTCTTGTACGCTTGTACGCAGTAAGGCATACAATTAATTGCAGGGAGATTGCAGGGAGAGAAGAGCATGAGCTGTAGGCAACTGTGAAGGACACTCCTGCGTTGAAACTTGTGGTGGATGTGTACAGAATGGTTCCAGTCATCATTGTGTGAGGGAAGTATTTGCCATCGCCAAAGGAAATGTGCTCTTGCTTTGGTTTTGTATAGAGTGATTTGTATGACTTGTGCTGGCTAGCTTTCTTTCTCATAAGTGCCCAAATTACTTCTCAGCTCCGAGATCACCTTTGATGGTGGCCTTGGGTGATCCTTTGATGGTTGATGGTGGCTTTTGATGGTGGCCTGTGGTGGTAGCCTTGGGTGATCCTTGAGAAAATCCAGAACAACTCGCATGAAAGCACCCCAAAAATGAATGACCTTCTTCTTGATTGATGTGGGGAGAGGTCACTGGACTTTTTTGCATTTTCTTGAAAGGCCCCAAAAGGTCTGCTGTCTCTAATCTCTAATTTCTGCTATTGAATGAGATAAGCAACCTACCCACCTGCCTCACTTCTCACGCGTATGTAATTGCGTGTAGGCTTGCATCAACGCTGTGTGTTGTAGGCTTGCATCATTGAAGTGTGTTGTACGTGAATGCCAGCCTTACGTCTTGCGCGTATTACGCACATACCTGCTACATACACACACACAACAAACACACATACACACACACACACATGCACACGCACACACACATACATGTGCATATACCCACGCACTTACACAGGCGTGCACACACATAGATACACAGAGAGAGAGACACACACAAACACACATCACATACACATACATGCTACATGCATTGGGTACATTGCGCAGCTGTTCGCTTCAATGCTACCTACACAATTAGTGTTCACCTGTGTCCATCTGGCGTGTGGTATGCAGCTTTCCTACTTCACAGCTTGTATGCAACACATTCGACCTGCACATCCTATGCACGCGCACACGCACGCACGCACACACACACGCACACACTTACACACAGACACACACACACACACGCACACACACGCACGCACGCACACGCATACACAGGGTGGATCAGGCACAGCTAGAAACAGTACTGCCTCAGCCTGGAGGGCGCTTGCTCGTGGTAAACGGTCTTTACAGAGGGAGCAGCGCAACGCTGCTGGCCATAGACACAGACAAGTTTCAAGCGCAGGTGCGTGTGGGGACGTGTGGGGAGTGTGCTCGTGAATCGTCCAGGAGGGTGTCTGCTCGTGGTGAATTGTCTGTACGTACAGTGGGGCAACGCAATGATGCTTGCCATAGACACAGAAAAGTTTTCAAGCGCAGGAGTATACAAAACATGTGAGAGTTTTTTGTTAGAAGGTGTGCTCATTTATAATTAGTGAGTAGGCGGTATGGGGCGAGTCATCTTTCAAACATGAACCACAAGCACTTCATGTGGCCTTGACACTGTTCCAGCCTTTTTTATGCAGCATGTCTGCAAACAGACAAGCAGGCAGAATGGTAGAGGTTTGGATACTGAATTTATTCTGGCTGAGCACGGTACAGTTTCTTTCAAGCTTTTCATTATCAAAGCCTCGATTCCCAGGTGCTGAAGGGGGCAGTTCAGGTTGCGCAGAGGGAGCTCACAATGGCAGCTCCCGATGCGACATGACAAGACTAAGATTTCTTGCAAGAGCCTTCATCAAATTATGTATGTAAGAGACACGGAACGTTTGACAGGACATTTTTGAATATTCATGAGCATATAGGTATGTTTGCATCTGTGTATATGTAATGTATGTATGTGTTGTTCAGGCCAAGAACTGTCCAGACAAGTTCACCCAGAGGTGATTACAGTCTTGTTTAATCAACGGTCTTGTTCAATTTACAGTCTTGTTCAATCTACAGTCTTGTTCAATTTACAGTCTTGTTCAATTTACAAGTTGCTTTTATTTGGTATAAACGGAGGCAGCAGTGCAGGCTCGCTGTCCTATCTGTGCCACAAACAAACGCGCTCTCCAAGGAGATGTGTTTGTGGATGTCTTGCTACACGTCATCCCTAAATAGATCCCCCTAGATCCACTTTTACCCCCCCTTTTTTCATATAGATCTTGACTGTCGTTCATACGATGTTTGGATATTTTCACATTTTGCAAAAGCTGAAAAGAAGGCCGCTCTGAGCAATTTTAAGGGGCCTGTATGCCTTTCTGTTCATGGATTTGCTCGTAGGCCACCTGACACGGCTGCATTTGATGGGTGCTCTGTGTACTTTTATTAGCAGGCATTGCTGCTGTGAGTTGCTGGCGTTTAGCAGAGATGGGTTACACATTCTATTTTGTACGATAATATCTCTATGGCATATGATATATCTGAAAAGAACTGGAAACGCTTGGGAGAAATTTGGGGCGAATTGGGTCCATTTTGGGCCAAAATTCGGCACTCCCGAATTTGCTTAAAAATACAATTGTATCATACGCTTATTTGTTACGTAACGTGTATCATACGCTTATTTTTTACGTAACGTGTATCATACGCTTATTTTTTACGTAACGTGTATCATACGCTTATTTGTTACGTAACGTGTATCATACGCTTATTTGTTACGTAACGTGTATCATACGCTTATTTGTTACGTAACGTGTATCATACGCTTATTTTTTACGTAAAGTGTAGTTTACAGTATAAACGCTCCCAATGACCGTGCGCCACATCCGTGGAAAAAGCTAACCGTATTTTGTATTTATATTTCGTATTATACATCGTATGTATTGGACATTTCTGACACTTGTATTACCATCCCTGGTGTTTAGTGAGAAAAGAGTGAGTGAGCGAGCGTGCGAGTGAGGGAGTGAGAAGCAGGAGACTAAAAGAAAATAATGGTTGCCATTTGATTTGAGTTGCAGAAAAGGAGCATTTCACGCAAGGTGCCCGTGCTGTTTCTGTACATCGTGGTTGCAGGTGCGGCTGTTGGATGGGCCTGGTCGAGGGAAAGAGGTTTGGCAGGAGTACGAGGACGTGTGCAAGCAAGCCTCCTCTTGATGGCGCACTGCCTCACCCCAGACACATTTCCTGCACTGTATTTGAAACAGTGTGTCGGACACTGCACAGGGCAGGGCGCATATTTCGCACTGTGTTTGATACAATATGATCACCAAGCCTCCTCTTGATGGCGCACTGCCTCACCTCAGCAAGCAATTTGCGACGCCTCCCCGTGCTGAATCCTTTGGCCCCTTAAAGTTACGAGTGTTTATCCCTCCCCTAAAAAGCGCATGAATATAATGGCTCCACGTCTGATTGTGTTCGCTACGTCTGCCTGTATTTCTGGTGCCATGTCTGCCTCCTTTATATTACCTTAATTCTAGATGTATACATAATGTCTTTTTTTTAACGTTTCTTTAGAAGGAGCTGTATAACAATAAGGTTGAACATTCAAAACGTTGGCAGTTATTCCATCGTAAGCCACTGGCCCAGCATGGCTGTAAAGGCCTTTATTAATTGTAAACGAGCATGTTCCAGTATGCTTCCTTGTTCATTCAATGGATTCACATAGGGCCTTAGTAATATTGTTAGGGTTGGAAGTGCAGAGTCCAATTGCTACCTCTCCTTATTTTGGAAAACCTTCAGTACTTACGGTGCTTACAATAGGGTAATTAATGATAAATGACAAATTCTAGTTAACTAATTGACCGCGTTATACAAAGGGTGATTAAGGGGGGGTGGCCCACCCTCAGTGATTAAGGGTTTACAAAGGGGTGTAACCGGCAGCCACATATGTTGGGCTGATAGGCATTGCTGGATCAGCCAGCGTAAAGTAAATGTAAGGTAAAATTTTTGAACTGGTCTCAGCCGGTGCCGTATTGTTCTTTAAGGAAAGTTATGAGTGATGAATGAATAATTATGAAAGGCAAAACCTGAGGCAATAAAAACCGGAAAACCACAACAAGCGCGTTAACTGAACACCAGAATGTATAACCCAAGGGGAGGAAGGGAGCGCCACATTAGAGACCCATGACTGTTCATGCAAACAAATTGGAAGCTGAGTTCAAATTGAACATTTGACTTACAACAGTGCACCAGCATGTACGTTCTAAGAAAAGCACAGAAAAGAGTTAAAAGAAAAAAATTTCGCCTCAAATTGTTAGGTTGTTTGAGCCCCATCCTGGCCTAGCTGGTTGCTGCACATACATAGAAACTCAAGCATCTCAGTCCACACTCCCGAGATGTTCAAGCCACAGCAAGCTAGCCAACAAACACCACAGCGTTTTTTACCCTAGAGGTGCAACTCACAGCAAGCAAAGGCAAGTATTTCTGAAGTTCCAGCCCTACCTTCCCAGCTACGACCTGCTTCAGGCTACAACCTGATTCTGCTGGTGACGCAAGGTGATTTATTCATGGGCAAATAGTTCAACCGTGATTAATCCGACGGGTTAATCCCACACTTAATAACACCTTACAATATAGGGCGATGACCTATCTCACTCAGCAGGTGCGGTTACTGGACACTGCACCTCAGCCGCTGTTCCTTTTTTTGTTTGAATCAGTAAGTTTCACTCGTTCGAATTAGCATTTAACATCAACCCACCAGCTGCAATGGGCAAGCTGAGAGAAGTGGTTGCAGTATATAATGCACCACTGTTACAAGTTGATGGTGGTCTGAAAGTTCCTTTGCCTAAAACACTCACATACACACGCACACACACGAGATATATTGCAGGATCGTGGTATTGATGCCGCCACTCACTCCAATGCATTGCAGGATCGTGGTATTGATGCCGCCTCTGCTGCTGCTCTGGAAGACAAAAACATCAACCCCACCGACATCCAACACAAGCCCGGCATGCTTGCTGCTGCAGTAGCATTGTTCGCGATCATCAAGAGTCCCATCGGCAATAGGGGTTATATAAGGGGATCCGATTGCTCTCAGAGGAGAAACGGGAAACTTGGCAGTCTGGAACAAAGCTGCCAGCGAGCAACTTATTACACACAACCCATCTTGTTTAGAGAAAATAAAACCAGACCTATCACCAGCGGCAATCTGGAACTTAAAAAAAGCAGGAACCATACCTTTTCTTGAACCACCAACTGAAATGGTACTGCCAAGAATGGCAATATGTAGGCTCCTCGAAGACTCAAAAAACATAATTATCAATGCAAATATTGGCGACATCAGCGATACATTACACAGCCAGGTCCCCTCCCATCAAATGCAACAATAGCGCTTGCTATAAATCAAGGCCCCTAACTGGAAAGATTGGGCCTTCAAAGATGGGAGTCGATCACAAACAAAGAAAATGGATCTCGGTCGATTGGAGCTGGAGTCTACCACCCTCAGTCCAACAAAATCACCACAGTAAATCCTGAAGGACAAGCATAAAACCATAAACAGATCTGAGCTAGCGGGAACTGCTGCTGTTCTCCATTTTCTCAGATCTCGAAGCTGTAAGAGCACACATGCACGTCCAACACAAACTAGGCCCTAAATCAAAAAAGGTTCCAAACCATCAGTCCGCAAAGTGCTACACAAAATAAAAAGAACCGATCACTGATTGGCAAGGAAGGATATAAGTAACTCATTTCGGTAATATGCAAGTGTCACCTCTGGAGAAAAGAAAAATGTCATACGCTGCCGCACAGAGTTGATATACAACTAAAAGCGTGCCGCTCAGTGCAACCATTGAGAAGGCCAACCAATCTGCCCCATCTGCCAGAAGCTAGACGGCACCTACCACATGCTGTCAGGCTGCAGTCATCCCAATAACTATAATGATTATTAATAGGCACAACGCTGCTGGACGAATAATTATAAAAGCGATCCGACGAGGTACACAGGGTGCATGCCTGCTAGCACAAGCAGACATGCATTTGTGGAAAATGGTACAAAAAGGCATCATACGCCCTTCAGAAGAGACACAGATAGGAAAGTTTCCAACCTGGCTCTTACCTTCCAATCTCAATGCACAACAGCGGCGGAAATGTAGCAAGCCAGATGCATTAATAGTTATCCCGACCCAGCAACCACGCCCCAAACAAAACCCAATAAACACATATCAAACTAGGTCTGCCAATAATACAGTTGCCCGTGATAACCTTGCAGATGGCGCTGCCCTTTATCCGTACCCCCTGGCTATGAAACCAAGAGACACACAACCAAACACACGGGATATAATTAATCAAAACTAATTACTGTGTAGACACTTCACCTACTCAACAAGCAAAAAAGGCACGAGAACAGCATAAGCTGCTGATGCCTCAATTACTCGGACACTGCAAAAGCCTCCACACAATTTTGCTAGGAGTAACAGGCACCATCTACAGCAGCCACAGGGAACCCACTCCACAGCCTTGGAGTTACTGGTCTACATGCCAGAGCACTCATGAAAAATTAAAGCCTACATGCAATCAGATCCGCAACAAAAATCATACAGATGAGACGAGACGTCGAACACAACCCCCACAAATATATGAGCAATACTCCTGGTGGTGTGCAGGCTTCTGCTTCCCAACCACCTGATCCCCACTGAAAGTATAATAATCTTTTTCTCCAGGTGGGATGTTGTGTGTCTTTGCATCCATTGGGTGGTGCAGAACACAAAACATCTTTATCCAGAAAAGCCGGTTCTATTCCGGCTCGTATCCATCAAACTGCTGGAGGGAGAAATTACACTCGTGCCGACACCAATCATAGGAGGGAGAATTTACACTCGTGCCAACACCAAAAAACTCTGAATCCACTGACTCAAAGGAAGCTGAAAGCCCTCCTAACTCAAGAAAAGAAATAGAAACCGAGCAGCTGGGCCTTTGACGCCCGGGACCTGCCACACAAAAAGGGGCAGGAAACACAGACACACTGGAAGCACACAAAACCAGGAAGGAACAGGCCAAGGGCAGCAGGTTGCTGAAGTCAAAGAGAGCAGGGGCTCAAAAACTAAGCTGCAAACTATCTATGGCACAAGCACAAAAATGATAGTTTGCACAGCGCAAGCTGTGCCAAGAGAGTACCAACTGACGTTCGGTTGCAACCGCCTCCAAGAACTAGAGTACTTCTGCATGCTGCAGAGTACTCAGCAGTTTTATAACACACTTGTAGAGCCCAGCGAAAGCATGATTTGTTTCAATGGATGTAGCACAAACGAGGAACACGAATTCCTATTGCGCCTTTCACTTGCCTTGCTGCAATGAAAATAGGCATCAAATAGGTAGCCAGGCTAGCTGAAACCAATAAGAGCAGTAACAAAAGGTCTATTTTCACCCTACTTGTTGGCACGTTGGCTGTGCGTACCTTTGGCTAAGATCGTCATTTCAATTTCTGTCAAGCGTATCTTTAAAGGATTGGTTAGAAGCATACTGTTGAGGTTTCCACAAAGTGTTTATCAGTGTATTGTTCAAAACGGTGCCCATTATTATTCCCATCGACATCACTAGTCTGTATCCTTTTCAGATTGCTCGGGATGCGTTTGTGCTATTTATTTGCCACATCCAGCTATGTTCTGGTCTCATGCCTTTGCAGTACTTGAAATTTGTTAGGTTCTAACACTTTTATCAGGTGCCTTGTTTAATGCTAGCATTCCGAGGCTGTAAGAACTGTGATGAGATTATTGCAGGAAGTCAGATTGGGAATGAAAACAATGAGGTCTGGACACGAGGTGAAACGTTGCTTAAAAGGTTAATCCAAAAGATGCCATTTCTGTACTTCGTGCGATACATATATCCACGTAGCAAGAGGGGTGCTTTTCGGTCTGGTGCTGTGAGATTTGGTATCAGCTGTGGTGGCATTGCTCTGAAAGGGCTGTTGGCAGTAATTCTGATATGTCACATGATATCCATGAGTCTCAGAGGACTATTGACCGCATCTGACAAAGCAGCGTTTGCGTGCTACGGCCCTTAAGCCTCCTTCCAATGACCACATTCCATGACCATATTTTTGATCTCTGTGTCTGTACAGTCCGAGATGTGCCGCGCGCTATGTTTGGAGACATTGAAGCGGGCAGATTATAGCGATTGCTGAGACACCAAAGAGCATGGCACGGTTCTGGTTACAGGCATGCTGCTTTTGATCACATTTTTCTTTTGTTCTGTTTCCATTGAGCTCATTACACAAGTAATGCCACCTCGCATAATGTAACGGCACATAGGAATACAATTCCTAATCTTACATCTTGAGTATATGCCTTTTACAACACGCTGCTACACATAATATTTGTAGGGTTGGCCAGAACCGTATAAGTAAAATTATAGGTATTATACGGTACGGGATATACGCCGTATAATACAGGGGGGGGGCGTAGGGGGCGACAGCATTTCTTGAGGGTCAACACAGCTTGGAAATAAATGGACTGGAAAAACTCCGCACACAAGGAATTGAGAAAGAAAGCCAGTGAAGGGCAATGTGAGAAAGGGAAAGCAGGAAAGGGACGTGCTGTTCAGTCACTCTTCTTAGTTGAAATTTACACATTTTCTAACCTCTGGTATTGTACAATAAATGTACAGTGGATTGGAGAGCTGTCACTAAACGCGGCTGTTTGGTCAAACAGATTTGACTAGGGACCAGGTTTGACCAGGGGGTTGCACTTACCCATCAAGCTAATTGACCCAATTTGACTGTCAATAAGAATGTTAGTGCTGGAAGTCAGTCCTGGGAGCCTGGGTTTGCAGCGTGCTGTGGGGGCACTGCTCGGGGAAACTGCCTGCTTACAGCACGCACTGGTGTAAATAATTTGAGTCAATAACGTTAAATTTATTAATCACGGTAATTACGATATGTTCCAATATTAAAAAAACAGTTAAAAATATTGCGCCTCACACAGCAAAAGCGCCAGCACCTCCCGTCATTTGCAATGAGTTAAGTAAAAAAACTAGAAGTATTCCAGGGGGGAGGGGCGGGAAGAGCCTTGTTCCGAGTTGCCGTCCCTAGTGCACTCATGAAACACTCTGCCATCTTTCCCCCTGGAATATTTCTTATTTTGTATAGTCCATTGCAAAAGACAGGCGCAATCTTTTGTACTGCATATCGCCATAATCGCC
>Ga0307942_1001608_pt1:0-5000 | contig 18117 bp, 15 predicted proteins | sample OrgLakmetagen175_FD_201846 | JGI IMG/M metagenome (GOLD analysis project Ga0307942, IMG submission 201846) | Saline water microbial communities from Organic Lake, Antarctica - #175 | ecosystem: Environmental > Aquatic > Non-marine Saline and Alkaline > Saline | place: Antarctica: Organic... | reverse complement strand
CGCTTGGGTGCAGGCCGCGGGGTGAGTCAAGCCAATTCACTCCAAACTTCCAGGATTGTGCTAGCATGAGATATTCAGTGGAATTCTGAAGAAATGGAAGCAATGTACAGCTGTGCAAGCCAGTTGTGGGTCCCTGGTAGGTCATGTGTGCATGGGCGTCCGTATCTCAGTTTTTGCCCCATACTCTGCAAAACTTCAGTTTCAGATCTTGATGATTGTGCAGATTGGATGCAGAATTCAAAAAGGAGCAGACTGGTACCCTTTTTGTCTGGGTGGGAGCACTGGAAGGGGGTTTGGGGGGTAGGTGGTCCCTCAGGGGGGCCCACTTAAAAAATGATACGTGCCTTCCCTCCCCCCCAAAAATTGGCATTTCTAATTCTTTGCAGTTGGTGTAACAGAATTGTTAGCAATATACATTAGTTTAATCTGCAGTTGTTGCATGAGTATATGCATGGAGAAAAACCTATGGATCGCGTAGGACGTACTTATTCGGCGGTTCTTATGCATACATACCGCAATACTGAGAAGCATAATAATGTGTGCGCACCTTTGTGCTATAAGCTGCTCTCACATCAATTTGTTTGAGACTGAACGGTTTTGCACGGAATCTGGACATGTGCACCTGGAATTAGGGTATAGGCTGTGGGTCATACCCGCACATATATATCAACCGTATACCCCTTCCACAGGCGTTTGGAAAATCGTGTTCCATTCAACAATCAACGCGTTTAAGTGTGTGTGTGTGTGTGTCTTTGGTCATGACTTCATGACCTCACGTGTAACCATCATATACCTAATTATCATGCAATGGCGTGTGTGTGTGTGTGTGTATGTGTGTGTATGTGTGTGCGTGTCTTTAGTCATGACTTCATGACCTCACGTGTAACCATCATATATCATTTACCTAATCATCATGCAATGGTGTGTGTGTGTGTGTATCTCTGTGTGCATGCCTACCTACACACACCCTTTCAGAGGTAGGCATATATAAGGTAAGGTTACATCGTTGTATATAGAGATGGGCATATATAAGACCGCACTCCATTTGACACTCAACCTGAGTCTTTCCCTGCACCTGCACCCTCGCACACCCCCTCCGCAGGACCGTGTGGTGCTGTGGGGCATTGATGTTAGCAGCAGCAGGTTCTTCAGGCACAGCACAGTCTTGGACGCTGTGCAGTTTGCTTCAGAAGCTCACGCTGGACAGGTAGTGGGCGGAATGGATATGTGTGTGTGTGTGTCTGTGTCTTGTTCCCCCGTGCTCATTTTATGCGCTGTCAAGAAGGCAAGCTGAGCATAGCCAAGTGCTTCACATATAACACATAATTACAGGGAGAGATGTGCCCATGTGCGTGATGGCTGGACACATTTGGTTTTAACGTTTTAACAGCACCACAGTTTGGATTTAGTAAAAAGAATTGCTCTAGATAATGCTGAGCTTGTATTGTACATCCTCTCTGCTTGGTCGTTGCATTACTCAGCCACTCTGTCGCAGAGGTGGAGAGCAACGCTGGGAACCATTGTGGGCCAATATGATTGATTTGATTTTGGCTGTTTCACGTCGCAGGTGCGCAAAACAGGCGAGCCTTACGTCAGCCACTGCATCGAAACAGCCCTCATCGTGGAGCACAACCTTCCGCATGGAGTTCCTTATGAAAGGTGCGTATTTTTTGTACGGTAGATTCCTGCGTTTTTTTTGTGTGATACAGACTGCTCACTGCCGAGCACAAAACCTGCCCGTCTGGTTTCATTGTGGGAGGATGCGATGCCATGTTGCGCGAGTGACTGGTCCGGAAGTGAGTGAGAAGTGTGTGCGTGACTGATATAAGAGTAGTGCGTGACTGATATGTTCGTGACTGATATGTGCGTGACTGATATGTGCGTGACTGATATGTGCGTGACTGATATGTGCGTGACTGATATGTGCGTGACTGCATATAAGAGTAGTGCGGAAGGCCTGCATGCAAGAGGTGCGTGATTGGGCAGCGAGCACTGCATATAAGTAGGGTTGGCCAGAACCGTATATATACACCGTATATGACCGTATACTTGATGATTTCCCTGCCAAAAATACCGTATATACACCGTATATATATGGTTCTGGCCAACCCCACATATAAGAGTAGTGCGGAAGGCCTGCATGCAAGAGGTGCGTGATTGGGCAGCAAGCACTTCATATTTGTTTGCATGAGTAGTGCAGGAAGGTGTGTAAGTGATAAGCATATGCTAGATACCCGTGCTGCGTGTCCATAATTTCACCATCATTCCTTTGAAGGCAGTAGCGTACTGCTGTTAGGGTTGTGCTGGCCTCTGCATGGAACACAAACTAGCAAAGGATTTCACGCAAGGCAACCGTTTTGCATGACGATCTAGTATCCAGCTCGTTGCACTCCTCTGTTATGCCTTTCCTATGACGAAGCCCACAGCAGCTTGGCAAAAAAACATTTGATTTGGCAAACGCATTTCTGCCCTGTCACATGCCTAGGTTCGTCCCAACAATGGTGGCAGCGCTTCTGCATGACGTAATCGACGACACCACCGTGGACCTAGAGTCAATCCAGGTGGGAAATGCTGTCTTTATAGTATGTGTCGATATGCACCTACCACAAAGTGCTCGTATTCCGGTGGGCAGTGGTGGCTTGAGTCTGTGTTTCAGATTGCAGGTTGCGTTTATTTCATTCTTGTGTGTGCTTGGGGTGCAGTCTTTAGTGGATATACACACACGCATACACACACACACACAACACACACACACACACACAAAAACACACACAAACACACACACACACACATTGGTGCTTACTGTTAAGAATGCTGGCATTTTATGTGCGGTGTGCTGTGTGCTGTTTCGGAGTGCGCATGCTTCCAAGCTCAACGCTGATATGCAGTTGTGTTTGCAGTTTGGAGTGCTCAGTGAGTTCATATGTTGGTAAGGTGTACTTGGATTTCAGAGTTGCTTTGCTTGGATGTGCCTGCTACGGTTTTGAGCAGAAGTGCCTTTTGTCTTGAATAAGTGTATCATCCGCTTGTGTGTGGGCATGTGAAAGTGCACCTCTTGCACCATGCAATTCGCGGTTGTTCTGTTCATTTTGTTTGCTGCAAGGCCTGGCCTAGAGTCAATGTTGAAGTCCAACCCTTAATTTAGTGCAACCTACAAGATCACGTTTGATGATCTGAGGCAGCTGAACTCTAGCATACTCATCGTAGCATGCATTGCCATTGGAACTCTTGTTCAAATGTGTACCTCATTGGATGGCATTTGTTTACAATCAGCCTTTCCCCTGGGTAGGCTAATATCATGTTTTGCATAGGAATTGTCAGTTTCTTTTAAGTGTGTACCTCATGCAATGGCATTAATTTGCCACTTGTTTGTCACTTGTTTTCCACTTACAATCAGCCTTTTTCCCGGGTAGGCTCAAATCATGTCTTGCATAGGAACTGTTCAGTTCCTTGTAAGTGTGTACCTCATGAAATGGCATTAGTGTGCCGCTTGTATGCCACTTAGGATCAGCCTTTTCCCCGGGTAGGCTAAAATCATGTCTTGCATAGAAACTGTTCAATTCCTTGCAAGTGTGTACCTCATGGGATGGCATTAATTTGCCACTTGTTTGTCACTTATTTGCCACTTACAATCAGCCTTTTCCCCGGGTAGGCTAAAATCATGTCTTGCATAGGAGTTGTTCAGTTCCTTGTAAGTGTGTACCTCATGAAATGGCATTAGTGTGCCGCTTGTTTGCCACCTAGGATCAGCCTTTTCCCCGGATAGGCTCAAATCATGTTTTGCATAGGAATCGTTTCATTATTTGTACGTGTGGGCCGTTTGGGAGGAAGCGCACAGCTTAACAAAGCACTATTCCGTTCAAGGAGGCACTCATTTTGGGCACAAGGTGTTGTATCGTAGCGCTTCTGTTCCATAGATCTAAGCCCCGATTTCACGACGATAAATGCGCATGCCACTTATTTCAACCCTGTGGCTGTCTTTTTCATTATGTAGCCCTGGTTGGGCAGTGTGTGCTTTTATACGGGTTTTATGATCGCCCAAGGCTCTTTTGTGAATCGCAAGCTGGCCCGGCTCAGCAGAGCCTTTTGCTCACATGGCCTTTAGATCGCCCAATCCTCGCTTTTCATATCATCCAATGCTCTATTCTTAATTGGACGCAGGCCCGATTTGGAAAGAATGTAGCGCACTTGGTGTCCAAGGTCTCAAAGCTCAGTCAGATGAACCAGCTGCTCCGGCGTGGGAAGCGAAAGGTGGGGGAGGAAGGGCAATCTAATGTTTCCCTGTTGCTTTTCAATTTAAATGCAGAGTTTTGTCAGATGAACCAGCTGCTTTGGCACGGGAAGTGAATGGTGGTGGTGGGGGGGGGCATCCTTGAGTGTCCCTGTTGCTTCTCAATTCAAATGCAGAGCTTTTTCAGATGAACCAGCTGCTTTGGCGCGGGAAGCGAATGGTGGTGGTGGTGGGGGGCATTCTTGAGTGTCCCTGTTGCTTCTCAATTCAAATGCAGAGCTTTTTCAGATGGACCAGCTGCTTTGGCACGGGAAGCGAATGGTGGTGGTGGTGGGGGGCATTCTTGAGTGTCCCTGTTGCTTCTCAATTCAAATGCAGAGCTTTTTCAGATGAACCAGCTGCTTTGGCGCGGGAAGCGAATGGTGGTGGTGGTGGGGGGCATTCTTGAGCATCCCTGTTGCTTCTCAATTGCAAAATTCTGTCAGGTGAACCAGCTGCTCTGGCGCGGCAAGCGAAAGGTGGTGGTGGTGGGGGGCATTCTTGAGCATCCCTGTTGCTTCTCAATTGCAAAGCTCAGCCAGGTGAACCAGCTGCTCCGGCGCGGCAAGCGAAAGGTGGTGGTGGAGGGGAGGGCATTTGTGTGCGTCCCTGTTGCTTCTCAATTGCAAAGCTCAGTCAGGTGAACCAGCTGCTCCGGCGCGGGAAGCGAATGGTGGTGGTGGTGGGGGGCATTGTTGAGTGTCCCTGTTGCTTCTCAATTGCAAGCTTC
>Ga0307942_1001607_pt1 | contig 18117 bp, 14 predicted proteins | sample OrgLakmetagen175_FD_201846 | JGI IMG/M metagenome (GOLD analysis project Ga0307942, IMG submission 201846) | Saline water microbial communities from Organic Lake, Antarctica - #175 | ecosystem: Environmental > Aquatic > Non-marine Saline and Alkaline > Saline | place: Antarctica: Organic Lake... | reverse complement strand
CCTGTGTGTGTGTGTGTGTGTGTGTGTGTGTGTGTGTGTGTGTGTGTGTGTGTGTGTGTGTGTGTGTGTGTGTGTGTGTGTGTGTGTGTGTGTGTGTGTGTAACGTACGCAGCACTCACCAGCGACAAATCCACGTCCAGCAGAGGCGGTGTGTGTATGTGTGTGTGTGTGTGCGTGTGTGTGTGTGTAACGTACGCAGCACTCACCAGCGACAGATCCATGTCCAGCAGAGGCGGTGTGTGTGTATGTGTGTGTGTGTGTGTGTGTGTGACGTACGCAGCACTCACCAGCGACAGATCCACGTCCAGCAGAGGCGGTGTGTGTGTATGTGTGTGTGTGTGTGTGTGTGACGTACGCAGCACTCACCAGCGACAGATCCACGTCCAGCAGCGGCGGCACGCCAGGCTTTGAGAGCAGGCCCCCCACAGGCATTTCCATGCCCACCGTGATGCTGCAAATGTTGCTATAGCTGCTTGCAGGCCCGGCACCAGGCTCAGTGGGCTGTGTGTGATCTGGTGGCTGTCGTGGCTGCTGCTGCTGCTGCTGCTGCTGCTGCTGTGGTGCTGGGGGCTCTGAGCCTGCCACCACACGTGCGACTGCTTCTGCTGCTTGTATACTGCAGCCTGTGTTTGTGTGTGTGTGTGTGTGTGTGTTTGTCCATGCCAGATTTGTCACCTTGATGTATGAGTGTTGTGAGTGTGGTGGTGTTCGTTCCCTATACCCTCATTCACCAGGTTGTCAAAAACCATCTATTTCGTGGGTGGATTAATCGAATGCTAGCACACGCCTTCTCACACGCCCCCTCACCTCTTAGTGTGAGCGTCATGATTGTGGTGTTCCCACGCAGGACCTCCAACAAAGTCTGCAGACGCATACCGACTGCGGGTTGTTGCTGCTGCTGCTGCCCTTGCTGCTGCTCGCCAACAGAATCCTGAGGGGAGTCTGGGACAAGTAGCACCTACAACAGAAAAAACGATCAGGGATGAAGTGGGATTGTAGGGTTTTGGGTTGCTAGTTGTCACACACTAAGGTGTGTGTGGTGGGTCTGGGACAAGGAGCACATGGTCCAAAGTGGACTGGGTAGGGGCTGCTTTACTGGATACATACTCAGGGATACAGCAGGTGGGAGGTGGCATCTAAAGTGGAAACAGAAAAGAGGCGCTATGCTGGTATCTCTAGTAGTAAAACCCCGAGGACATCTGGTGGGTCTGGCACATCTAGCCCCCAAAAAAGGTAACATGTTAGGGACGGGGTAGGTAGGTTATAGTGTGTCACTGGTGCTTTCAGACGCTGCGGTTAGTGGCCGTGTGTTTATTAGACCAGGGGTGAGGAGAACATCTTCACTCCTCAGAGAACACCTCAGAGAACACCCCTCACTCCTCAGAGAACACCTCAGAGAACACCTCAGAGAACACCTCAGAAAACACCCCTCACTCCTCAGAGAACACCTCAGAGGACACCCCTCACTCCTCAGAGAACACCTCAGAGAACACCTCAGAGAACACCCCTCACTCCTCAGAGGACACCTCAGAGAACACCCCTCACTCCTCAGAGAACACCTCAGAGAACACCCCTCACTCCTCAGAGAACACCTCAGAGAACACCTCAGAGAACACCTCAGAGAACACCTCAGAGAACACCCCTCACTCCTCAGAGGACACCTCAGAGAACACCTCAGAGAACACCCCTCACTCCTCAGAGAACACCTCAGAGAACACCCCTCACTCCTCAGAGAACACCTCAGAGAACACCTCAGAGAACACCCCTCACTCCTCAGAGAACACCTCAGAGAACACCTCAGAGAACACCCCTCACTCCTCAGAGAACACCTCAGAGAACACCTCAGAGAACACCTCAGAGAACACCCCTCACTCCTCAGAGGACACCTTCACTCCTCAATCGCTCACTCCTCGGTCAAGAAAGTAGACATAAGGATGCAATTGATGGCCAATGGCAAGGTTAAAAGGGTTTGGGTGTCGTCCCCTAGACCCTTTTTTCTCTAGACCCAAACCCTGACCCGTTTTTTGCAATGAGTACATGGTTACAAAATGAATGCATCGGTGCGTTGATGCCCAAGGGAGCGGGTGCCGTTGAAGGTACATTAAGCTCCAGGATTGAAATAAAGGAACCACACATACACATTTGCTCGTGCAAATTACACACAAACACACACACACATACACACACACACGCACACTCACATATGGGTTCAACTGAGATTAATTGCCAAAACCCTCGCACCTTGAGGTGCGAAACCCGGCTACAGTTTAGAAAGCGCAGGTCGGGGACAGCCAAGGCCTTTTGGATGGACATGCGCTTCAGGGTGTCCTGTGTGCAGATGTGTGTGTGTGTGTGTGTGCATGAGAATGTACACGTGTATGAGTGGGAGAGTGCCAAACAATCTGAGCTACGCACTCACAAGGGAAATGCCCTTCAACTCCACATCCGGGATGCCTAACCGAATTCCAACTGACAGCCATACAGGCTGTTGCTTGTTAGAGGGTGCTGGTGCTGAGCTGCTTTTTTGAGGTGACCCAGGAGGGAGGAAAATGCGTGCACTCCAAGCTGCGTGTATCCAAGCCATTGCCTGCAGTATCAGGTATAGTGCCCAAAAGGGGGATGCGTGAATACAGGCAACCCAAACTGTGTGTGTGTGCGTGTGTGTGTATGTGTGCGTGTGTGCTGTTGCCTGCACCATTTGGATGTACCACAAGAATACATTGCAGCCATCATCTGCTACGTAGAGATTCATTGATACAAGCACTCCATCAGACTTGGTGCAGCCCAGCTTTTGCTTTTAACGCAGCCTACCTTTCCTGTGAAAGCAGGTCCGGTTGATCCCTCGGCAACTCTAGCAGGGTTGTCGGTGGTGGTACCAGGCGAGGCGCCCATAAGGGAAGACAGCGACATCTCCTGTGTGTGTACGAGTAGAAGCAACACAAAGTAGGATATCAGGTGTGTGTACGAGTGGAAGCAACACAATGTAGGATATCAGGTGTGTGTGTACAAGTGGAAGCAACACAAAGTAGGATATCAGGTGTGTGTGTATAAGTAGAAGCAACACAAAGTAGGATACCAGGTGTGTGTGTGTGTACAAGTAGAAGCAACACAAAGCAGGATATCAGGTGTGTGTGTGTGAAAGTAGAAGCAACACAAAGCAGGATATCTGAGGTGTGTACAAGTAAAAGCAACAAAAAGTAGGGTGTCAGCACATCTAGTGCCCAGCTCAGACCAAGATACCTAGCTGGCTACGATGATCAGCGGCACTCCCCGCATAGCAACCTGTCACTATGAAGACACACCAAATACCTAGGCTCAGAGCCAACAAAGATACCTGGCTGGCTACGATGATCAGCGGCACTCCCCGCATAGCAACCTGTTTTGCCACAGGACTATGAAGACACACCAAATACCTAGGCTCAGAGCCAACAAAGATACCTGGCTGGCTACGATGATCAGCGGCACTCCCCGCATAGCAGCCTCCATGACGGCAGCCGCTGGCAGAGGGCAAGGGCCATCAGGCGCTACTGCCTGACCTGAGAACCATAGATTGGAACCAATAGATTGGATGTATGGACCTGCTTGACCTGAGAGTCATAGATTGGATGTGTGTCAGGCGCTACTGCCTGACCTGAGAACCATAGATTGAAACCATAGATTGGATGTGTGGACTTGTCTGACCTGAAAGTCATAGATTGAATGTGTGTCAGGCACTACTGCCTGACCTGAGAACCATAGATTGGAATCATATATTGGAGAACCATAGATTGATTGTGGAGAGAACCATAGATTGGATGTTTGGACCTGCTGACCTGAGAACCATAGATTGGATGTGTGACAGCATTTAAGATCTAGGTGCATTTGCTGCTGCAAAAGTAAAGAAACAGATAGCCCCCTGCATCATCACATCATCACGGATTGAGTGTATGGACACGTTTATAGATCACGTGTACGTGCTGCTGCGTAAGCAAGTAGAAGTTAATAGATCACGTGTACGTGCTGCTGCGTAAGTAAAGAGAAGTTAATAGATCACGTGCACGTGCTGCTGCGTAAGTAAAGAGAAAGAAGGTGCAATGGTGCAGAGGAGAGGAGGTATTTCACACTTGCCTCTTTTAGGACGCATCGTATAAATACCGCAGGAATACTTGAATATTGCAACTCCTCTTATTGCAAGGTGCCCAAATAATTGGCGCAGTTTATTTGCGAGTACTTGGGCTTGGCAAGGCCAGACAGTTTATTACAATGTTTGCGAGTTTTGCGAATATTGGAGCATATCTGCGTGCTCTGTCCTCTGCCTAAATCTTCATCCACAAGGGAATTGCAGTTTTATGGTCAACCACAATTAAAAAGGCAAAATATTTTAGTAGCAAAAAGCAACATGCTGGCAGGGACTCAAACCGAATACCTGCAGGCTGCAGCTTGGAGATAGGCTGTTAATATCGAAGCGGGGCCCACATTTCTTAATTTTTCGCGCATTGAACATTGCGAGGCAATCAAAAAGTTAATTATGTACTTGCAATTTCACCAGTACCCTTTTGGTATACATACATAAATATATACACACATATGTACATGTATATATATATACCTATGTGTTTTTACAATACATGCATTGCATTGTACAGTGTGACAATCCAGTGCTTGAAGTGCACGGCGGGCGTCCACAAAAATGGCGTGCGTCCTACCTGTATCTAGCGGCTTACTCGCTGGTTGCGAATGCTGCTGCTTACTGCTGCCGTGCGGCTGCTGCTGATGTTCAGCAACAGAGGGGGAGGACGCTGAGGAGGGGTGGGTGTGCAGGCCTGGGTCGTTTGCTGTCTGATGTTGTGATGATGATGGTGGTGAGTGGAGGGTGTGTTGCTGGGTGGATAGGAGCCCATGGGAGGCAAGGAGCACGACTGCGCTTGAGATGCCGACCATTGGGGCGGAGGGGGGGATCTCTAGGCCAGGGACCAAAGGCAAGGGGGGTGGCTGTGTGTGCGTGTGTTGTGTTGTGTGTATTTGAGTAACTGTAAGCCTGTGTGTTTGTGTAATTGTAAGCCTGTGTGTTTGTGTAATTGTAAGCCTGTGTGTTTGTGTAATTGTAAGCCTGTGTGTTTGTGTAACTGTAAGCCTGCGTGTTTGTGTAACTGTAAGCCTGTGTGTTTATGTAACTGTAAGCCTGTGTGTTTATGTAACTGTAAGCCTGTGTGTTTGTGTAATTGTAAGCCTGTGTATTTGTGTAACTGTAAGCCTGTGTTTTTGTGTAACTGTAAGCCTGTGTGTACGTATGTGTAAGAGCAAGTCAGTTAAGCAGGGATGCTTGCACAAAGTGGGTGAATATAAGGCACTCAAAAATAAAATTTATGGATTATTGGATTATTTAAACCTGAGGTGGATACGTCTGGTGGTACTGAAGTGAGAGAAACATCATCTAGTGGCCATGCAACAAAAAAATACCACGACAATTAGAATACGAGGGCTGTTAATTTCAACGCCTGTCAGGAAACAAGCTGCGGGTGCATCCTTAGCCATGCATCACCAGAAGGCTGGAATTACATTAATCTGATGTCTGAACGATAGACAGAAGACTCGACAGTGCTGATGGATTTGGTTGGTGATATGTTCACCCAAGCTATGAACAATGTCAAATTTTCTGGCTCCCGTTGTAACATCAAATGACAGCTCAAGCCTGCCTGTGCTGGACCCCACTTGCACGCACAGGCACACAAACACACACGAAACACACAAATACACACGAATACACGCACAGGAACACAAACACACACAGGCACACAAACACACAGGCACACAAACACATACAAAACACACAGGCACACAAACACACAAAAAACACACAGGCAACCAAACTCACACAAAACACACAGGCACGCAAACACAAAAACACACACAAAATACTCAGGCACACAAACACACACAAAATACACAGGCACAAAAACACACACAAAACACACAGGCACACAAACACACACAAAACACACAAATACACACAAAACACACAGGCACACAAACACACAAAATACACAGACACACACACACATAGATAAAACACACAAATACACACAATATACACAGGCACACAAACACACACAAAATACATAGGCACACACACACATACACAAAACACACAAATACACACAACACACAGGCACATACACACAGGCACACAAACACAAACAAAATACACAGGCACACAAACACACACACAAAATACACAGGCACACACACAAAACACACAAATACACTCATAATACACAGGCACACAAACACACACATAACACACAAATGCACTCAAAACACACAGGCACACAACACACACAAAACACACAATTACACACAAATTACACAGGCACACAAACACACAAATACACACAAAAAACACAGGCACACACACCTGTGGCGTGACCATAAATGGATCCACAAACGTGCGGTAGCCTGCGCTGCCCAGTCCTATGGCCAGCTGTGCTCCTGTGGCGTTGGGGGTGAGCTCCGAGGGTGACGCCACAAGGAGGGCTCGGAATGCAAGCCCTAGCACTCTGCAGATATGTGTTTGTGTGATGAAAAAGGTTTAAGCAGCTTTAAGGTGTGTGTGTGTGTGTGTGTGTGTGTGTGTGTGTGTGTGTGTGTGTGTGTGTGTGTGTGTGTGTCGTGTTTTTAATAAGCAGATTGTAAAGCGCATACTTTTGTGTATTTGTGAGTGTGTTCGTGTGTGCTTGTGATGCAATGGAGATGCAATGAGTGGTTTGAACTCTAAATTGAAAAACTGGTGTGTGTGGGTATCCACCAGCTGGACTGAAGCACTGGCCAGAGTGTTAACGCCGTTTAACGGAGCAAATCGTGTTTGCTTCATTGACGATTTCCCGCTTTTCACGAAAGCTTTTATGCTCAGGCTGTCTACAGCTGGCTACAGGCACCGATGATTTTCGTTTTTTTTACGATGATTTTCAGAGGGGGTTGAAAATGTGCCCTTTTTGCACTCTGAATCCTGCCATTCACTGCACACTCAGCCAACTGACACCATCCTGGCTTTAAATGAAAGCTGATATTGTAAGCTGCACGAGGATGTGCTGATATCCATGTAATTCACAGTGTGCGCAAATTGACAGGGGTCAAAGCTCACCTTGAGCCTTGAGTGCCCAAACCCTAATTTGGTGCCTTTCTATGGGAAAACAGCACATGTTGAGCCACATCACCACGCACTTCATCTGTTCACTTGATTTTTTTGCAATCATATATGTTTATTACAACAACTCCAGACCACACGAAAGTATGCCATTTAAAGGAGTGGGTGATCTGCTGTAAAGATTTTGTGGTGAAAAGTGGGGTCCACGCCGCGGAAAATCAGACACGTGCGCCCCAAGTTGCTATGTTCAAGCGTAGGTGCAAATAAAAATTCAGAGCACGCCTGCCTCTGGGTGCTAAGCTTTAACATAGCAACTTAAGGCGCACGTGCTCAATTCACATTTTGAAAAACCCTTTTTTTTGGCTCAGTCAGCCCCCTCTGGACGATTTCTAGCTTTTGGTGACGACTGAGCGTCCGGCGAGAGGCAAGCAGGTACAGGAGACAGCAAAGGCAGGTCTGGTCACACATTGCTGGGGAAAACCACAGACCCGGCCTAACATTAGGAATACCCAACGTAAAGGCGGCCTTGGCAGCACAGCATTTCTATGGTTAGCAACAGCAACAGGAACAACAATGGGTCGTGACTCTAACAGACACCCGGCACCCCCAGAGCTGTAACGTTTAACTTCTGGTTTTGAAGTTACAGCTTATATTCCAGGTGTAGGGCATAATCTTCATGAAAATGCCGTTGTTTTAGTCTGCGGCGGAAGGGTAAAAAGAAGAAATAATTGCACGCAAGCAGTGACCACACCACAAGCCGGCACACTCCAAAGCTGTACAGTGCTTGCAATTAAACAGCTGCACAGCAGAAAAATAAAGACCCAATTGGTGTTCCTGGGACCGCTGCCTGTGCCTGTGCCTTCCCTGTTCCCTGCTCCCGCCTGTGCCTTTGTCGCTTCCCTGTTCCCTGTTCCCTGCTTTGTCACTTCCCTGTTCCCTGCTAGCTGTTTGGCTGGCTGCATTAGCGGATGACATGCACGCCTCGGTGTCCTATCCTACGACTGACAGACTGCTGTGTGGCTGCTTTAGTTGATGACATGCATGCTTTGGTATCCTATCCTACAACTGACAGCCTACTGTAACCATTTGCAGCAGCCCGCTTCACCATATCAAATGCAGCGTACGCCACACCACACGCACCACACACACCAAGCCCAACCTGAGCTGCTCTGGGGCCACTGCCAGCGCCTCCTCCACTGCCCTGCTTTCTGCCAGCTGTGCGGCCAACATAGCACGCTTCTGACTGCGCAGCACATCCCCAAGCTGCGCTTTGTCTGCAGCAAGGGCACGTGACAATCCACGGTGCTGCTCCGCTCGTGTGAGCTCAGGCTCACTGGAGTCTGAGTGTGTGTATGTGTGTGTTTGTATTTGTGTGTGTGGTGTGTTTGTGTTTGTGTGTGTGTGTGTGTGTGTGTGTAGTGTGTGTGTGTATGTGTGCGCGTGCATTCATATTAAATAAGTATGTGTGTCGATTGATTTTGTGTGCACAGGTGCGCTTTACGTCAACAGGTGGTCCAAAGCTTTGCTTTGTTTGCAGCAGGGGCGGGTGACATGCTGCGCCACTGACTCTGTGTGCCCTCAGGTCCAATGATATGTGAGTGTGTGTGTGAAACGTAAGCGTCTGTGTGCCCTCAGGTCCAATGATATGTGAGTGTTTGTGAAACGTAAGCGTCTGTGTGCCCTCAGGTCTAATGATATGTGAGTGCGTGTGTGTAACGTAAGCGTCTGTGTGCCCTCAGGTCCAATGATATGTGAGTGTGTGTGATACGTAAGCGTCTGTGTTCCTGTGTATGGAGTGTGTTTATGTATGTATGTATGTGCACTTGACCATGTGTATGTGCACTTGACCACGTAGTGTGTGTGTGTATGTGTGTATGTGTGTATGTGTGTATGTGTGTATGTGTGTATGTGTGTATGTGCACTTGACCATGTGTATGTGCACTTGACCACGTAGTGTGTGTGTATGTGTGTATGTGCACTTGACCATGTGTATGTGCACTTGACCACGTAGTGTGTGTGAATGTGTGTATGTGCACTTGACCATGTGTAATAAACACAAAGCACACACTCCTCAAGGGGCGTGTGGCAAAGCTGGAACAGCGAGGACCTCCTATCTCTGCTGCAAACGTGCATAGCTTTTTGAGGACCTCCTTTTGCATATGTGCATAGCTTTTTGAGGACCTCCTATCTCTGCTGCATACGTGCGTAGCTTGAGTGTCCACGCAACCCTCCAGGGTTGCAGCTTCGTGGCAAACTTAGACAGACTTGGTACAATCCACATTAGAGCTGTCCTGTCGCAATTTGCACATTCCCGTACCTTGATGACCTTACTAGGGACACATGTTTCGCACACACTCACTCCCCAAAAGCACCCACAACCCTCCCGACATGTTTATTCATTTGGCCTCCAAACACATCCTCCTGAATACCATACACACACACACACACACACCTTGTAAGGCCTGTGCCGTGGCTGCACTCCTGGGTGTGCTGTGTAAAACAGGCCTGCGTCTGGGGGAGGCCACCCTTTCACCGTCCCCTACACACAGGGCATACGCGCAGGCACGTCGTCACAAGAAAGAAGAGGAACAAAGCCTCTTTTTCTTCCTCTTTGATCCTCTTTCTTTTCAAGATCGTTGCACGCAAGTGGCACCCCATTGGGTGACAGCTTGTGCAACTTCAGTGCATTTGTGTGGTGAAAAGAGGGGGAGGGTGTTATGATACGCCCTGTATATCTAGCAGATAATCCCAGGGATAATTTCCGTGGTAGGCTTGTGTCATTACATAACGTCTTGATATATTTTCATTCCTTTTCCGCTAATTGTTCAATAGTTCGGTCATGCGCAGGGCTGGCCAGAACCAAATACATTTACCAATCATGACGGTGCACAAGGAGATTTCCTGGCAAACAGACGTCGTACACACACACACACACACACACACACACACATCGTCAACCCACAATGTATGGTTCTGACCGTCTTTAGTCATGTGCGATTCAAAACACACAATCAAGGATCACCAAGGAGAGCATAAAGAGCTTTCAGGAATGTTCCTGCTTGAGAGCAGACCCTGCAGCTAGAAATATGCAGGGAATGACCAGTATCGTGAGGACAGGCACGAGTGGGAGGATTTCCAGGTGACAACATAAGTGAAAAAGTGACAGCACTGTACCTTGCTTGTGCACCAACATGAACGAGTTAGTTGCTTCAGCTAAGATAACATTGTTCCATGTCTGTCAAGTCCTTGGCACACATGAACGAATTAACTTGCTTCAGCTAAGATAATACTGTTTTATGTCTGTCAAGTCCTTTGCACATATGAACGAGTTAATTTGCTTCAGCTAAGATAACATTGTTCCATGTCTGTCACGTCCTTTGCACACGTGCGCAGCGTGCGCTTGAGGCTAAGTGCACACACCCTGACTCCTTTTCCCCTGTATCCTGTATCAGACACAAATGAGCACACACAAGGTCAAGCATCCTACACCATGAATACGATTGCACACCGTAACTTGAGCCATACATGCCTGCTCAATGCATCATACATCCTACATCATAAGTAGGGTTGGCCATAACCATATATTTACGGTGTATTTGGCTTGGAAATCACCAAATATACGGTGTATATATACATATATATACGGTTCTGGCCAAACTAATCATAGGTCATGCGCGGACACACTCACCTGTCACGGGGCTGCCTTGGGCTTGTCCCTTATGGCGGGTTCTGGTGGGTGTCGTGGCAGCTGTGTGGATGAGCAGATGTACAGTAAATTGACGTGGGTGTTGTGGTAGCTGTGTTGGAATGGAGATGCACAGAAAAGTGGCGTGGGTGTTGTGGGAGCTGTGTCGTTAAGATGTATAGTAAATTGGCGTGGGTGTTGTATTAGCTGTGTTAAAATGGAGATGCACAGAAAAGTGGCGTGGGTGTTGTGGGAGCTGTGTCGTTAAGATGTATATAAATTGGCGTGGGTGTTGTGGTAGCTGTGCTGGAATGGAGACGCACAAAAAAGTGGCGTGGGTGTCATGGCAGCTGTGTCGTTAGGATGTATAGTAAATTGGCGTGGGTGTTGTGGCAGCTGTGTTGTTAAGATGTATAGTAAATTGGTGTGGGTGTTGTGGCAGCTGTGTTGGTAAGATGTATAGTAAATTGGTGTGGGTGTTGTAGCAGCTGTGTCGTTAAGATGTATAGTAAATTGGTGTGGGTGTTGTGGTAGCTGTGCTGGAGTGGAGACGCACAGTAGAGTGGCGTGGGTGTTGTGGCAGCTGTGTTGTTAAGATGTATAGTAAATTGGCGTGGGTGTTGCGGCAGCTGTGTTGGAGAAAGGAGATGCACAGCAAAGTGACGATTTGACATACCCTTTCCATAATAGACTTCATACTTGCATCCACTTTTGACATGCACCCGTACTGGGTACGCCGCTTCACAAGCTTCAGGCAACTCAAGTGTGGTAATGTCCTCCATCCACAGTACATCAACTTAAGCGATAATGTCCTACATCCACAGTACATCAACTTAAGCGATAATGTCCTACATCCACAGCACATGAACTTAAGTGATAATGTCCTCCATCCACAGTACATCAGCTTAAGTGATAATGTCCTCCATCCACAGTACATTGTAAGAGTGAACGCTCAGAAGTACTTGGTCTGCAACCCTCCTGATCCCCATCGGCTCCTTCTTTTCTGTTGTCAACGACTGATACATGACCCAGCACTGAATTGGCTCCTTTTCCTCGATTAACTCGGGGAGTGGCTTAACCTGCCTGTGTTGTTTTTCTTTAGTTAAGAGTAGTTAAGAAAAACAGAACTGTATATATGCACCGTATATTTGGTGATTTGCCTGCCAAAAATACCGTATATACACCGTACATATATGGTTTTGGCCAACCCTATTTATAGTATATCGAGCAACCAGGAGCACTGACGGCAGCAGCTACGTGACCGCTCGCGTGCAGAGCAGCGCACTTTTAATTAACCAGGAATTGAGTACATCTAACATCAGGGCAGTTTAGGTAAGGTTTTATTGCAAATGTCTGCATGAACTTTCACGCAATTTATTTCAAACTTTTGTTGCAAGAACGAGCGAGTTGCAAGAACGAGTTGCAAGAACGAGCGAGTTGCAAGAACGAGCGAGTTGCAAGAACAAGTTGCAAGAACGAGCGAGTTGCAAGAACGTGCTGGAAAACGCTTTCTGACACAACACTCACAGCCCGTGAAAAGTCTGCTTAACCACTACGCACACACGAACGCATGCACCACAACACACAACCAGTGGGTCACGACAGCGGAGCATCAAACTTCTACGGCGCACATTTGTTTAGTACAACCGAGGGAGGCTTCTAGAGCGCCTGTACCAAGAGCTCAAGCTCACCAGGCGCGTGAATAGCAGCAGATGCAGGGTCGTTCGCGCGCATGGCGGCAGTGCGTTGGGCGGCCATGACGGCTTGCTGTTTAATGGCAGTGCTGGCCTGGTGTGCCTGGGAGAGGGAATCTACGATGTTCGCCTGCAAGCAACGTGTCAGCACTTAGCTTTGGAGGGGAGCAAAAGGAGATTGTAGGTGCAGGCCAAGGACATTCTGGCTAAGTGTGCTTGGGATAAAGCTTCCACAATATTGTAGGTGCAGGCCAAGGACATTCTGGCTAGGTGTGCTTGGGAAAAAGCTTCACAATATTGTAGGTGCAGGTCAAGGACATTCTGGCTAGGTGTGCTTCTTGAGAGAAAGCTTCCACAACATTGGCCTGCAAGCAACATGCCTGCAAGGAACTTAAAAATGGAGTGAAGAACAGAACAAGAATAGCAGGCCAAGAGGTTCCTAGCTGGGTGTGCCTGGGAAAAGAGCCGACTCCACAATGTTTCTAATTCCATATCCAGTATGGGTCACTTGTTAACATAAGCAGAACACACATGTGCACAACAACACATATACACCAGCATTACATAAGCAGAGTACACATGTGCACATGCACACAACAACACATATACACCAGCAGACGCACCTGCTTTTTTGCAGCCTTTAGGGCACGTTTCTCAGACTCCTCAGCCAGTTTGCGTGCAGCTGTCTCTGCCTGCAACCCGATAACACGCACAACATGATTTAAATTGTAAAAAAAGTGATGCTTGGGGCGCCATGGCAAAGTGTTGTGTGACTGGCTGCTTGGAGGAGAGAGTGGCAGCACTGCACACACAGGTGCCACTGTTCTTGATCAAGTTGCTTGGTGGGATTGGTTTTACAGCAAACGCAGGCTCTATTGCCACACTTACCTGCCAGCCCTCCATCGCTTTTTGCTTCTCTTGAGTCAATTGAGCTAGATCTGTGTCACGAGCTCGCATTTCATTACGCAGTGAAGCAACCTGCGTGTGAAATCAGGACAGCAAACCTAGTCGAGTGGACGTTGCCTCAGATCTGTGTCACGAGCTTGCAACTCATTACGCAGTGAAGCAACCTGCGTGTGAAATCAGGACAGCAAACCTAGTCGAGTGGACGTTGCCTCAGATCTGTGTCACGAGCTTGCAACTCATTACGCAGTGAAGCAAGCTGGGTGTACGATCAGGACAGCAAAGCTAGTCGAGTGAAAGGTGCCTCAGATCTGTGTCATGAGCACGCAGCTCATTACGCAGTGAAGCAATTAAACCTTGAAAAGGTAGGACAACAAATCCCTTTACGTTGATTCTGCCTCAGATCTGCGTTATGAGCACGTATCTCATCACGCTGCGATGCAGCCTGGTGAAAAATGGGGAAGATTCTCGCTCACCTTTTTCTTGCAGAATAGGTGTACCAATACTCGGGCACTCATGCTTAAATGCAACTTGGTACAATGTGCGCACGAGTGGCTGTGACAAGAATCACACATTTCAAGATCGTTTTGTAGAAGTGCAGACCCAAGCTGCGTACGTTACAAAAATATAAGGAGCTCGTGGTTTTTGCTGAAATCAAGTGGCTTCCAAGGTCTGAAAAGAAATCAACACCATAATGCGTGCAGATAATGTTTTTCCTTTGATAACTAAAAGTTGGCCAGAGCTTTACATAAATGTGCATGTACGGTGTGGTCTAGGGAAACCACCAAGCACACAGTCTTATACGGTGTACATATATACATACACTTCTGCCCAACCCTTGATATGTTTGACCCTTTTCTGTGCAGCCCTCTGCAAGGTTCCTGTACGCACACCAATTCCATTTTGAATGCATTGATCAGCACCCTTCCACATGGACGTCCACACATCTTTGCGTTCAAGCAGACCTAATCCAGATGACACCCGTGTCTGCGTCGTGCTGCCATCTTTTTCTTGTTACCACCAACTGATCATTCCTACGACTTATGCTGCCATCCTTCTTGTCACCACCAACTGATCATTCCTACGACTTATGCTGCCATCCTTCTTGTTACCACCAACTGATCGTTCCTACGACTTATGCTGCCATCCTTTTTTTGTCACCACCAACTGATCATTCCTACGACTTATGCTGCCATCCTTCTTGTCACCACCAACTGATCCTTCCTACAACTTATGCTGCCATCCTTTTCTTGTCACCACCAAGTGATCATTCCTACAACTTATGCTGCCATCTTTCTTGTTACCACCAACTGATCATTCCTACAACTTATGCTGCCATCTTTCTTGTTACCACCAACTGAACATTCCTACAACTTATGCTGCCATCCTTCTTGTCACCACCAACTGATCATTCCTACGACTTATGCTGCCATCCTTTTCTTGTTACCACCAACTGATCATTCCTACGACTTATGCTGCCATCTTTTTCTTGTCACCACCAACTGATCATTCCTACGACTTATGCTGCCATCCTTCTTGTCACCACCAATTGATCATTCCTACGACTTATGCTGCCATCCTTCTTGTTACCACCAACTGATCATTCCTACAACTTATGCTGCCATCCTTTTCTTGTCACCACCAACTGATCATTCCTACGACTTATGCTGCCATCCTTCTTGTTACCACCAACTGATCATTCCTACGACTTATGCTGCCATCTTTTTCTTGTTACCACCAACTGATCATTCCTACGACTTATGCTGCCATCTTTTTCTTGTCACCACCAACTGATCATTCCTATGACTTATGCTGCCATCTTTTTCTTGTCACCACCAACTGATCATTCCTACGACTTATGCTGCAAGCACAGTGCAAGTGAGTCTTAAACACCACTCACCTCTGTGTCCAAGCGGGCCTTGTCCAGATCATACTGCCTGCGTAGGTGCTTGTACTGCCGATTCACTGCAGCTGCCGCTTCACGTGCAGCCATGGAGTCCTCGTGGGCAGCTCTCAAAGACTGCACACATTTTGAACCATCAGACAGAACATGAAATCGGCAGCTTGACACAACAAGTGGTTGCTGCAGGTGCTGCTTCTTGTGCAGCCATGGAGTTGCCGTGGGTGTCCCTTAGTGAGTTACTAGTGACTGTACTGGCTAGCAGTCACACGTCCTGATTGAAAGCCTTTCTTGTGAGCCTTAGTGAGTCACTAGTGACTGCACGCACTGAAAGGAAGCAGACATCTCTAGGCATCACACAATGAACCCGTTCTGCGGGTGCTGCTTCTTGCACAGCCTTGAAGTCCTTGTGGCAACCCTTGGCGACTATACATGTTGAAAAGAAGCATACACGGTCATAGGATACCAGGGTGTGCTTAAAAAGCAGAAGCTGCTTCTTGCACAGCCTTGAAGTCCTTGTGGACGGCCCTTGGCGACTATACATGTTGAAAAGAAGCATACACGATCATAGGATACCAGGGTGTGCTTAAGTAGCAGGAGCTGCTTCTTGCACAGCCTTGAAGTTCTTGTGGGCGGTCCTGCAGACAAGTATAATACCGAGCTCAAGTCACTGTGTGGGTGATAGAACAAGCACATGCAGAGAAGAATGAGTACTAATTTTTGGGGTTGTTGACGACCTGCTGGAATGAAGAAGGGGAAATGCATGGCCTCTTGAAAACAGCTGGGCAGGGCATGAGGTCATATGAAGCAGGGAAGCGGTGGAAGCAGTCCCAGTGGGCGGTATGGGCAGCGCTCCAGATCGCTGTGTGTTAAGCAAGGAAGGCAATGGAGAAGGAGGACCGGCATGGACTGCACTCCAGATCGCTGTGTGTTAAGCGAAGAAGGCAATGGAAAAGCAGGACCGGCATGGACTGCACTCCAGATTGATGTGTCTTTGAAGCAAGGAAGGCAATGGAAAAGCAGGACCGGCATGGACTGCACTCCAGATTGATGTGTCTTTGAAGCAAGGAAGGCAATGGAGAAGCAGGACCGGCATGGACTGCACTCCAGATTGATGTGTCTTTGAAGCAAGGAAGGCAATGGAAAAGCAGGACCGGCATGGACTGCACTCCAGATTGATGTGTCTTTGAAGCAAGGAAGGCAATAGTACAAGGACAGGCATGGCCAGCGCTCCAGATCGCAGGGTGTTTGAAGCGTGGAAAGGCAACAGGACGGTAGGACAGGCATGGGGAACTCTCTGCAGTAAAGGTATGTGTTTAGAGCACAAAACGGCAACGGAAAAGGAACACCAGGAGGGAAAGAACGACTGTAAATAGAATGCGCTCGTAGAAACAGTTAAAACCATTTAACTCACAGCATTCCCAACACCTCCCTCCTTCCACTTTTCCTCTGATTCATTACATACAAATTACATTGTAAAGTACACTGTCAAATCTGCAACTGTTTTGACGTCTGTCGTGAAAAACTACGCTTTTGACAGTGCGGGTCATTATTGCAGAAAGCTACTTAGGCAACGATTGTGCTTCTCAAGGTTTCCCTGTGGAGAATGCAGCACAAAGACAGGGGCACGTTGCCCTAGCCGACCATGATGAACACCGACCTTTTCACGTGACTCTCCTTGCGCTTCCAGCCTGGCCACAGCAGCTGCCACCTCAGACTGCAGTCGCCCCACTTCAACCTTGTGGTCCTCCTCACGGTCTTCCAAGTCCATGCGCTTCACCTGAGGTGTGTGTGTGCGCGTGTGAATGCGCGTGTGTATCCGTATGCATTGGTGTGTGTGTGTGTGTGTGTGCGCGTGCGTGTGTGTTAGCTTTGTGATCCGTTAGTCGAGCCTTTCTTGTCATCTGCTTTTCCAATGCATCTAATGTTGTGCGTGTCTGATTGCATTGGAGAGTATGCTCAAGTCTGTGAGTACATGTATGTGTGTGTACTTCTGTCTTTTTGCGTGTGTATGTGTGTGTATGTGTGTGCGCGTGTGTGTAGGTATGCATTAGCGTTTAAGTGCGCATGTATGCACACGCCAGCAAACAAACCTCACACCTTCCCATCCTGCTGCAGGCGAGCCAGCTCAGCACGCAGCCGCCCTGTTTCTGCCTCCGCCACTGCTGCACGCTGCGCTGCGCCTGCTGCGTCTGCCGCGGCACCTGCCACCTTCTGTAATGCTTCCTGCTGGGCTGATGCATTTGCAGCACGTGCTGCTGCTAGCTCCCCCCGTACTTGCTCTCCCAGACGCTGAAGGCGTGTTTGTGATTGTGGGAGTGTGTGTGTGTGTGTGCATTTGGGGGAGGTGTATCGGTTTGCGTATGCATGTGTGTGTACGTTTGGGGGAGTGTATCAGTGTGCGTATGCATGTATGTGTGAGCGCGTGTGCGTGTCTCCTGCATGCACCGTGTTTGTTGGTATATACCTGTGGTATATACCTGACAGGGGATATACGCGAGGCTGAAGCGATGCAAAAAGCTTGCAAACTGCTCCTAGGCGCCATACATGAGCGTGCCGTTGTGGCAAGGATATGCCGTAACAGCAATTGGGCAGACATTTTGGTTAAGTGGCTAAGCAGCTGTTGTCCACCCACGTCCTTAGCCACATGCTGACTTGCTATAATTCTGTCCAAGTTTCTCACCTATGCATCCTGCACCCTGCTCAAGCAAGAGCGGCAAACACACAGACACACACGCTCACATACCCTTACTCACCCACCCACCCCTCCACCCTTCCACCCACACCCACACCCACACCCACATACGCACGC
>Ga0307942_1001605_pt1 | contig 18131 bp, 27 predicted proteins | sample OrgLakmetagen175_FD_201846 | JGI IMG/M metagenome (GOLD analysis project Ga0307942, IMG submission 201846) | Saline water microbial communities from Organic Lake, Antarctica - #175 | ecosystem: Environmental > Aquatic > Non-marine Saline and Alkaline > Saline | place: Antarctica: Organic Lake... | reverse complement strand
TCAGCCTAAAACTTAACTCCCCACCGCACGGGCTAGGAAAGTGTGGCGTTTGGTTTCTCAGCCTAAAACTTAACTCCCCACCGCACGGGCTAGGAAAGTGTGGCGTTTGGTTTCTCAGCCTAAAACTTAACTCCCCACCGCACGGGCTAGGAAAGTGTGGCGTTTGGTTTCTCAGCCTAAAACTCAACTCAAGTCAAGGCTGTGAACAAGGTGAGAGTAGGGTGTGAAACTACGAGGCACTTGCGCAAGTACTTGAACTATTAGTGACTCTTTCGTAGGCAGCACTGTGTGACTGTGTGGTAGGGCGCAGCAGGTTCGGTGCAGCAGTGCTGGCTAAATGCTATGTATTGAGGCTGATTGAACCTCAGCGTAGCTCTGCAGTTTGTCTGTGCTCGACGCTTTTAAGCTTGTGTAAGAGCCGTCTTGTGCCAGCTGAGACATTGTAGTCCCACAGTTCCGTCACACAGTTGGTAAGTGTCACGCAGTTGGAAAGTGTCACACAGTTGGTAAGTGGCACACAGTTGGTAAGTGTCACACAGTTGGTAAGTGTCACGCTGTTGGTAAGTGTCACACAGTTGGTAAGTGTCACGCAGTTGGTACGTGTCACACAGTTGGTAAGTGGCACACAGTTGGTAAGTGTCACACAGTTGGTAAGTGTCACGCTGTTGGTAAGTGTCACACAGTTGGTAAGTGTCACACAGTTGGTACGTGTCACACAGTTGGTAAATGTCACACAGTTGGTAAGTGTCACGCAGTTGGTACGTGTCACACAGTTGGTAAGTGTCACGCAGTTGGTAAGTGTTACACAGTTGGTAAGTGGCACACAGTTGGTAAGTGTCACACAGTTGGTAAGTGTCACGCTGTTGGTAAGTGTCACACAGTTGGTAAGTGTCACGCAGTTGGTACGTGTCACACAGTTGGTAAATGTCACACAGTTGGTAAGTGTCACGCAGTTGGTACGTGTCACACAGTTGGTAAGTGTCACGCAGTTGGTAAGTGTTACACAGTTGGTAAGTGTCACGCAGTTGGTAAGTGTTACACAGTTGGTAAGTGTTACACAGTTGGTAAGTGTCACACAGTTGGTAAGTGTCACACGGTTGGTAAGTGTCACTCAGTTGGTAAGTGTCACACAGTTGGTAAGTGTCACGCAGTTGGTAAGTGGCACACAGTTGGTAAGTGTTGCACAGTTGGTATGTGTCACACAGTTGGTAAGTGTCACACAGTTGGTAAGTGTCACACAGTTGGTTAGTGTCACACAGTTGGTTAGTGTCACACAGTTGGTGAGTGTCACTCAGTTGGTTAGTGTCACACAGTTGGTAAGTGTCACACAGTTGGTAAGTGTCACACAGTTAGGAAGTGTAACACAGTTGGTAAGTGTCACACAGTTGGTAAGTGCCACACAGTTGGTAAGTGTGACACAGTTGGTTAGTGTCACACAGTTGGTAAGTGTCACACAGTTGATTAGTGTCACACAGTTGGTAAGTGCCACACAGTTGGTAAGTGTCACACAGTTGATTAGTGTCACGCAGTTGGTTGGTGTCACACAGTTAGGAAGTGTAACACAGCTGGTAAGTGTCACACAGTTGGTAAGTGTCACACAGTTAGGAAGTGTAACACAGCTGGTAAGTGTCACACAGTTGGTAAGTGTAGGTCTGCTACAGTGAAGGAAGTTTCACGGTACCTAGTTTCGGCCATACCAGAGCATATATGTAGGGTTGGCCAGAACCGTATATCTGCACCCTATATGACCATATGTATGGTGATTTCCCTGCCAAATATACCGTGTATACACCGTATATACCTATGAAAGTATGGTTCTGGCCAACCATACATATATGCACTCACAGGCATGCATGCAAACATAACGCACTCAAAGTTGCTAAGGTATACACATGTGAACGCACACCCTCAACCAACACACGTACACACACATACACACACACATACACACACACATACACACACAAACACACACACAAACACACACACACACACACACACGCAGGGTTCCTCCCTCCCTCACCTCCTCATTCACTCTGAGGTCGAGAGCCTAAGTGAGGACCCCTTTGCGGCCGTGGATACCCCTAACGATGTGGCCGGCACAAACAAAAAGCTGTGCACGGTGTGCATGGACAACGAGCGCAGCTGCCGGCTGCGGCCGTGCATGCACGCTGCACTGTGCACGCAATGCGCGCAGAGCTTGATGAGCCGCAAGTACGGTTGCCCCATTTGCGACACCCGCATTGACTCGCTGGAGCGTGGCCAGTTCATGTGCACCTTCACGGCTGACACGGCTCAGGTATTTGCGCGTGTCTGTGTGTTGTTTTGCACAGCGCTATGCAAAGACAAGCACACGTGCACACACGCGTGCGCACACTCACACACATGCACACACACGCACATGCACATGCACATACATACACACGCACATGCACACACACACACATACACGCACAAACATACAGGGCCTGGCGAAGACAATTAAGGAGCTCGCTGCTCAGCGACGTGTTGCTGCAGGCAGTAGCCAACAGACCTCACCTGACGCCTCGCCCTCTTTCTACGCCGACAGTCACAACCGTCACCACCATTCCTACAACGCTTCTCCCCCCCTACCTGGCTCTTCTCCCTCCCCCTCTAGCTCCACCCCCTCTGTCATGTCTTCCGTTTACTCCCCAGCCACACACTACACGCCGAACTCGTCTAGGCCCAACACCACCCTGGCTCCTGTGGAAGAAGTGCAGGTAAGGGGTGTGCGTGCGCGTGTATGCAATTAGAAAATTAGAAGGTAGTGCCCAACACTGTCATGCTGCATTTTCACTTGCAGGAGTAGTGGCAGTTAATTTGTACGTACCCGTTCAAACTAGTAAACAGGAGGGTGTACGAACTTTTCAGCAAAGAAGGTGTCGAATATCCAAAGGACCCATGAAAAAATATTTCCGGTGTCACCATTAACAAATGATCCCATTCTCATTGCTGTCCTAAAACCCAATCTGTACAACAAGGATTTTGGAGATAAACTACATGTACTCTGACATCCCATGCTGGCATGGCGCACCTGTCCAGACCCTGATAAAGCTAGATACCTTTACACTGATAGCCACCTATGCAGACCACTTGGATCGGCATCATTTTTTCGTTTGTGTGCAGAGGTGTCAAGTGTGTGCTTTTGTGTTTCTGTGTGTGTAAAAGCAAAATTTGAATGCAGGGCAGAGTGCACTTCCAAAAGGTACGCCCTCTGTCAGCTGTTTTAATCACTGGCCTTGAAGTTCTTATTTATTTAATCACATACACACTTACACTTTCACACACACACACACACACACACACACTACACACACGCACACACAAACAAACACAAACACACACATACACACACACAGGAGACGCCCTTCCTGTCAGGTGCACTTCCTTTGGTCAGCCCAAGGCATCGCAGGCAACCCTCCACATCCCTCCCATCCTCACCCCTTGGCCAGCTCCAATTCTCCCCACCCTCCCCAGGAAATTTCTCCTCCTCATTCCCCTCTCCACTTTCGCACACGCCCACCCCTGAAGCCCAGCAGCCCAGCAACCAATCCATCACCCTCCATCCCTATCCATCCCACCCTGACCAAGCACTAACCACCCTGGCATCGTCCCCCTTTGAGCCTCTGCACGTGCAGCCCGCATCTGCTCAGCAGCCCCAGCAGCAGCAGCAGCAGCAGCAGCAGCAGCGAGAACATCAGCAAGAGCATCAGCAGCAAGCACCGCACAACCCGCAGGAGTCAGCTGAGCCGCAGCTGGACGAGCAGCAATTGCTACAACCACCACCACCGCCACCACCACCACCACCACACGAGCAGGAGCCACAGCACCCGCCAGAGCCACCACAAGACGCACCTAGCACGTCAGATCATTCAGCACCGCAACCAGGCTCCTCCCACCATGATGGCACTTTTGGTGCCTCTTCCCAACTCGAGGGAGAGGGGGAGGGTGTGACTAGTTCTATACAGGAAGGGGAAAGCGACCTAAGGGATGGCAGCTTAGGGGGCCCCAGAGGGGGCAGTGCTGTGGGTCGTGATCATAGCCAGATTGAGCGTGGACAAGCAGCCAAGGCTGGCATGCGTGCAGGGTGCCACAGAGGTGTTGATGAGAATAGTGTGCAGGAAGTGAGTGAACGGAAAGGGTCTCACCAGAGAGCAGAAGAGGGACCCTCAGAAGCTGCCACAGTGGCTGGTTGTCAGTACGCAGGGTCAGCCGTGGAGGTATCGTTTGGAGACATGGCTGATCTTTGAAGATTTAGGCTGTGTGTAGCACCGCCTTGTGATGAGCATGTGTGTATGAGCATTGCAAGGAAAAGAACTGCTTTGCTTAAAAAGAAGACCGTGGAGGAAATGGTAAAACTTGCAAGTATAATCAGAGATGTAAAAATGATGCTATGGCGTTTTTTTGGGTTTTGTTGGTCTGATGCAACGATGCATTATCTTTATGTGTATTTGTGCCATGTGTGTTCAAGGTAAGAATATACAAAAATGACTGTATGACACATCCCTGGATAGAGCAATGAACAAATTAATCAACAGGGGCCTTAATCATGGTGGCTGCATCACTAGTTTAATCAAGGGGGGCAGCCACCCACTCAAGTTTAGTTTCGTTTGGATTACAATGGCCTCCAGTCTGGCACGGCTGCTCAACCTGCAGGTACCGCCCAACAGAAATTCAATCAGCCAAACAGATCAACAGCACTTGAAAACATCTGACGTAAATACGTTGAAAAATACAACCTTTGATCATCAAATCACCATCAGAATTATCATTAAATACATGGTTGCACTGGTGCCGTAGATGTCCGGTGCCCGTGCATGAATCAATTGCGTGAGAACATCTTGAAAATCTCCGTTTTACAAATGCTACAAACACAATAACTCTGTGGTCTGAGCTTCTGCCGTACAAGCAAGTCTCACACTTAAATCCGTGACCTCAAATCCTAAACCATGCTACATTCCTCATAACATTTCTACTCAAAGCAGAAGTACTCTGGCAATTCAAAGGAGCACGAATGTCGGAAACCTCTCTATGCGGCAAAGCAAACCAATTGTAATATTGTAATTAGCCACTGGCTTTTTGGAACAGGAAGAAGGGTCTTTGCCCGTATCTTCCGCTCAAGAGCGTGACCAGCTGAGCCTGATACCCATTGCTTCTTTACAGGACTTCTTGTTATCAAATCAACTTACTGTCACTGCAAAGTATAGGACACAGCGCATCAACTAACTAAATTGTAACTCTCAACTGTCAACCAATCAACTAACTGCATGTTAGACGAGTTGTCGCTGCCAACGATTGAGTGTGACATTGTGAAGAAAAAAGAAAGGAGAGGTGGCACACCCAGCTCATAAAGAAAATTGCGGAGGTGCCAGAAATGTTGAAGATTATTAAGATGCATGACAGCAGCCTCTTCGTGAGGATCAGGAGGAATGAGCAGGCTATTGCAGAAAAGTACAAGTCTACAACAACAATTGGAATCACAGTTTTTACACGTTTTAAATACGCTAGCAGTCGCACGTTTTGACTGATGGCTTTATCTGTAAATCCTGTAATTCCTGTATATTCTACTCCAGGAAAAGGCTGATGCTCATATTTTGGCAAATAATAGAAAACATATGTAACAATTTAAAGGTGCTTCTTCTTTGTCCAGGCAAAAGCATGCTGCTTCACCCAATTGGTGGTAACGACGACTTGTGTGACAGATAGAAATGTGATTTTTCATTTGAGGTTGCTTTGACTGGTTGTATTCAATAAGCTGCTGGGGAAGCCACTTTATTGAAGACTGATAGTGCACATAAATCAGAGAGGGATCCAAAGACGTGATTGCACCACAATTTGGTCAAATCATTGGAGTCTGCCTTGGAGTGTGTTATTAAGGCTGCTACGGCATGGTCCCGCTTATTGCCTCAGTGATAATACATATAATATCTAATACCAGGCGGCTTCACAACCGTGTATTGTCACAGCATGTTTGAGCAAATGTTGCGTGAACACGTGTAGTTTGAAATGCATGTGTCAAGGAAGCTGCTGATCTTCTTTCAGAAAGCCAAAGTTTGAACACCTATTGACTGGCATTTTTCAGAAAAATTGAAAAACATTATAGACAGGCAGTGTAAAACCACTCCCCACAATAGTTTAGGAAAAGCTACTTTGGTATCGTGTGTTGTGAAGCTCCTCCACAGTTAGAAAAAAAGTCCATTGAGGGTCAAGAGGGTTGCAGGCTTGACCTGAAACCGGCTCCTGCTGAGAGTTGGCAATAGCATTAGGAAGGGCACGTCTGGTATGGACAATTTTAACAGCGTAGTTGACAGGGTGAACATGGTGCTTGGAAGCAAATTCTTAACTCTTTGAGAGTTGAGACCTAAACTTTGAAAGCCTCCAAGGTTTGAGTGTTGCGGATGTTGCCGCTCACGCCTAAAAGGATGGTGTGGAGGGTAGTGGAAGTTCCTTGAAGGATGTTGCAAGGTCTTTGTGATGTTCCTTTGCGGCGTCCAGCTGGTTCTGAGGTATGGTGTCAGTCATTTGATGTTGATGAGGTGAATGTCGCGCCAATGTCTGGCAAGATACTTTCAGGTCGGTGCTGTCTGGGGATGGTTGTTCTGGTGGTGCCTGGCGGTGCTGCTGAAATGCTCCCGGACTCCTCCAGTTTCCTTTTGCCACTCCAAAGAACCCACCCCCCTCCATTTTTATTTTTTACGTGTCTTAGCAGAGTTGGGAGAAATTTAGCACAGCATCTGGACGGCTAGAGATACATCTGTCTCTACTTCAAAACTGGTGGTCTCATACATAAAATAAATACACAGCTTTACAAGCTAGCAAATTCACACTCTACTGTAACTGGGCCGGACTGATTAGTTCTGGCAGCAAAATCAAGGTCACAGGTGGCTTGAATGTGTCTCCCAAAGACAACAATGGTTAACACCTACCGAAGCCCTCGAACATCAACTCAACAACAAAGAAATGATCCAAAACCAGGCGCATGGACGAAAACCTAAAACAAAAGCTTCATGCCCTCGAAGGATCATATGCCTCACCACGGCAACCACTCAACATAACACGCACAGCTATCATCCCTAGTTTGGCCTATGCCTTTGCCGTTACACCATGCCACTACCCAGACCTAGACAAATGGGATGCAATGATTGGAAGGGTTATTAAAAGTAAGCACAACTTCTGGCGCAGCACTCTAACGGCCATGATCCGCGAAGTTGTACATAACTTTGTATTAGGCGTCCCCTCTAATTACTTATAATACCACAGACGCTCAGCAGTGGCACTTGCAACTAGCCTAGGGGACTCCTCTGATGCCACCGATCTGTGACAAATAATCTCCTCACCCACCAGATTTCCTACTTATAATACCTTACCACAACATTCCTGCCCACAAGAAAAGGAGCGCTGTTACCAATTAAGGGGAAGCTCAACCTCCATATCCGCGTGTGCTAACTAGCCTGCATCCACGCCAGTAACCTACACCTAGTTCTGAAAGGAATTGTGATCTCAGAAGTCACTTCCGCCCGCAACCCCCCTCCCCCAACAATGATCACCTTCATTAACTGCATTACCAAACCACCTAAAGAGCCTAGGCACTAATGGCTTTCACAATTCCACCAAACGAGGCCCACATCATCTCTGGGAAGCAACCTAAATAACCTCAAAAAGCACATTGTAGAACTTGACAGGCTAGCAGCTACCGCTAACATGCCAGAAACAGAAGAGCTAAGCACTGCCTCCATTACACAACTTCTTCAAGACAGAAATACAATTCTTAACACCCTGCTTGTCCACCGTAAAATAAAGAAATCCCTCCGTCACAGGCCTCCTGAACACACATATCAATACATTGGCTCATCATGATGACATGCCCCGTGGTTCCACAGACACTCAACCTCGCCAGAGTGTGACCACCCACGCAAAACCTGCAACACAACCACGCTCAGCAACACACTGTAGGCATCCTATTACTAATAACCTCATTAGACGGCCACCTCCCACACGCACAAATCTACTGGCAGACACTAGGCGATTTAAATAGACTTCTGTGTTCAAACCTTGCTCAGAATCACATACGTCCCCTTCCCCCACTACAATAGCAGCCGGATTTTTATCAACACTCCAAAGACCTGCCACTTAAAACGCACCAACACCTTCATCAATACAAACTTTCCCTCCAGACGCCAATGCTCGGCCCAGGAAACGCACAGCATACAACAACATACCCCACACAGGGCCCTCTCAGGCACAACACCATCCCACCACAACGACGCCAGCTGCCCCTCCATCACAAACCCCACGCTCACAACGCTACTCAAAAAGAAGCTCCAACCTAGCTAAAAGAAGCCACGACTCTATAGGCTCAATATCTATACCATTCCCCAACCCACCCCAAACCGCAGCCATCGAATTCCTGTCTGAACTAGCACCTACTACCCAGCTTGCCGCTCCCTCACAAAACCAGCCAGTAAAACGTGCACGGCAGACACAATCTGCTCCCCCACACACCACTTAAGAGAGAGAACGCAGCCAGATAGTAAGCCAGCAACATCTCCCCCTCACGCAAAACTTAGGTCCCATTAAACAACCAACCAATAGCCAACCCAAAAAATGCATAACACGCTCACTACCGCTTGCCACAATCATCCCGCAGCACAGACACTTTCACAGACAGCTACCTCCTCAATCCCACAAGACAATAGTACCAGCCCCTTCACACAGCAGATAAGTAACATATCCAACCTACCGCATCCACAATAACCAAACCTTCTTGAATACAGACTACACAGAACCGCATGCACAGCACAGACCCCAAAGAAAAAGAAGATGCGAGCTCCTTGATGTGACCCAATGCTTACCTAGCCTGTGCCTGACCCCCTTGCGCACTACCCGCATCCAACAAGAACTCTAGACGTACAAGAAAGACAAGGCCTTTTCTACGACACCCACTGATGCTATAAACACGCTTTATCGAGATGATCTGGATGTCCACCACATAGATGATTGATAATTTTGCACTTGCAACAAAAGAGGTAAAGATACTGGCCCTCCAGAAAGACAGAAGCAGTACCATACACACTTCGCTACTGTCGGACCCTACCCCTAATCAAAGCAGTTAAATAAGTGCCCAAAACCATGAAGCCGCTGCTCGCACCGATATTGCATGTGCATCCTGTGAAATGTGCTCCTACCATCTAGGACTTAAATCACTGGATATGCTCCTTCCCTTTAAAGACATGTACATATGCAACGTCTGTAATTGAACCTACCATTGACAGTGCCTGCTATCGCTCTAATCACTACCCTTGCACACTTAAACATTTCCAGGAATTTTGGCGTACAAGACAGAAATGAGGGGCAGCACAAAGACGCTGGCGGCCAGGCCGCACACTGTGCAGTAACAATGGTTTCAAATACAGCCACACGTAGCAAAAGATCACCACAACTGAACTTAGTAAATCCAGAAAAGGACAACTTTTATGTATAAAGCATAGCAGAGTCATGATCTTCAGGATGCCCGGGGGGAGAGCTTCTTGCTTATGTGGGAAAGAAAGCAGATAATATGAGCGCAGACCCCCAGGATGTTCAAGCCACATCCATGCAAGCAACAAAACCAAAAAAAGGGTAGATTAGTCCAGAGAACAGCCCGCACAGCTAGAAAAATTTCACCACGTCATATAGCATAGGCATGCGTGTTTATTTGTGTTTTTCTCCGCTATTGTGTTATGAGGTGCGTCTATGCACTGCTATGTACTACCCTACAATTTGTGCAATTAAATTCCTCCCTAACCTAATGCCTTCCTATTCCGCTCTGGATGCAAGCAAACTGTCCCCCCATCCTTGGCCAAGTTAAGGTGTTTGATAGTGCCAGCTGCAAGATCTGCTCCACCAGGGCTGTGCACTGTGTCATCTACACTGTGTCTTGGAGACAAACACGTACTATCATTAAAATGCAGCATAAATCAAGAGAACTTAGAGTGCCAGAAGTCTAGGTACAGCATCTTACACCAACCAAATCGTGCAGAGCCACACAACGTCTACCTCGAGAACAAAAAGCAAGTTTGGTTTAATGGCTTTGGTTTTGTAGCCATTGGATTGGCAGGGTCATTTGATGAGTAGGCAGGTTGTAATTTTGATCTACATAAAAACCTGGCGCAAAGATAGTAAAGAACTAGGTGAGAAAAGCCATGGTTTTGTAGCCATTGGATTGGCAGGGTCATTTGATGAGTAGACAGGTTGTAATTTTGATCTGCATAAGAACCTGACGCAAAGATAGTAAAGAACTAGGTGAGAAAAGCCAAACAACTAGGTACGGATCTGGGTGTCACAGCATACAATCCTTCCTGACCTGCATTGCTTTTTCTTGTATTTTGTTGAAGTCAGAAAGGGAGGGAATTGGTCAGACATTTGGCAATCACACGCTGTCTCCGGATGGTTATGCGGTGCGGGCACTCAAGTAACCCACAAACACGATGTCTGTATCGTCATTACCAGAGATCATTCCTTTTATTTCCCTTTATGTCCTTAATGTCCTTACTGTCCTTACCCTCCAATTCCTTTCCCTTTTTTTCTCTGTGCTTATATTTTGTCAAGTGACTAAATTGACAAAATGTACTGATCATGCCCGACACTACTTTGCAAATCACTTGTCTCCCTTCAGTATTTTCCGTACACTATCATTTTCAGTGAAGTCAATTAACTTGCAGATTTTATGTCCGTGCATGTAGGAAGAATTCCAGATCAAAATGTGCGTAATGCACGTAGATTGATAGCGTGGTATACGGACTCCACGTTTCTAAATGTAATACCCTGCTCCACCTCCTCGCAGCGTTTCAGCAAGCCTGGATTCAAATTTGTATACAGTTTGTATCCTTTTTTGCATACTTGCGAGTTAACAGTTGAGGTACGTGACTTTCAAAGATCATGTTGGAAATTCCAAATTTATCAATAATAAACAAGTTGCGTGGATAGCTTGATCAACACCGGTATTGGACTTTATCTCGCAGGAGGCTAATGCAAGTAAGCATAAATACCTGGTATAGCAAGATGCTACAGGCATCTCATTATCATACACGCATGCACGTAAAAAGTCAGCTACGAAATGCAGCAAGGGCCATTCATTTCCACACCTTGAACGAATCAGGGGGATTGGCTCACCGCTGCTGGAGAAAATTGCTTCCATTTGTTCCACAGGCACTGCAACAAGATAAGGTAGGCTGATTTCCTGCCGTAAGCAGTAAGCAACCTGACATACTAATTTGCTTTTATTTTATTAATAAAACAAAAGCATGCAACCATCAAGCATGCAACGAGCATGCAACCTTCAAGCATGCAACCATCAGGAAAAACTCTGCCCACCTCTTGCTTTGTTAGCTTGGATTTCCTCCTCGTGCTCCTTGCTCAAAGGCTGGTCATGAGGAATGTCATGCTGGCAACCACAATAGCACGCAGCAGAGCGTTTATATTATGCTTTTAGTGTGGCACACTTCTTGCAGCCGTGGGTGCAAGGCTTACCTTGGCGCGTGTCAATGCGGATGCGATGGCTTGGCGCATTGCCTCAATATCAACGCCTCGCACTGGAGCTGCGTCATAATCATACATCCTGGTGAAACATGTTTGAGAAGTAATTACGTGTGTGTGCGTGCAACATTGAATTTTACAGAGGCAGCCGCGCTTTGAATTCGTCTTGGATTGGAAAGTTTAGCCAGGATCTAGCCACGCTGCTTTTGGCTGGTCGTGATTGGGTCACATGAGCTCAACTCGCATTGGAGTCACCTCCAGCACTTATTTTGCCTGCGGACGGACCTTAATGCACCTTTCCTGGTCATGGTCACGTCTCATGTTGTCAACTCACTTAGGAATGGGGCCTCCAGCAGTCGTTTTGCCTGCAGACGGACCTGCCAGGCCACCAGGCCTAGGCACTGGGCCACCGTTACTGTGGTTGCAGTTTTTAACAGGATAGCGTAGTAGACATCAAAGAAGATCATACCTGAGGCCGCTTTGCTTGCATACATGCTTGCTCACAAAGATGCACACACGTTAAAGTATGCAAAAACAAAGGAACGGCAGCAAGCAGGCTTGCTGTTTGTAGTGCGAGTGGCATGAGGAAAATGAGACTTGCACTTTGAAAGCAGTGTCCAAAGCTGCTCATGCATTTTCAATCTCAAAGGTGGACGGTTGAGATAGAGAGATTTCGGCGTGCAAAGGGGTTTGCGTCAACTTGACGAAAAGCTAGGAATTCCATGGGAGGATGCAAATAGACTAGGGCTTTGATTCAAAACTTGACAAGGGAAGGTGTACGACATAAACCAAGTAGGTAAAAAAGCCAGTTGTGCTTGAAGTGAGAGGCAATTGAAAGTGGCATGTCCAACCTTTCAAAGCTGATGCCTTTAACTCAATTCCTAAATGAATCACGTGTTTAAGCCAAGGTAAGCAGTTAGCAGGAGAATCCCAGTCTGAGAGGAGGAGCTGTACCTCATCAGCTCAACGGCAAGACCGTATCACGCATTTGAAATTGATGCTTTATGCCGTTGGGGTGCTTGGTTGAATTCGAATGTAAACAAACATATATAGTTTAAAATAAAGCTATTATCTCACCTCTTCCCGCCAGCGCCCTCGCCTGTTGTGGACAGGCCAGCCGGATCTTGCAGGAGATCCGTCGCAAAGTCACCCCGTTCAAACTGTCGGTTATATACATGAGTGTAATATGGCAGAGCATACATTAAGCTGCCGTGCCACCCAAAAGTTGTCTACCTGGTACACACCTGCGCTGCCACCTTCTCTGCCACCTTCTCTGCGTAGCAATTATAATGGCGTGGCAAGCGAGCAGATTGAGAGAAGGCGGGCAGCAACAGGTAGGCGGCACAAATCTATAACCAAAGAGATTACTCACCTATTAGGCTATGCTCTAGAGTATGCTTCTTAACAAGATCATCAGTGTTGAAAGAACGAGCAAGGGACAAAGCGGGCACAACCGCCGCTCGAGGCCCAGTGTACCGACCCGCTTGCTTAAAAAGGGAGAACGCTGCTCGAACGAACATTTTAACGATTTTGCCGTTTTATAATATCATAGTACGAAAACATTTTCGTTTATCAGCGCTTTTCGCCTCCCCTTAATCCATTCATTTTGAATGTCGACGACTGAATGTGTTTCCATGTTACTTTGTGCGTGTCCCTGAACCGACGGAGACTAATGGCAAGTTTACACGGGTGGCTTGGATGACTGGCATTTTTAACGAGTGCATAAATGGCTGGATTAACTGGGAATATTGGACTAAATATGGGACAAAATTAGCATCCGGCGCAATTCCCAAATCATCCGCTCTTTCAATAGAAGGGCTCCGCCCGCCCATATTTCTACCTGCAAAACGTTTCGCCTTTTTGTGTGTTTGTTTCTGGATATTCCACCAAATCATCCGCTCTTTTAATTTCCTGCAGCCTGATTAATGGTTTAAATTTATTGCTATGCATGCTGCTCGGAGAGAAGGCAGTGAGAGAGGGTGGGCAACGTGGTGAATTTGAGCAAATTCTTTTTTCCTCCTGGCAATTGCAATTCATATCAAGCACACTACATTGCAAACATTTCCGTGCTTGCATCACACCGTGCATGTTACTGGCACTAAGGGGCTCAGGGTAACTCACATGTATGCTCTATGCTGACGACCTGACCCTGACAGCTAATGACCCAGTCCAATTGCAGAAAATGTTGAGACGACTGGAATCGTATGCTGCCAGGAAAGGACTTAAAGTAAATGTGCAGAAATCCTACATAGTTAATTTTAATGCGTACCAAAATTCCGCAGTTCCTGTTTTTCGTCTCTACAATCAGGAGCTCGAAGAGAAAGATTCTTTTACCTACCTGGGAGTGTTATTTGATAAGCACATGAACTTACACCATGCTGCGACCCATGCTTTAAGACCTTTTAATGCAGCTTTACGTAGAGTGAAAGAGTTTGGTATTAAAAAGAGGATTTCTGACAGGCCTCGTGCGATGTTGTGGCTTTTCAAGACATATGCATTGTCAGCTGGCATGTATGCCAGTCAGATTTGGTCTACGCAATTTCTGAAGCATGACAATATGACAATGGTTTCAGCAACCCTTTGCAGGTCGCACACATGGCGTTTTTAAAGAGAATCTTGGGAATTAAATCTACTTCTGCAAACTGGTGTGTGCTTCGAGAATGCGCGCAGGAACCCTTGCAATTTTACTGGTTCAGGTCAGCTATCAAATTTTGGAACAGGATGGTTGATTCAAACAGCAATACTTTACGCTATGTTATGAAAGCAGATATTTCCCTTGGGAATTCTGGTGCTTCTAATTGTTGGACCAGACAGATGAAGGATGCATTTGGTGATTTGCAGAATGGCACTGTATACAGAAGTGACTTATTTCAATGCAGGAAGCTGAATATTCCTAATTTGCGCATAGACTTGATATTCAGGCATCAGGCAGTTTGGAGAGAGGCACATGGTCAAGATCCTCGCTCTTGTTTAAAAAGTCTGTGGCTTATCACAACTGGTTTGCTCTGCCTGAGAGACCAGTTTCTGATGCACGTGCACCATTTGTCTTGCCGGAGTATTTGAAGATGGCTCTGAGCAAAAGTGTCATGAGGGGAAGCTCGGTTCAGGATTTGAGGACATGGGTTGAAGTGTGAAACTGGTTTATATGGCAGGATTCCGGACAGGAATGCACGTGTTTGCAATTTGTGTGAAAACGGGGATTTTATGTAAGATGAGAAACACGTCATTTTTTCATGTATCGGTACCGGACATTTACGGCACCAGTTCATCCACTTATTTGATAATATTTTTGAAGGTGATATCAAAGGTTTTGTTTTTCAACATAATTCAGAAGTTTACAAATTTATTAGTGCAGCTGTCGATCTTTTGATTGATTTATTTGTTGGGACCTATAGGTTGAGCAGCCATGCCAGGCTGGAGGCCTTTGTAATCCAAACTAAACTAAACTTAAACAACACACCGTGCATGAGGTGCGTGGGAGTCCTAAACAATTCCAAGTTTGCATAAAATAAACATAAGACCCCCAAAAAATAAGATCCGATGTCAGCGCTGAAACACGAAGATGAATGCTTGTATAAACTTAAACACATTCCTCCTTCACCCGTCAGTTTTTCTCGCTGAAATGGACGATAAACCACAAGATGAGGGCCAGGAGTACGGGTATCAGGTAGCTGCTGCTTGGCATACTGTGTGCAAACAGACATAGCAAAAGTAAGTACGTTGGCATTACTCTCCCAAAATAATGAGGAGGCGCGATTTGTGTGCACAACCAGGCTCAACGCTGACAAAAGTGCCTCAGTGGTCTTCCTCTCTTGTACCCTTCTTCCGCAGAGTCATTGTATCCTACTTCTTCGCTTGGATGGGAGGCTTTTTCAGGCACGTCATTTTTGTTAACAACAAACAGTGTGTGTTTGCAAGGTGAACTTGAGCATGCTTCCAAACACTGTCCTTCCAGAGCAGGCGTGGGAATTTAATCCTTCCGCATTACTTTTGAAGATGGGCAACTGTGCTTCCCAAGATAACCATGAACAGCATTGCAGGTATACCGACCTGAACATGGGCTCGTTATCCCATGGAAACCGCTCGCCCTGAGAATCCTTAATCAAAGCTGTGCGTGCATTGGAGTTTAGCACCTGAAATTTCCAGAATGTAAGAGAGCGTACCAAAGTTTACGGTGATCACTTAAAATTGGGATTTACAGCATGCATTGTCCAATTTCATGTGGACGTCTTGATCTTCTTGTCCTCTGTTCTTGATGCTTTTTGTCTGTGCAGTGCACACGGCTACAAACATCCTTGTAATCCTCAACCTCAAAACTCGCGCACATGCACAATAAGCAAATGGATAGATCAACAAATTACCCCACCTTGCCGTCCGGACCTATAATCACCAAATACGGGATGCCAGCCTGTACCACGTGAAGGTGTTTACACTTTGAGTTAGAACATGACATGCCTATCCCAAAAAGATAGATCAGCTTGCATTGAAGGCTCACAAAATGTCAAGTTAGGTTTGTAAGGCAAACAGTGAGTAATCAATCATAGCAGTTTAGAGGCTAAACAGCTGAGGTAACATGAGGTGACATGAGGTAGTACACACAGCGAGAGTTAAAACGCACTTGCGTGGCACTGAACAGACCAAATCATATCAATAAATTTGGTTTGTAAGACCCTAGTCAGAACTGTAAAAGCCAAAGCATAACTGCAGAATGAGTGACATGAGCAATACTTAAGTTTTGGTGTGCAGATCTGAGTGAATGGTAGCAGATCTGAGCAGGCCAAGTTGCGCCTCTATAGCTGAACCCTTAAATAAAATGCTTTGTTTCTTATAATGGTAAAAGGTATGTCCTGGTAGCACATGTGACATGACCTAATGGAGAGGAGAACATTTTATTTAGCTTGTAGCAGGAGGGAGGAAAATAATCTTTGAAGGAAGGCTGGACCCCCCTAAACCCCCCTTCCAGTGCCCCCACCCGGACAAAAAGGGTACCAATCTGCTCCTTTTTCAAATAGGCGCCCATCTGCATACTCATCATGACCTGAGACTGAAGTGCTGCAGAGTTATGGGGCAAAAACTGAGATACGGACGCCCATGCACACGTGACCTACCTGGCACCCATAACTGGCTTGCACAGTCCCACATTGCTTCCATTTCTTCAAAATTCCACTGAATATCTCATGCTGGCACAATCCTGTACGTTTGTGGTAAATTGCTGCTTCATTGGCTTGACTAACCCCGTGGCCTGCACCCGAGCGTGTGTGCCTGACTTTTGGACATGTCACAGACCCCCCCCCCTTAACCCAATTTGCTCAAAAAGGGTGTCAATTGACTGGGCTTGAGCTGAGGATTGCGCTGATATACTTGATATTTTGTAGGAGTGGCCCAGTAATGTTTTGGAGGGGGGGCCAAAAAACTCGGACACCCCCCAGACCCTTCCCCTCCGATCTGACCCATACATATATCAATCGAAAGCTCTCGACGTCAGGATTCCGAATAACTAATTGTTAAGGGGGATTGTACATGCCGTCCAAAAGTTACACAAACGCCTCCCTTCTGCTTGTAGAGAAAATTTTGCACACAGTCTCAAGATAACGACATGTAACATCCTGAGGAATCCTTTGCTCTCGTGACTAGTAATTGAAACAGAGCAGCAACTGCACTGCAAAATGTCAATTTTTAACTAGCCTGCAACCCCCCTAATCCCCATTGTTTTTTCTCTTTCTGTGGCGGAGGAGATAAATGGTCTGGTGCCCAAGAGACTCTTACTTCCTAATTAATGTGTTTTTTCCTACTAGCTTACCGGTAGCAGTATAATCTTATACTGTTTCCCATTGAGGTGAGTAGTCGAGGTGCCTTTTTTTAACTTCATCACGTATTCCTCATGACTGTTCATATGCCATGACAATCCTTGACTCATCATTCAATTTTTGTACTGGTAACTCTGGATATCTACTAAATATGCTACAACTAAGCTTCCGAACTGCCTCCTCAAATCTTACCACTGCAAACTTGCGTGCCAAACTGTATCTCAGCTCCTGGTTCCCCTCCCATGGCAATGTCAGCCACGGCATGTTTTTAAGGTAGTAATTCTGTGCGTGAATGTTTGTGGTCATCAGTCATTAGTGTGCTGATGTTATGCAGGTTGCCTTTTGGCTATAAAATAAAGGGATATGACTGTGTGTGCTTGAGTGTGTGTATGTGTATGCGTGTGAGTGAGTATGAGCGCAGGCGTGCACGTGGTTGTGCGCTTGCACACTTATCTAAGTTTCCATTCAGCAACAAAACTGCTTCATAAAGATATCAAACTCACCTCAAACTCTTCCTGACTCTTGTCTGATGACACAAAGATGACCTCAAAGGGCTTTCCCTTTGCCATCATGTACATGTAAAACTTTTTGAGCACTGGAGTGAAGGCGCGGCATGGAGGGCACTGAGAACAGAGAGGTAGGAAAATATACAGTTGTGTGTGTGTTCGTGTTTGTGTGATTGTGCGTGTACAAGTATTGTGTTATACGTGTGTGTGTGTGTGTGTGTGTGCACGTGTGTGTGTGTGTGTGTGTGTGCGCGTGCGCGCGCGTGTGTGTGTGTGTGTGTGT
>Ga0307942_1001604_pt1 | contig 18143 bp, 20 predicted proteins | sample OrgLakmetagen175_FD_201846 | JGI IMG/M metagenome (GOLD analysis project Ga0307942, IMG submission 201846) | Saline water microbial communities from Organic Lake, Antarctica - #175 | ecosystem: Environmental > Aquatic > Non-marine Saline and Alkaline > Saline | place: Antarctica: Organic Lake... | reverse complement strand
AAACAGGTTACGCAGATGCCTGGTGTGCCGACGCTTCATCCTACGATTGCAGCTATCACTCTCCTTTTTCAGTGACCTACAGGCATGTTTCGCATCACCACGTTTCACAGCCTCAATGAATTTTTTATGCTTCTCCCAGCACTCCCAATCAAACCAAACTGGATTCAGTGGACCCTTTCTACTGCGTTCACGCTTAACAACACACCGAGCTTGTGCAGACATGCCCACAGCCCTACTGCTCGCTGCCTGGACAATCAACGAACGCACACAGAATGCCAGTTTACCCACATCGCCAGCTCTCTCTGCCTCATCAAATTGGGCTAGCGACTCCATGTTTTCCGAGATATGCCTAGCATACACGTGAACCTTCTCATGCTGCCAACGCAAAACCAGGTTGTTGACACACTGACCAATCCTACACACGTGCTGCTTTGTATTCGCACTTTCCCCTCCCACAGCATTCACTCTGAACTCTGTACTCAAAGCCGCATGATCAGAAGCACACGTATCCCACATCTTAAATGAACACACAAGTTTGTACAAAGCCGGAGACAGCAGCACGTGATCAGGCCGGCTCTTTTTATTGCCATAATTTCCAGTAAACGAGGGAAATGAAACTTTGCTTTCACATTTAAGCCAGATGACTTGACGAAATGAGTTGAATAAGCATTGGTTATAGAAGTGCCAAAATGCTGAAATAAAGTAGCCGATGGTAGGACTGTACAAAGAGTTGTAGCACAACCCCCCTGGTTTATATGACAAGCTTCTATAATAAAATTTTGCTTTCGCATTCAAGCCAGATGACTTGACGAAATGAGCTGTTGCTCCTAGAAGGATGGTGTGAAGGGTTTTACGGTGTCCAAGTAAGCGAGGCAATAGCAGCTTAAGTTGTTCTCGTGTCTTCTTGCTATCGAGTAGGGGAATTGTCTAAACAGTACTTGATTTCAATTAGGTGTATATCACGTTTGTTTGGTTGTGTGTCTCTTAATGCTTGGTTTGCTTCATAGCCAGGGGGTGCTGATAGGCACCACCATTCTAGGTTAGACTGCTAGGTTACGTAACTACTGGCAACTCTTCTTGCATTATGGGAAGACCTAGTTTGATACGTACGTGTTTGTTGGATTTCTTTTGGGACGTAATTACCGGATGCCCGCCCATTATTATCATAAAAGCATAAAAGCATGGATGGTGCAAACATAAGTTGAACCAGTATGGATTAATGAAAGGATGCTGTAACTTTGCACCACCCCGTAGAGCCATCCCATCTGAAGAATAAGCAAGGGAAGTGCTAATGAGGATCAGAGGGTAGGGAAAAATGGGAATTACAGATTTCTGCTCCTGTCACCTTCCAAGCAAGCAAGGCATTACTTTTCACATCATCCTCTTGGGTGTGGGTGGCACCATTAACAGTAACACAACATAACCTCTCAAGGACCCAGGGGTTTTGAAGGATTTGCGTTTTGATTACAAGCCGCTGGTCGTAAGCCCGCCAGGGTGAGGCGCTCGTATTTAGGTTCAGCTGTCCACCCTCTCTGATGATTGATGATAATTCAGATTCAGCATCGTGTTCTTTAATGGCGTTTGGCGTTGCTTGGCCTGCTGTCGGTTTGCATGTCTCTCTTCCAGGTGCAATTGGCAATTTGCCATAATTTCAAACCGTTAATTTAATTAGAAAAGGGAAACGATAAAGACGGAGATCGCCACAACATGGAAAACACAAAATAAATTGTTTGATATTTACGCGTCTACGAAAAAGACTTGTACGAGAATGTGCTGTCATGCAGATCTGTAGACGCCTTTGACGGGAAAATCATGGCAGCAGCCCCGCCACAGCAGGTGGCGCCGCTCGTCGCGGCTGACCCTGCGGTCTTGTTGGATTTCAATGTTCCTTTGGACGTGACCCTGTTAGAGACCACGGTCGCCCTCATGTACGGAGCTGGGACTAACGAGCAGGTCTGTTGTTTGGTGGACAGCCCATGTGCTGTCACAGGTCTCTGAGGAGCAGGGAAAGAGGGGAGAGGGGTCCAAAACAGAAAAGCAAGGGAGCAAAGGGAGGGAGGGACCGTGCTCCTTCCCCTCTGTTCTATTGTTGTTCCCACTCCACATACATCCCCGCAGCAGAAGAAGACATGCAATGCAATACATCCACTCGCACACTTAAACCTTACTCACAGCTTCCCTGATGGCACGCATCCGTCAACAACCCTCACTTGCAACGTGCAGAGAATTGCAGCTGAAAAGCTCCTGCTCCAGTTTCAAGAGCACCCCCAGTCATGGCAGCGTGTAGATGTGATCCTAACCACTGCCCAGAGCCAGACAACAAAGTACTTCGCGCTTCAGGTGAGGGGAAAGCGTGCTCAGCAGCAGTCAACGCGTGCAGCGCTGCCACACACGCTCATGCTGGCACGCTCTGCATGCCACATGGTGCCTGTGGTGCGTACACACACGGTATGCGGGCAATGGTATGCAGAATGCAACGGCATGGACGTTTTAGGCACAGGCTGTGAACACACTCCCTCCTCCAACTTGGCTGTCACTCTCAGCTGCAAGCCCCCAGCAGCCCCTTTGACCTGCATCCTGGCCCTTCCTGTGCCTAATGCAGATCCTGGAAAATGTCATCCGGTTCAAGTGGGGGGCCCTGCCTGATGAGCAGAGGGAGGGCATCAAAAACTTCCTGTCCAACCTCATCATCTCCTACACAACCGACGAGGCAGTGTTTCGGAGGGAGACCACCTTCATCAACAAGCTCAATATCATCCTCGTCCAGATCCTGAAGCACGACTGGCCCAACAAATGGCGTACTTTTATCCCCGACCTCGTCAGTGCCTCCAAAACCAGCGAGACCCTGTGCGAGAACAGCATGAAGATCTTCAAGCTGCTCAGCGAGGAGGTGTTTGATTTCGCACGCCTGGACCTCACCCAGGTCGGCAATTGCAGCACGAGCTTTGACTTGCTGCCAGGAGTCAAAGCTTCATCGGCTCGCTCGCTCGCGCGCGCACACGCACACACACACATACACACACACATACACACACACAGACACATACGCACACACACGCGCGCACACACACACACACACACACACACACACATGCATGACGTACACCTGCATGCACATACAAACAGACACACACCTTGTGTGACATACATCTGCATGCACGTACATGTTTGGATGTGCACGTACATGCACATGTTGCATGATACACACATGCTTGGCGTATACATGTACGCAATGCATGCACGCATACAAACAAATATGCATGTGCTATACACATGCATGTGTACACACACATAAGTGCAATGCAGAGGTCCCTCAAAGAACAAATACTGGCTTAGCATGTCCGTTTTGCGCATACAATTTTGTATGTCTCGTCTTCCCGTGCCCATTTCTAGATTATAAGCCCCCCTTTCCCCCTTCAGTTCGGCAGCACTCAAGCATTCCCATGAGCAGCGATTCTTGTTACCTCAGTTCTTCCTAATTAATCACTGAGGCAAAGACCTCCCTCAATCTTCGCTTGCACATTCACCCCTCACACACAGACACACACACACACATACACGCACACACATGACCCTACGGCACGCAGGCCAAAGAGCGTGAGCTCAAAGCCTCCCTCAACAGCGAGTTCCGGCTCATCCATGAGATCTGTGTGTTTGTGCTGTGCAACACCCGCAAGCCTGACCTCATCCGCACCACCCTAGACACCCTCTCTGTGTACCTCACGTGGGTGCCCCTTGGCTACATCTTTGAGTCCAACCTGCTACAAATCCTACTCCAGTTGTTCCCCCAGCCCGCCTTCCGGAATGTGGCGCTGCAGGTGTGCTGCTCTTTTGATGCGTGTGCGTTTGAGGGGGTTGGGGTGCTGCACGTTTCACTGTTCCCTCGATTTTGAACAGTAATAGCTGTTGAGTAGCACAAGCAGGCGTTTTTGTTAAGAGGTGTGATGTATGAGGTACAGTTTGGTTCGTACAAACTTGTTATTCGGAGGAGTATCAGTGCAAACGCATTTGATTTTGCATCCACAGCGTTGTGATCAGGGCTTTGCAATGACACTGTTAGAGCAATTTTGCACCGTAATTACGGTACCGTCCGACCATATTAATTACGGTACCGCCCGACCGTACCGTCCGAGCGTCAAAATGAAAGTGTCTCAGAAATGACGGTGTCGACCGTCCAGACGGTCAAGGGGACCGTCCACCGTAATTACTGTGTAAACCCACTGCCAAGTGTTTTTTTGCTGTGAAAAGTGAAAAGTTGAGACCAGGGTTCAATTCCTAGTCAAGTCACAAATTTGGTTTTTGTTTCCTTTGCTTTTCCTTTCATTATTACACCAATCGTTTGTTTATACAAATTATACTCATGCAACATTTTGAAATGAGGAGAAAAGAGCCAAAATGGTCATTTTAGGGTCAAAATGCCATTTTTGGCCTTTTTGCAATTTTTGGACCGTATTGTCCACCGTACCGTCATGCACCGTCATGACGGTCCCTAAATTCCGAAATCAAGGTCTGACACCGTCATTTACGGCGTCCATCGTCAGACCGTATTTTGACATTTTGACAGACCGTACCGTCACACCGTCATTGCACAGCCCTGGTTGTGATGTTGGTGAGTAGTAAAAATAACAGGTTGACTTGGATTTAAAATCTGCGCCTTAATTCTTCATCTCTTTGAGATCTCTGTATATTAATGCTGGACTTTCAATCGCTCCTTATGGTGTGTGTGTGGTTCACGCCTCTTCACTCATCATTACCAGTGTTGTGCTTCTACGCTGTATTTCCATTTTTAGACCATATATACGGTACAGTTACAGTACAGTCCGGTCCAAAACCGTATTCTACGGTCAAAGGAAAAATGCGGTAGGAAAAACTCGAAATAAGTGCACACGAACACACACACACACACACACACACACACACACACACACACACACACACAACTTGCGCAGAATTAAAACGGCTCAACATAAGAGCAGGCCCAAACCGTACAGGCACGGTTGACCGTATTTTGCCTCTTTGCAGGGAAAAAGAGGTCCTGGGTTCAATTCCGGGTCAGAATTCTGCGTTTGTTGCTTTTTCACCCTGGTTTTTTGTTTGCACTTCAGTTTAACATTGGAGATAAGTGAATCACGACATCTGTGTTTTGTAAATATGAGCCACAATGGCCTTACATGCAAAAAAAGCCAATTTTCAAGTTTTTGCACTGTACCGTACACCGTACCGTATTGTACCGTATATATGGTCCGGAATTGTAAAAATACTGTTCTACACCGTATAACCGTACCGTACACCGTACTGGCACAACACCGATTATTACGGTCCTTGCCCCCATTTTGTCCTCTGTCCTTGCTGCAGCGTCTGTACACACGCGCAAATACACAAATACAATCAATATGTATGATTGTCGTCATCATGCTGTTGCCTTCCGCATTTTAATATAAATTTCCACGAAATACTCCGCATCTGCTCCTAGACTTCGCAGTACGCAGGTGCAGACTTGTGTACTCACATACTCGCACGCACATACACACTTACATACACATTAACACACACACACACTTAATCAAGAGTGTCCCCCTGCCCCTTGCAACTGTAGTGCCTGACTGAGGTGGGCTCCCTTGTCATGGGCCCCGAGTTCAACCCCCAGTTCCAGACCTTCTACAAGGTGTTCATGACGCAGCTGCAGCTGGTGGTGCCCCCCACAGTTAACATTCCAGAAGCCTATGAGCGGGGCAACGACGAACAGCAAAGATTTGTGCAAAACCTGGCGTTGTTTTTCACGGGCTTCTTAAAGGCTCACGTTGGAGTGCTGGAGCAGACGTCGGAAGACCAGGTGAGCTAACTAGGCGGCCGGTGGGATGGGTTTGCGGCGGTGCCACAACTGTACAGAAGGATTTGTGAGCGTGCCAGCGATAACGCTCGTGGCGACAGGCACAATTAGTCAAGGAGGCTCCTGTGGCAGTTGTACGCACTTTCGCCTGAAATAGCACCCACAGATGCATGTATTCAGCACATGACCTGGTTAGAAACCCTGGAATGCACACGTTCATGCAATGCACAAACGTGCATGTGTACATTCCAAAGTACCAGCATGTGCCTTATCGTTCGCACGCTCGGCCTTGTGCGCTCAGGCGGCTCTCATCGTCGGCTTGGACTACCTCGTCAACATCAGCTACGTGGATAACGTGGAGGTGTTCAAGACGTGCCTGGACTACTGGAACTACTTTGTTCCAGATGTGTATGCCAGGTAAACGATGCAGCTTCTGCAGCTAGCTATTCCTGCTTCCTCTCCATGTTCAGAGTATGTCTAGGGACCTGGAGTGATTCTCTTATCTGAAGATGTTGGTGAAACAAATCTGGAAACCTGTTATTATGATGGCATTTGAAAGGCTTGAGCTATGTATTCCTTCTTGGCTTAGGTTGGGGTTCAGACCAAAGCTGCCTCCCTTGCGTCTGCTTCTCTCGCGCCTGCCTCTCTACCTTGTAGTATGCACGTGCACACGCACACTCACGCGCACACATACAAACCTACATACATACAAAACCGCAATTGCTCCTCTACCTCTGCAGTGCGTGCACAGTGGAGGTGGCGCCTGCCTTTTCCTTTGTGTCCCAGCCCGTGCAGAACCCTGCCCCCCTCAAGCGCCGCCAGCTATACGCTGGAACGCTGTCCAAGCTGCGCCAGCTCATGATCTGCCGTATGGCCAAGCCAGAGGAGGTGAGGCCTGCTGCGGCTTGTCTAGTATGTGGTGGTGTATGCAAGTGGTGTGGTGTGTGCCTTGATGTGTGGTGTGTGAGAGCTGTTGTGGCTCGTGGTGTGCGCAAGTGGTGCATCGAAATTTTGTGTCTGTGTGGCTGAACTCAGGCCATAGATAAAATCGAGGGGTATTGGAGCAATGAGTATTTGTGCAGAACTGTAATGGTTTTCTTTGGCAGGAGCTTATGAAATTTGGATTGCATCAGTTGTGGAAAATGCTGACTTAAGTGGAAAGAAATTGGCACGCACTAATTAGAGGATTACACATCTGCCAAAGGGGGTTGGCATTACCTGCTAGAACATTCCAGTAAACTAGGCGTACTTTGCGCGTGAGCTAGTGCCTGTTCGCCAGTAAAGCATGAGCCAGCCAGTAAAGCATGAAAGTGAAAGTGGTAGGGAATGTAAGTGTAAGGCTGTGTATGCTGGTCAGAAAACTGGCGTAACTAAATGACAATGAAATATTTTCATACTACGGAGGGAGGGAGGGAGGGAGGTAAGGAGGGAAAGAGAGAAAAAGAGAGAGGGAGAGAGAGAGAGAGAGAGATAGATAGATAGAGAGAGAGAGAGACGGCTGCAAGATAGTTGGGTTGAGAACTACATACACACTCGGCTACACATCAATTGAGGGCGGGATGTTGCTCACCACTCCACACGGCTGCAGGTCATTGTGGTCGAGGACGACAACGGCAACATTGTGCGTGAGACGATGAAGGATAACGACGTGCTAGCTCAGTACAAAACAATGCGTGAGACACTGGTGTACCTGTGCCATTTGGACTACGAGGATACAGAAAATCAGATGCTTGAGCGGCTGCGCATGCAGGTGTGGGGCCGTTTGCATTTTACGCTTTTTACAAAAAATTTGAATTGTCTACCGTCTGGCAAGCTTGCGTTGCGTCTGGAAAGGTTGTGTTCATGTGTTGCCTCCAGAACTTACGCACACGTGCAATCAACAGCGTGAGCTTGAACTAAGTTTTGGGAATATCGTCCTGGGAGCTGGATTGCGATACATTATATCAGGGATGGGTCATACGGCGTAGGCGTATTATACGTTGTATCGTATTTATCACGTATTTTTCAAATTGCTCCGTATAATACGATTTTGGGCACTTAAAGAATTTTGCAGCCACAAGCCCCCCAGAGGCCCCCAGAAGCACTCCCAGGCCCTCTAGAGCCCCCCAGAGGCAATTCGAAGCCCTCTAGAACCCCCCAGAGAAACTCCCAGCCCCTCAGAACGTAGCATGATCACTTGCTTATTGCTACCACAACCCAGAAGGTGGTGCCTGTAGCGTAGATGAATTGTGCAACAGCTGCATCCACACAAACCTTGGTCACTGCCCTCTTGCTGCAGGTGTCCAATGACTGTGTAGATGCTGCTGCTGATGTGCTTGCTGTAGTCCTGTGCAGGTGCCTCTCTTTTCCTGCATGCTCCTCCCTCTGAGCGCTAGCGTCGGCAATTTCTCCCATTGCTAGCGAGCGCTGTCACTACGCCCTGAGGATTCCTGCCGGGTCAGCTTTGCATGCTGCTACACCTACGCTGGGATTCTGCCTCGTGAAGTGCTCGCAATGCGGGGGGCACCGCTGCTGAAATCTCGGAATTCTGGCATCTGGCATCTCGTAAATCTGCCCCTTCTGTCCCATAACAACAACACGATGCCACTCAGGGTCTTAACCGGGAGGCATTATAATGTTCTGGAGGCTGGGGGGACAATTCGTGGTGGTTGGAGGCTGGTTGGTGCAAGCCCAGGATACCCCCCAAAATAGCATAAATACGTATTCGTATTATACGCGTATTGCGTATTGATAGCGAATTATAGCTTATGGGACGTCTCAGAAGTCCGTATGACCCATCCCTGCATTATATGTTTTATTGTTGCAAATAGCAAGGTAAGCGGAAAGAAGAGGGAGCTGGGCGTAGAAGGATGGTGTTTGTCTGAAACATGCCCTGCTGGCTGGGACGGAACATAATCTTCAATTTAATTGTTGGCAATCCACATGCCGTCGCGGTTTGTAGTGGGAGTCTGTCGCTGTTATGTGGCGTGCCACACCTCTCAATTCTTGAGCATCTGTTGCTGCCACCCACCCTGTGCAGCTCGCTGGCGCAAAGTGGACATGGACAGCCCTGAACACGCTGTGCTGGGCCATCGGGTCCATCAGTGGCAGCATGCAGGAGGAGCAGGAAAACCGCTTCCTGGTCACTGTGATCAGGGACCTGCTGAACCTGTGCGAGATCACGCGCGGAAAGGACAACAAGGCCGTCATCGCTGCGGACATCATGTACGTGAGGAGTGTACATGCGTGCGCTTGTCTGTATGTGCGTGTATGCAAGTAGCTTGCCGTCTTGTTTGTAAGAGTGCGTGTTTGCTTGCACGTATGACATTGTGTTTTGGATGCCAGACTGAGCGCGGATACAGTTTTGAGCGCATGCATACCTCTTGAAGCGCAAGAGGAGGATTGAGGTTGCAGCAGTTGAACGTATGTCACTGAGAGCCATGGAAGAGGGCCTAGGTTTTAACGTAATATCTGGTCCTCTTGATTTTTTTGCGTCGCAGCACACTAAATCTCAAAACAAGCACCTGTTTTAATCCCTTGTCATTTGCATTTTGCGCCCCCAGGTACGTGGTGGGACAGTACCCCAAGTTTCTCCGGGCCCATTGGAAGTTCCTCAAGACTGTTGTCAACAAGCTGTTTGAGTTCATGCACGAAACGCACCCAGGCGTACAGGTGAGTTTGCAGGGTGTGTTTATGTGCGTGTGTGCATATGTGTGTGCCGTTGCTCCACCCATCCGTCTCTTCGGATTGTGCACAATTCACAGCGCATTCTGCCTCTTCAGATTGTGCGCAATTCACAGCGCATTAAACAGGTGTGATGGGGTCATACTCCTCATAAACAGAGCAAGCAATTGTGCTCACTGATGCCTCCCCCTGTCCAATGTTGAGCCTGAGGTGGTCGTGGCATACTCAGGTCACGTTTTGTCGGAGATATTGGTGGCAGCTAGTGGATCAAAAGAGCCACAGGATTGCCATTGTTCCAATCACTCCTATTCAGTGCTGCCTTCTTGCATATGTTCATTGCTAAGATTGAATCGAAGTGCGTGGCTTCCCTTGCTGCGTGTGCAGGCTTATTTGTCCTAAATCAAATATTTTCCTGTGCAACGGTTTGCCTGTGTTTCAGCATTGCCTGATGTGCTGATGTGCCTGTACATCACTTTAGCATTGCTTGTCGTTGCCCCGCTTGTCTGTCAGCATCGCTGCGCCGCTTGCCTGCACGCTTTTCCATATTTGCCTAAACGCTCGTCCATCATTGCCTGCTCCGCTTGCCCCTTGGGCCTCGGAATCCCTCTGCAGGACATGGCCTGTGACACTTTCCTCAAGATCTGCAACAAGTGCCGGCGCAAGTTTGTGGTACTGCAGCTCCAGGAGCGTGAACCCTTCATCAGCGAGCTGCTCAATACCCTGTTTGAGACCATCCATGACCTGCAGCCGCACCAGGTATGGTGAGCAACAGAAGAGGTTGCGTGTGGGTGTGCGCATCAGTGTGCGTGCAAATATCAATTGGGTGCAATACTGTGACACTGGGAATTTCCCGTTGCGCTGCAGGTGCACACATTTTATGAAGCCGTTGGCCTTATGGTGGGGGCAGAGGGAGACGTGGTGAAGAGAGAAGAGTACTTGGGGCGCCTCATGGCCCCCCCAAACTCTACCTGGCAGCAAATTATCGCACAGGTGCGAATGCTTGGATTTACTTGGTGTGACGCTGCCAGGACGCTCAGCAAAGCTGCACAAACGCACATTCGTAGATGCACACGTAGCCGCGCACACGCACACACACACACAAACATATATACGCACACACTCTAAGCTTTGTTAGAAATCCGTACTCCCCTCGCTTGCTCATTACGCAGGCCAAGGCCAACCCGGAGGTTTTAAAGCAGCAGCTAGCCATCAAGAGCATTCAGAACGTGCTGCAGACCAACGTCAACGTGTGCACGAGCTTAGGCCAGCCCTTCATGTCACAGTTTAACATCATCTACGCTGATGTGCTTCAGGTTTGTGTGTCGCGTTTGTGTGCTGTGTGGTGCATTGGGTTGCACTGCATGTGACTGCCCCCTCCCCTTGCAGCTGCCTTTCATGTTCGAAACAAGCTGCTGACTGCTGCCCTTCAAGTGCAAGGGGAGGGGGCAGTCACATGCAAGAAGGAGCTGGCATACGTCTTTCTTGCTCGTCTGTTGAGCCTGCATTGTCGGGGTCTCAGGAGCCAGATTCACTCAACAGTTACACGCACACGTTCTTCTGTCCATCATCGTCGACATCATTTGTGCCTCTCCTGCACTTTCTTTTCCAAACCTGCCCAGGTGTATAAGCTGTACAGTGAACTCATCAGCACTACCATAGCAGAGGGGGGACCGTATGCAGCACGATCAACTTATGTCAAATACATGCGCAGTGTGAAGAAGGTGGGTGCCTTGTGTGCGTGTGTGTGTGTGTGCGCGCGCGTGGAAAGCTGGTGGATCTAGGTTGTGATACAGGCAAACTTTTTCTGGTGGTTTTTCTTGGCCTTCAGGATGGATGAAATGCATGGCCAGCGAGTCCAAACATCTTCAGATAAAGATTGTCTTGAAGCAGAATCAATAAAAAAACGCATGCAGCTCCGTTTCACCAGATGAAAGAGCCACACCACAATAAGCTTTGACACGTTTGCTTGCGAATAAGGCACCTGTGTTTTTCAGGTACAGTGTGCCCTCCACTTGCGTGAAAGGAATCACTACTAACCTCAAAAGACAGTGTAATAAGGTGGCAAGGCGGAGCGTTTAGAAGCTTTGATAAAGCTTTTGGCCTTTGCTCGTCAGTTTGGGCACCGCATTGCTTTAGGTATGCATCTGTACAGAGCGTAAGGCCACCCCTTACTGCCTTCTGCTTCTGCAAGCCCAAGGCACCAATCCAGCTACCACTGGTGCTGGGACTCTCTAAGACGCCGACACTTTTTGGCTTGAGAAGTGTTTGATAATGTACCTCTGCACTGTTGGTGCGGCTTATTCATCAGCATGACATGACAAAGTGTCCATGGGGTTAGAGCTTTGCTACCCTGCTAAATCATTTTATTACCAAAACCAAGCACAAGAGAAACTAAAATGCGCCCCCTCCCCCCCCCTCACTCACGCATGCATGTACACACGCACATATGTGTACACACACAACTAACCAGGTGGCTTTAAAGCTGATTGAGACCTTCACCGAGAAGTGTGAGGATCCTGCCCTCATTGCATCCATGTACGTGCCTGCCATGATGGACCCTATCCTTGGGGACTACCAGCGCGCTGTGCCTGATGCCAGGTGTGGAAGTGTGTCTGTTTGTGTGGGTGTGTGTATGTGTGAGAGCCTGCGTGCAGTTGTGCGTTATTATTCATGCATGGGGTTTCTCTCTTCCAGCATGAGCTTGCTGTAAACGCCACGTTTTGAGACTTGTCTGTTGTAAGGAGAACTGCAAACAATTTGCACAAGCCTGAAGAAATAACCCCTCTGCTCATTTGGTTTTGTTGAGCTACTGTACCCACTGAACATGTTGTCACATGCAATGTTACATTTTTCCATTTGCCTCCACCTCGTTATTAAGCACACACATCACATTTGCCCCTCAGGGATGCGGAAGTGCTCAGCCTTTTTGCTGTCATCATCAACAAGCTCAGGCTGCTCATGGAGGCAGAAGTCCCACGTGTCTTCGACGCCGTCTTTGAAGTCACGCTGCAGGTAAGCACGCAATTTTTTGTACACTGTTTTGTGGTTGCTGGTTACAGGAAAGCCTTCAATTGCGTCGCTATGAACACGAAAGTCTGGCTGGCAGCTCTGCTTCCTTTACGTCGTTGTGCGTCGCATAGATCTTGGTCGTGTATTTCCTTTGCTCAGGCCTCAAATCTATTTCCACCTGGTCACTCTCATCTGATGGCAATACAGATGAATTCAGGATCTAAACATGCACGCATAGGCATTGCAAGATAGCAAGACACACGCCCATCCTTCTACTATGCAACACGTTATAGTAAACATAAAGAAAAGTACGTGTCTGTCTTAGTAACATGCATCTGTGTCAACTAACATACGTCTGTGTGCTGATATCATGTGTTTTATGTGTGTTGCGTACACTTTGCAGATGATCACCCGCAATTTTGAAGACTACCCCGAGCACCGACTCCAGTTCTTTGCCCTCCTGCATGCCATTGTCAACCACTGCTTCCGCACACTCCTCACCTTCACACCGGTAAGCCCTTCAAATTACCCTGCACTACCTTCTTGCCCTCCTGCATAACAAATCGTCAACCACTGCCTCCGCACGCTCCGCACCTTCACACCGCCATGTGTGTACAAGATTGTATGTGTACATGTGCGTGTTTAAACGGGTGCATGCATGAATGCTGAGGCTATTATTGCACAACCTGTCTTTACTTAAGGTCACTCAAACAGTGCACAATACACCCACCCACATCAATCTAATACTTGTTGTTGATTGAGGAATTCGCTCTCAGCCTTGGAACCTCCCTTAACCTGCCAAAATATTATTTGTTTGTCATTTTTCAATGAAAGGCGTAAGCAGTCAGCAACAAGGACGCCTCAAATCAAGTAAGAAAGCAAGAGAATCTTATACCGCAAGGCAGTCATATCTGCTACTTTACTTCAATATACCGTTAAGCACATGAATTACATTATTCTGCTTTCCTCCCATCCAAGCACATCCTAATTTATTCCTTATCAGAAACCCTCGTAAGCTCTTTTTCTTGCCATACAATTCCGTTTTGTTTAGCAACGTAGGACTGTAATCAGCTGTGCCTGTGATGTGTGCTTTCTACAGTTTGACTGTAGCCCACTACAAAGGTGAAATGCTGCCAAGTTTTTGATGCAGCCGCTCCTGTGGGTAACTCATCCCTACTAAGCACCAACCATAAGCAAGGATTAGCTTGTTGTGTGCGCAAGCCAAATTCAAGCAGCTGAAATGCTGTTTTCGCGGGTTTCTCTTCCCTTATAGCATCTGGCACCAAAAGCATAAACAGGGACTAGCTTTTGTGCGTGCGCCCAAGCCAAATTAAAAGTTGTTGGATCCCCTTGAGTGTGTTGTATCAAATATCAACCAGTGCTGACTTTACTGAGAAATTACAATGTTCAAGTTTGACAAGGAGCAGGGAAGCCTGTATAATTACTCCCTTTAGAGGATACAAATGAATGCACAGTTGCACAGTCACTGAGTGTAAACAACTCTACCATGCATTATTGGAAAGCTCTCTCTCTCTCTCTCCCTCTCTCTCCCTCTCTCTCTCCCCCCCTCTCTCTCTCTCTCTCTCTCTCTCTCTCTCTCTCTGATGTTCCTGTGTCACGTGAAACCCTATGTCAATATCGTCTTCCTGGCTCTTTGCCCCCTGACACTACCCCTTTGACACTGCCCTGCATGCAGGTCCAACTTAAGCTCATCATAGACTCCATTGTGTGGGCGTTCCGGCACACAGAGCGCAACGTGGCAGAGACAGGCCTCAATCTGCTCCTGGACATGCTGAGCAACTTCAGCTCCAGTGACTTCGCCACTCAATTCTACCAGACTTACTACCTGCAGCTCGTACAGGTAAAACACGCACTTGAACACATGTTCACACATGTCACACACATACACACACGTATTCATGCATTCACAATACACACGCTCACATACAAACATAATTTACACACAAGCTCACACATAGCTTGAAAGAGGCCAGGTCGAAGGTGGCCACTTGTTTGCACTGTGTTTGCTCTGTGGGAGGGCAACCTGCAGCATAGACACTAGAACGTGGGAGAGGGGAAACGCCCTCATGTGCCTTTCTAATCCAGCTGCAGTATGTCAAACTCAGTCCTTGGCAGGCAGGGAGTTCCTGCAGCTGCCCTCAAGAGACGCAGGCTCCCTCGTTTGCACTTTAAATTGACTACAAGAGACCGGTACAAGGCACTGTGCCGCTCCTTCACCAGAGCAGGCAAAAGATCCTCGAGCAAAAAGAAAGGCGCTGCTCGTGCAGCTGCCACCCGAGCGTCCTGTGTCAGTGCCCTTGCATCACGCCACTCCTTGGCTACCCTTTGATTGTTCAATATTCCATTTCCTTGCCTCTTGCAGGAGATCTTTGTCGTCATGACTGACTCGTTTCACAAGCCAGGATTCAAGCTGCATGCTCACATCCTGCACCACCTGTTTAGCGCATTGGACCCTGGTACGTCCATCAGGCCTCATGTAATTCTGCATTGTGTGCACCTGCTTGCACTGTGCTGGGTGAGATTGGGTGACTAACACTGCACCACCTGTTTAGCGCGTTGGTCATGCCTGATTGTCATTCTGCATTGTGCACCATTTATATTGCGGAAGACCGTTGACGCTGGACCACCTATTAGGCGCAATAGGGCCTGTGACCGTAGTCTGCCCTTCCTCACAGGTTTGATCAATGCAACTACTCGACGCTTCTGCGTGTTGACATAACACCATGTCATGTGTGCTTTCGCAGAGGTCATCAAAGCCCCCTTGTGGGATGTTGCCTCAAAGGGCCCTACTGCGTATCCTTCCAATGCTGCCTTCGTTCGGGATCATGTGTCTACGCTACTGGCCTCTTCGTTCCCAAACTTGTCAGCCCCTCAGGTGTGTGTGGCTTAAGGGGGCACTTTTGCTCGTGCACTGCACAGTGTTTGCAGACACGCAACAGTGTTCACAGGCATGCAAACGCCCATGTACACACACACATTTACACACCTCATACATACGCATGCATACACACACATTTACACAACTCACACAACTCACACACATACACACACACATGCGCACACACACACACACACACATACACACACACACCGATACACACGCACATTTACACAGAAAGCTTGCGGTAGTTTTCTTCTGGAGTTGTACTAGGCATGCATTGAAGCGCGTGTTTGGTCTTGCTATTTAAGCGCACATCCACCTTTCGGTCACGCCTCATGTGCACCTAGGCATGCAGACCCCATGTGCCTGCTCTACTCGAGTAGATTTTTGGAACTCTCTTCAACTTCTCATTCATTTGCGAGTTTTATAACAACTCGCTTAATGCTCGGTGCGAACGACCTATAGCTATACCCCTTGCAACTCTCCTGGTTATGCAGGTCTCAGCTTGTGTGGCAGGCATGTTTGACCTCCGGGAGTTCCCTGCCTTCAAGTACCATCTGCGAGACTTCTTAGTGCAGGTAAGGGCAGAGATGGATTTGAAGGTACTGTAAGTTTAGGCCTACCTGTGTTACGTGCAGACGATAGGCGGACTCCCGTGCATCATGTGTCGTTTGTCCCCAAGCGTTTTCATGCGAACTACCTAGTTATAAAGCAGGCGCACCCCTTATCTAGTGCAATATTTCACCAGACTTTCTTTTCCTGCTGATAGGCCCCTGATCCGTTTGCATTTCCGACTGTTCAACTTTCACCTCACAATTTCACCCACTTAAACTTGCCCGCCCTCCAACGCAGACCAAGCAGTTTGCATCAGCAGACAATGCTGAGCTGTTCCGCGAGGAGGTAGACAGGGAGGTGGCATCACAGCGGCAGCAGGAGCAGCAGCGCTTAGCCGCGGTGCCTGGCCTCATCCCTCAGGCGCAATTGCTGCCAGCTGAAGACATGGCAGACACCTGATGTGTGTGTGCAAGTCCTTGAGTTTCATCCTGCAGGCGCAGTTGCTGCCAGCCAAAGACATGGCAGGCACCTGATGTGTGTGTGCAAGTTCTTGAGCTTCATCCATTCCCTTTGTGGCACGCAGATCGTGTGGCAGGCAGAGGTTGTTCTGGGTCAGGACAGGCTTCAGGCTTCTGCGGCTGCAGGACGAAAAGGGGCAGGAAGAAGGAAAGACTTTGTCAGAGAAACTAGTGGCTTTTGCTTAATTGAATTGGTAGCAGTTATCACTGCCTGCATAGTACTTTCTTTCTTCTATTTCAGAGGTGCTTTTTTTGCACGTGTGCACGAGAGAGACAAAGAGGGAAAGGGAAAACAGGGTATGCATGTGTTTGATACGTTTGCATGTGTGTGTGTTATGTGTACGAGTGCGTGTGTGTTTGCGTTTTTCTCCGTAATGACCAAATGATCTCAGTGGCTGCTGCTGTGGGTAGGCAGGCTTCAGCTTGCTCCCAAAGCAGCAGCACGATCTTGCATGCTCTGTCCACGGCCGCGCTCAGTGCGAGGCTGTGACCAGAGTATGCAGCTTATTATGTGCCTCCTGCCACATCCGACGAGTGAGTAATCTCAATGTGTGTGCTTTGTGTACGGCGCTGTAGTGTGCATAGCACCTGTATGTTCCTGCACACAGCCGATCTTGGGGGTGCTCAGTCAGCGACGCTTCATTTTTCTTCAATCAAGGCGTACTCCCCACCTCATTATTACGTGCGGCTTGCTTGCTTTTGTACTTCTGGTGTTGCAATTGTAAAAAGCCATCATCTCTGAATGTAGGCAGCTATCTGGCGATTTTTGGGTAGTCTATATTTCCAAGAGAGTCTCAAAGGGTTTACACTGGGTTTATAGAGGGGTTTACAAGAGAGTGTCAGAATTGGACTCTTGCCCAAGTTGGCTTGGTCTTTGCCAAATATGTCTTACAGAGTTTACAGATAAAGCCATCAGTCAAAACATGCAATTGCTAGGCTGCATAGGTAGAACATGTAAAAATTGTGATGATTGTGATACTTGTTGTCGTAGCACCACGTCGGAATGTTAGAAAGCCTTACTAGGATCCATTGTTTGGCTTACTGCTCGCTTATTTGATGAACAAGCGGCCAGTAAGCCAGCTTGATTACTACCTAGGAAGCGAATAGGAAGCCAGGAGTAATGCTTTCCAATAATGCTTTTTTCAATAGAATTTCAATAAGCCACGAGTGCCTTGATGATCCAGTTAGGAAGAGGTGGGTCCTTACTGGTGCAGGAATCCAAGGAAGCAGGCTAGTAACCCTGGGAAGGCTTGCTTTGCTGAACTGTATTTTAGTAAGCCACACGTAATTTAGCATTCCAGCTATGAAGCAGGGTGTCTTACTGGAGCAAAAATCCAAGGAAGCAGGCTTAGTAAGCCCAAGTAACCCACAGAGATCAGCAAGCAGTAATAAGCCACAAATAAGTGGGGAAAGAAGGCGCTGTAAAGCTGACAAACAAGCGGCGGCAAGCCTGCCTAAGAAGCATGCAGCAATCCTAATTAGTAAGCCACAAAGAAGCAGGCTAGGAAGCCACAGAAAGGCTGACAAACAAGCGGCAGTAAGCCTGCCTAAGAAGCATGCAGTAAGCCCGATCAGTAAGGTACAAACAAGCAGTCTAGGAAGCCGTAGTAAGGCTGACAAACAAGCGGCAGTAAGCCTGCCTAAGAAGCATGCAGTAAGCCTGATC
>Ga0307942_1001602_pt1 | contig 18150 bp, 17 predicted proteins | sample OrgLakmetagen175_FD_201846 | JGI IMG/M metagenome (GOLD analysis project Ga0307942, IMG submission 201846) | Saline water microbial communities from Organic Lake, Antarctica - #175 | ecosystem: Environmental > Aquatic > Non-marine Saline and Alkaline > Saline | place: Antarctica: Organic Lake... | reverse complement strand
GTTGTTTTTTTCAAATACAAGGCGCTGAAAACAGAATTTAGCTGGGCTAAATGAGTATTTCGGCAACGAAGTAGTTGGAAGAAACAACAAGTTAGCAACCAAAGTAGGGTTTTTAGAGGTGCCCTATAGATTAAAAGTATAGTTAACACTATTAAAATAGATATGCATCCCATTTCCAATGAAAATAAAACGCACAATTGCTATAATTTGCAATATCAATAGTATTTTTGAAGAAAATTAAAGGAAATGGCGAAAAACTTCATAGAAGAATTGAGATGGAGAGGCATGTTGCACGACAGCATGCCTGGAGCAGAAGAGCATTTGGCTGAAGCTATGCGAAGCGCTTACGTTGGTTTTGATCCAACAGCAGATTCATTGCATATCGGAAACTTAGTTCCTATTATGTTATTGGCACATTATCAGCGTTGTGACCACAAGCCAGTTGCTTTGATAGGTGGCGCAACAGGTATGATTGGTGATCCTTCCGGTAAATCAAGTGAGCGTAATCTTTTAGATGAAAAAACCTTACGTCATAATCAAGATGCAATAAAAACACAACTATCTGATTTTTTAGATTTCGAAAGTAAAGCAGACAACGCAGCCGTTTTAGTCAATAATTACGATTGGATGAAAGGCTTTTCATTCCTTGAATTTATTCGCGATGTGGGAAAACACATTACCGTAAATTACATGATGGCGAAAGACTCTGTGAAAAAAAGATTAACTGGTGATGATGCGGAAGGAATGTCATTCACTGAGTTTTCTTACCAATTGGTTCAGGGTTATGACTTTTTACATTTATACGAAAATAACGATGTAAGTATTCAAATGGGGGGATCTGATCAGTGGGGAAACATAACTACAGGAACAGAACTAATCAGGCGTATTGGAGGCGGAAAAGGATTCGCTATCACATGTCCATTAATTACAAAAAGTGATGGTTCTAAATTCGGAAAATCGGAAGGTGGAAACATTTGGCTAGATTCAGCGCGCACTTCTCCTTACAAATTCTACCAATACTGGCTCAACACATCAGATGAAGATGCTGAGAAATATATTAAAATATTTACTTTCCTTTCAAAAGAGGAAATTGACTCAACAATTGCAGCACACAAGGAAGCTCCGCATATGCGCCAATTACAAAAGAAATTAGCAGAAGAAATTACAGTTACTGTTCATTCTGAAGAAGCTCTAAAAACGGCAATTGCAGCATCAAATATCTTATTTGGAAAATCAACAGAAGATGATTTGAAATCACTTTCAACTTCTGATTTTTTAGCTGTTTTTGAAGGTGTTCCGCAAGCGACATTAACAAAAGTAGAATTGAAAGAAGGCGTTGGGATTATCGATGCACTTTCTGCAAAAACAGGTTTCCTAGAATCTAATGGCTCAGCACGCAGAGAATTGAAAGGGAATGCAATCAGTGTGAATAAATCGAAGGTTGCAGCAGATTTTATTTTGACAGAAGAGCAGTTGATCAGCGGCATGTTTATTCTTTTAGGAAAGGGGAAAAAGAATAATTACCTCATTATTGTTGAGTAGTTAAAACGCAAAATAATTTCAATAAAAAGAGTTCGGTAGCTTAATGACCAGGCGATTACTTCTTAATAATTATTTCAAAACCTTTGGGTATGAAGCTGTCAAAAGGTTTATTACTCAAAGGTTTATTACTTTTCCTTTTTAAACATAGTATAAATCATTCCATCACTCAAACCGATCTTTGGTACAAGGATCTCCTTGCAATCAAGCTTTCCGAGAATAAAATTATAAATTTCACAGGCAGGAACAATTACATCTGCACGATCAGGTTTTAATTGATAAGTCTCCATGCGTTTCTCGTAAGACATCTTTCTTAACTTTTTAAACAAACGTTGGAATTCTTTGTATCTAATCGGCTGCATAACCCTCTTTTTTAGCAGCTTATGCATTTTATTAATATTCCCTCCAGTTGCAAACACTTTATGTGGCATTTTTGTATCAATCGTTTGATCTATCCATTCGCAGATGTCATCCCAGATTGTTGCACTCACTTTATCCTTTAGAATTCGGATTGTACCCACATTGAAAGATTTTCCTGCAAGCCTCTTTCCATCTTCAAAAACACTTATTTCAGTAGAACCACCACCAACATCAATTACAATAAAAGGAGAGGCCTTATCAAAGGCAAGTAGCAAAAAAGTTGAAAATATAAGGTCAGCCTCTACTTCACCCTGAATTATTTCAATATTGATCCCGGTTGCTTCTTTAATTTTATTTTTCACCTCCAAACCATTGTCGGCTTCCCGCATGGCTGATGTAGCGCATGCTCTTATATTTTTAACATCATATACTTCAGCAATTAATTTGTAAGCTTGAATAGTCTTTATGAATTGCTCGGTCTTATGATCAGAAATAAAACCATCTGAGAAAACTTCAAATCCAAGTCGAAGTGGAACTCTTGTATAGGAAACTTTCTGAACGTATGATTGCCCATTAGTAGTGGTCACCTCGCCTATTAGCAGTCGAGCGGCGTTTGTCCCAATATCAATAGCGGCGTACTTCATAGTTATCGATTTAAAGTAATATTAAGCATATTTTATGTACCTCTTGAATCAATTGCTGAATTTAGTTTTCAACGTTCGTTGAAAACTAATTCTAGTTTTAACATAACTATGGGTATCTAACAGAGTTCGTTATGGCCTAAAACAACAATTTGAAGACGCAATATTCTATTTTAGATTTGTATAACCATTTACTAACCTTTATGATAAGCGAACAATTCCACTTGAGAATTATGCAGCACTTCATTGTCTTCTCGTTTGATATACTTATTCTTTTGAAACTCATCAATTATTCTGGCTTTTACATTATCTCTCCACATAATATCAAAAACATCTTTGATTTTGCTTTGAATAGCTTCGTCTAAAATAGGGGCAGTTACCTCAATCCGTTTATCTAAATTTCGTGTCATCCAATCAGCAGAAGAGATATAATATTTTGGTGTACCTCCATTGTGAAATATATAAAATCTACCATGTTCTAAATAGCGTCCAATGATACTTTTCGCTTCAATATTTTCACTAAAACCAGGCTTTCCAGGAATCAAACAACAAATGCCACGAACAATAATTCTAATTTTCACTCCGGCCTTACTCGCATCGTATAGCTTATTAATAAGCTTCGCATCAATAAGATTATTTAATTTTATATCTATACTGGCTGGAATCCCTTTTTTACTGTTTTTAATCTCATTATTGATTAACTCAATAAATTTGCGTCTGGTGTTAAATGGAGAAACAAAAATATTTTTATAAGTCCCCCTTTCAATGTTATTTTCTAGCAGATTAAAAACTTTTTTAACTTCCATAGAAATCTCAGGTTTCGCCGTAAACAAACTGAAATCAGAATACAATTTCGCTGTACCTCCATTGAAATTACCTGTTCCCACATGTGTAATCAACTGCTCTTTTTTTCTATCAATGCGCGTAATTTGAATCAACTTTGAATGTACTTTTAAACCTGGAACACCGTAGATTATTTTCGCTCCATGTTCTCTCATAATATTTGCCCAGTACATGTTATTTTCTTCATCAAATCGGGCCTGAAGTTCGAAAACAACAGTTACCATTTTACCATTTTTAATGGCATTGATCAATGCATGTAGAACCTGAGATCTTTTGGCTACTCTATAAATAGTGGCTTTAATCTCCCTTACTTTTGGATCAATAGCAGCCTCTCTTAATAAGTCGACTAAGTGATCAAACTTTTGATAGGGGTAATGGAGGCAAACATCATTTTTAAGAATCGTTTTTATGATAGAGTTCTGACTAGCAAACGCTTTGTCCTGTGTCGGTGGTTGTTTTGGATAAATAAAGTCAGACCTACCGAAATCAGGGAAATCCATCAAGTCTTTAAAGTTATGATATCTTCCTCCAGGTGCAATGTGATCTTCACTAGAAACACCGATTGCTTTTTTGAGGAAAGTCAAAAGACCTAAATCCATTTTCTCATCGTATATAAATCGAAGAGGCTCGCCTTTTTTGCGTTGTTTGATACTTTCCTCCATTTTATCATACATAGATATGGAAAAATCATCATCCATATTTAACTCAGCATCACGTGTGAACTTAAAAGTATACGCTTCAATTTGACTCACGTCAAAAATTGAAAAGACTTGATTCATATAAAGTCGTACTATATCATCGAGGATTATGACATACGTTTTATCACCGCGATTCATAGTAATGAAACGTTTACCTTTTGAAGGAATTTGAATCAAGGCATAACGTATTTTATTCTTTTTTCCTGAGATCATTTTAATTGCCAAGTAAACACCCTTATCGCGAAGACGGGGGAATTTACGTATGCGCCCAAGCATAATTGGAACAATGTCTTGTTTAATTTCTGAATGATAATAGTCAGAAAGCTCTTCTTCTAAGTACTCAGGAATATTTGTTTCATTTATATGATAGATGTTGTGGGACTCCATTTCTTTGAGCATACGTTGGTAAGAAATATCATACAGACGACGTTGTTTTTTAATTATCTGTTGAACATCCTTCAATAAGCTTTTCGGTGTACCAGAATATCCTTCAACACGTTGATTTTTTAAATCAATCATACGATTAATATTAGCTACCCGAACTCTAAAAAATTCATCTAAATTATTCGAGTAAATCCCTAAAAAACGGAATCGTTCAACCAATGGATTTGAACTATCCAAACTTTCTTGTAAGACTCTTTCATTAAAAGACAACCAACTAAACTCTCTATTTATTAATTTCTTCATCTATTCAAATACCAATGTTAACATATAATTTACGATAACAACAAAAAGAGGGGAAACAAAACTTCCCCTCAACCTAAAATCCACGTTGTAATACCATGAAAAACTTACTTGCTATGAAGCAAAAGTAGGAATCAAATATTAAGCATGTGTTAAGTAAAGTTTATAAATATAATAATTCAGAATTTCATTCCTTTCACAATAAGTCAATTACATTGATTTTTCTTCCTATTTAAAAAAATTAAGAAATAATTTAAAAGTTAAAGTAGTTGGTCTTTTTAATGTCTACTCTCTTAGAAGAAGAGGCCTCAAGTGGTTGGATTACTTTGGTTTTGTAAAAAAAGATTACAAAACATTACTCCGTTTCAATTCCTAAAATAGTCGATAGTAAAAATCAAGACTTTTATCTTACTGAAGTGACTCCTATTCTAAACAGAGTTATTAGAGATGCCCTTTAAACCAACGCCTTTATCTCCGCATAATGATAAACCTCCACTCCTTTTTTATTCAACTTCGCTGCTTCAACCATTGCTTTTGCAACATCTTGTCCTTCGATTGGTTTCATGTTGCTAGGAAATAGAAAAGACAATGCTTTTGAGAGCGACTGGCCAATTCCTTCCGCTATTCTTGTTTCTGAGCGGTTCCCCAACAATAAAGAAGGCCTGAAAATGGATAAAGATTCAATTCCTTCAGATTTTTTAGATAATTCTGTTAAAGTATCTTCTACTTCTCCTTTTAGTTTTAAATAAAACCCACTCTTACTGCTATCAGCGCCAATGGAAGATACCAGTAAAAACTTTTTGCAACCTGACTTCAAACCAAATTTAGCCGCATTAACAGGAATATCAAAGTCCACTTTTCGATAAGCGGCTTTGTCCCCTTTTACCTTTTTCTGTGTTGTTCCAATGGCAGAAAAGACAATATCGCTTCCAACCATTGCATTCTCAAATTGCGTCATATCACTAAAGTCAATTACCTCAACTTTTACTTTCGGGTGTTCAATTTTAAGCGGTCGCCTAGCGATAACTTTCACCTCATCGAAAGCAGGATCTTCTTTTAAAAATTCGAGTATATGTCCTCCGATGAGTCCTGTCATGCCAAGTAATGTTGCTGTTGTTTTCATTTGTATATTTTGACTTTATATTACTGAGTAAATGTATGAAAAAATAAACCAGTTTAATGGAAAAATTGATCTTTTGAAAGTCTTCCGTTCATTGAAAAAAAAATATAATTGATAAACCATTTACCCTTTTCAGTGTTTTAAATTAAGTATGAGCTAAAAAAACATACAATAAACATGACAGAAAGAGAAACAGATAGAATAATCGAAATGGCCTGGGAAGACAGAACTCCTTTTGAAGCCATAGAATTTCAATTTGGTTTCACAGAGGCGAAAGTCATTCAACTGATGCGAAAAACACTAAAAAGAAGTTCTTTTAATCTTTGGAGAAAACGCGTAAACAGTAAAGTCAGTAAAAAGCATGTTAAAAAAAGAGGTGATGACATAACACGTTTTAAATGTTCTCGTCAAAAAAATATTTCCAACAATAAAATCTCGAAACGATAGAATTCCCAACTACCAAATCCGCCATTGAGCAAAGAATTTCTGATATTAATCCAGAACAGTATGCTGCAACCCGCAATTACAAAAATGGCGCGGTTACTTATTTGAGTCCATACATTTCCAGGGGATTTATTTCCACTAAACTGATTTTGGGACACATACGCAGCTTAGATTTACCTTGGGGGAAAACAGAGAAGTTAGTTCAAGAACTGGCTTGGAGAGATTATTGGCAACAAATCTGGATTGATAAAAAAGACGAGATCAAAACGGACTTAAAAAATCAACAAACTGATGTTTCAAATCATGAAATGCCAAAAGCAATTGTTGAAGCAAATACAGGAATCATTGAAGTAGACCAAGCGATTAAAGAATTGTATTCCACTGGATATATGCACAATCATATGCGTATGTATGTGGCAGCAATTTGTTGTAACGTGGCAAAATCACATTGGTTGGTTCCTGCAAAATGGTTATACAGTCATTTATTAGACGGAGATTTAGCCAGTAATCATTTGAGCTGGCAATGGGTCGCAGGAGCTTTCTCGAACAAGAAATACGTTGCAAACCAAGAAAACATCAATCGTTTTTTTGAGGATAATCAAAAAGGAACTTTTCTCGATGTCGAATACAGTGCATTTGAGAATTTAGAGATCCCAGGTGTGTTATTAGAAACTGTTGTTCCTGAAACAGTGCTCGTTTTTCCAAAACAAGAACCTTTAGCACTAGATGCAGATAAAACAACTTTAATTTACAATTATTACAACATCGATCCTGAATGGCAAGTAGGTGAGGATGTTCAACGTATTTTTCTAATTGAACCTTCCTTTTACAAAGAAAATTCCGTCAATCAAAAGTGTTTAGATTTTGCTCTTGAATTGACAGAAAACATAAAAGGGATCCAGTTATTTATTGGTGAATTTATGGAATTAACTGAACAAATTTCAGCATCCCATTTGATCTCTAAAGAACATCCGACCAACAATCATTATACTGGTAAAACAGAAGAAAGAGACTGGATGAGTAGCACAAAAGGATATCATTCTTCCTTTTTTAAATTTTGGAAAAAATGTAAAAAGGAAATCAAATGGTAAATCAGGACAGCATAAAAAATCCACTCAATATCGTTTGGCTAAAAAGAGATCTCAGAACACAGGATCACCTTCCGTTTTATGCAGCTGAAAAATCAAACGAACCTTACATTCCTATCTATATTTTTGAACCTTCAGCAATCAATTATCCAGATTGTTCCTTACGTCATTTGCAGTTCATCTATCATTCTATTGAAGCAATGAACCAAAACTTGAGGGAAACTGGTCGAAAAGTTTGGGTTTTTCATGCGGAAACAGTCGACGTCTTCAAATACCTTAATAAAAAATTCAACGTCAATAAAGTTTTTGCCTACCAAGAAAATGGAATTATGGCTACTTGGGAAAGAGACAAAAAAGTTGACCAATACTTTCAATCGGAAGATATTAGAGGTATGGAGTTTCAAAAAAATAATGTCATTCGAGGAATTAAAAACCGAAAGTCTTGGGACCAAGAATGGTTAAAAAACATGAAGATCAATACTGTTCCAAATGACTATAGTTTTGGAGCGCCTATAGAACTGAAACATCCTTTTCCATTGGATCCAAAACTTGAAGAAAGTTTGAAAGCATATCCTACGGAATTCCAAAAACCCGGAGAAATATATGCTCGAAAATATTTGAGGTCTTTTTGCATTGAACGGGGTAAAAACTACAATCACCACATTTCAAGACCCAATGAAAGCAGAATGTCATGTGGGAGAATTTCACCTTATTTAGCGTGGGGAAATCTAAGCGTGAAACAGGCTTTTCACTATGTGAATGAACATCCAAATTACACGAAATATAAAAAGGCTTTCACCGGAATGCTAACCAGACTGAAGTGGCATTGTCACTTTATTCAGAAGTTTGAAAATGAATGTGAATATGAAACACGCTGTATTAATCGTGGTTATGAAAACCTGGTTTACGCAAATAATGATCAGTTAATAGCTGCTTGGAAGACTGGAAATACAGGATTCCCTTTGGTTGATGCTTGTATGCGATGTTTACATGCAACGGGCTGGGTAAATTTCAGAATGCGCGCTATGTTAGTTTCCGTGCTTTGCTTTAATCTGGATTGCGATTGGAGAACTGGTGTTTATCATTTGGCAAAATTATTCCTCGATTATGAACCCGGAATTCATTATCCGCAATTTCAAATGCAAGCAGGAACGACAGGTATAAATACAGTTAGGATGTATAATCCAGTAAAAAACTCCATTCAACACGATTCGGAAGGTCTTTTTATCAAAAAATGGGTGCCTGAGCTTCAAAATGTTCCCATCGAATTCATTCATGAACCATGGAAAATGACGCCAATGGATATAGTATTTAATGAAATAGACTTAAATTATCCGGATCCTGTGGTGGATTTAGCAGAAACGGCTAGAGTTGCAAGAGACAAGATTTGGGGACACCGTAAAGACCCAATGGTACAGTATGAGCGTCAAAGAATAATCAAAAAACACACCCGAGACAATGCATTTAAAAAAAGAAGAAATTAATAAATTAGAGCGTGTTTATCGTTTGAATCTAATCAATTCCATTACTGGAGTAAAACCTGCAAATCTTATTGCAACACGCTCAAAAAATGGAACTGATAACGTAGCTATTTTTTCCTCTGTTGTCCATTTAGGTTCTAAACCTCCACAAATTGGATTTATCATTCGACAAGCTAGCGAAAACCCAAGAGATACTTTATTAAACATTGAAGAAACAGGGTACTATACGATGAATCATATTTCACAGTCATTTATGAAACAAGCCCATTACACTTCCGCGAATTTAGACTATAAAGAATCAGAATTTGAACGCATGAAAATCAACAAGGAATTCCTCGGCGAATTTCATGCTCCATTTGTAAAAGATAGTTTGGTGAAGATTGGAATGAAGCATATTGAAAACATTCTACTTCCCAACAAAAGTACTTTAGTTATTGGAGAAATTGTACTGCTTCATTTACCTGATGATGTTGTTGATGAAAAAGGTCAGATGGATTTAGGAAAATACGATTGTGTAGGTATTTCTGGATTAGGCTCTTATTATAGATTAAACAAGTTAGATTCATTTCCGCATGTAAGACCAGATGAAATTCCTTCTTTTGAATGAAAAAACAGCATTTGCCCACGAAAATTTGTCCAGTCTGCGAACTTTCTTTCACTTGGCGCAAGAAATGGAAGAAGAATTGGGAAGATGTCAAATATTGCAGTGAGCGTTGCAGAAGAAACAAATAATCTTTGCGAGAAAACATCAAATACTGGGTTATGCTCGCATCGACAAGCTCTGCGCAACGTGTTTATAATTGCAGTTCCTTCGACAGGCTCTGGACATCGCATCCCGACGTTGACAGTCGGGACTCCTGACAATTTTAAACTTCATAAGCCTTGTCTTTGAAGTTTTCTTATCAAAGAATTAAAAATACTTAGTTTTTTTGAGAAAATTATTTAAAACTGAATTAAAATGAAAAAAGCGATTAATATAATTTTCCCACATCAATTATTTGAAGAAAGCGAACTACTTTCTAACAAGAATGAGTTTTATATCATTGAAGAACATTTATTCTTTAAACAATATGGATTTCATAAACAAAAAATTGCTTTTCACCGTGCAACAATGAAAGGTTACCAAGCTTATTTGGAGGAGAAAGGACATACCGTAAGATACATTTCTTCGGATGATGATTTGGCAGATATTCGCAATTTTAAAAACGAAATTGATGCAGAAAAGATTGAGGAAATTTACTGCATTGATCCCGTCGATAATTATCTACAAAAAAGATTGGCTATTGTTACAAAATCCATTGCATTACAATTGTTAGATAGTCCACAGTTTATCAATACTCAAAAAGACTTATCAGCGTTCTTTCGGGCGGATAAAAAATCATTTTTTCAAACTACTTTTTATAAGCAGCAACGGAAAAAGCTGGGTATAATGGTGGACGAAAATGATGAACCCGAAGGCGGAAAATGGACTTTTGATACAGAAAACAGGAAGAAATATCCAAAAGGCAAGACGCCGCCAAGTATTCAATTTCCTAAATCAACAAAACTTTGGGAAGAAGCGATTGAATATACGGAGCAACACTTTTCAACAAATCCAGGTGAACTGTCAAAATATCCATATTACCCATTGAATTTTAAAAGCGCTCAAGAATGGTTGGACCAATTTTTTGAATTTAGATTTTATGACTTTGGTATTTATGAAGATGCGATTGTTAAACAAGAATCGTTTTTGAATCACAGTGTAATTTCGCCCTTATTAAACAATGGATTATTGATTCCAACAAAAGTGGTTGACCAAGCATTAAAGTTTGCAAAAGAGAAGGACATTCCAAATAACTCCACGGAAGGATTTATAAGACAAATTATCGGTTGGCGAGAGTTTATTCGCGGAATGTATGAATGCAAAGGAGGCTATTCGAGAACCAAAAACTACTGGGAATTTGACAGAAAAATACCCGCAAGTTTCTATGATGGAACGACAGGAATTGATCCGATTGACCAAACGATTAAAAAGATTTTAAAAACAGGCTATTGTCATCACATCGAAAGATTGATGGTGATTGGAAACTTCATGTTACTGTGTGAGTTTGATCCAAAAGAAGTTTACCGTTGGTTTATGGAACTGTTCATTGATGCTTATGACTGGGTAATGGTTCCCAATGTTTATGGAATGACCCAATTTGCAGATGGCGGATTATTTGCCACAAAACCTTATGTCGGAGGTTCCAATTACATCAAGAAAATGAGCAACTATCCAAAAGGAGATTGGGAACCAATTTGGGATGGTTTATTCTGGAGATTTATATCAGAACATCAAGATTTCTTTAAAAAGAATCCAAGAACTTCGATGATGGTGCATACTTTTAATAAGATGTCTGATGAGAAAAAGGAAACGCATTTGGGAAATGCTGAAGGGTTTTTGAAGAAGTTGGATAAAGGATGAGAAAGTTCTTCTAAGAAACTATAAAATCAAGTAAGTTTTCTGCTATTATTTACTCCAAAACATTGTTGTGCTATATATTTGTAAGGCTTTATTCCTAATAAGAAGAGCTAAGGATGAAAATTAATTACTATTTTTACTTATAACACAGCAAGCTAATATCATGAAGACTAATGTTTTAAAAAAGTTTTTTAATTGGTATAAAAAATTCAGAATCAGCAAATCTCCTCAAATGAATCTTGTTTGGGGGTTTTTTCTTTACACTCTTCTAGGATTTATACTTCTATCATTGCCTATTTTTCATAAGCTTGATATTCCATTATTAGACAATCTTTTCACATCCACATCTGCTGTTTCAACAACTGGTTTAGTCACCATAAGTATAGCAGATTCCTATACTATATTTGGCCAAATCATTGTCGTGGTATTGATACAACTTGGAGGAATTGGCTACATGACTTTAACTACTTGTTATTTACCACAAGAAGAATAACACATTGGCATCAAAAGATAATTGGAGCGGAATTTACAATGCCCAAAACAATTAAGATCACCGACTTTCTAAAGAGCGTTATCATTTTCACTTTAATCATGGAAACCTTAGGAGCTATTTGTTTATACATTGCATTTTCAAACAATGGAATGGAAACGCTTCAAGCTATCTGGTATGGAATTTTCCATAGTGTTTCAGCATTTTGTACAGCTGGATTTGGAGTGTTCAATGATAGCTTTATCGCTTACCAAGACAATGTGTTTTTAAATACAGTAGTTTCTGTTTTAGCTATCGCTGGTTCATTAGGGTTTATTGTAATCACAGATTTATGGTACCGCATCTCAGGAAAATCAAAAAGCCTTTCCTTTACTTCTAAAATCATTATTTATGGTTTCATTATTCTCTTAACATTGGGAACAACTGTAACTTATTTCACAGAAACGCTTCTTCGAGATAGTGAAAGTAGATTAATGCAATCCTTTTTTCAATCAATGTCGGCGATGACCACCGTTGGATTTAACACAATCAATACAGGAGCAGTTTCATTGCCAATTATTCTTCTCGTTACGTTCTTGATGTATATTGGAGCTTCACCTTCAGGAACAGCCGGTGGTATGAAAATCACAACACTTACCGCAATGATTTCGGTATTAAAAAGCCGCGTTATCGGAGAGAAAAAATCACTTTCATGAACAGAATCATTCCATTCGAACGTCTTTATGTGGCTACGTCCACCTTTATACTTTACACCAGTTTAATATTCCTTTTTACCTTTCTCTTAACTTTCACAGAGAAATTTAACCTTGAAGACATCTTGTTTGAAGTTTCATCTGCACTTGGAACAGTTGGATTGAGCCGAGGAATTACAGGTGATTTATCCGATATTGGAAAAGCATTAATTATCATTCTTATGTTTTTAGGTCGTGTTGGTGTATTGACATTCGGTTTTGCATTATTGGAACGAAAAAATCAAAATGGATTGAAGTATATTGATGATGATTTAGCCGTTTGAGATTACAAAAACAACTGTAATTGTAGCAAATTAGAAATAAATTACGATTAAATAAATTTGTTGTAAATTGCACTTTTTAAGTATATTTACATCTTTATTTTAGATTACAAATACCTTATAAAGCTTACTATTAATACTCATAAATAGTGAAATTTAAACATAAATATTAAAGTTGTTTTTCACCAATAATTTAATTGACTATGAAAAAAATTATAATTTTAACTATTGCACTTGCTGCTTCAATGACTGCAATTTCTCAAAACAATGAGAACAGTTCTATGGCTGATTGGAGTCCAGAAATTTATCGTGTTGGACAAAAGTACCCTGGATATATCATCAAAATGGATGGCGACACAATTCAAGGATTTTTAAAAGCGGATAGCAGATGTTCAGGGGCTGGAATTGGATCAAGCAACCAAAACAGAGCAGAATTTTATTTAAAAGAATCGGATAGAAAGCCAGTTGACAAGTACAAACCAGACGAAATAAAAGGTTATAAAATAGCCGATAAAGTTTACGAATCAATTAACTACAGTGGTGGAATGTTTAAAAAAGCCAACTTTAATTTAGTAGTTGAAGAAGGAGCAATTCGTTTGTATGAATGGTATTCAACAGTTGATAATTTTTCAATGCTTACTAGACAAAGTGGCGAAACATGGCAAGCCTTTGATGGAAGAGCTTATGTAATTAATTTAATTGTTGCTAAAGAACCAACTGATCCTATTGATTTTAGTATGTTAGGTTTGTCATTTAAGAAAAAAATGCCGCCACTAATTCAAGACAATGCTGAAATGGCTCAAAAAGTAGCGGACAAAGAAAAAGGATATACTTTTTTAAACGCTTTTGAAGTTATTAAGGAATATAACGCATGGGCAGCTGCCAATAAATAGACTTTGCAGGAAGTCTTAAATATATTGGGCTTTCTTAAAAAACAACTCTCCTATAGAATTCCAATCCATAAGTTTTGGATTGGAATTCTTCTTTTTGAAACTTATTTCAAATCTAACAAATACAAAAAAATCTATTATGAAACATTTAATTTTAATTGTATTGAGCTCTTGTTTTTCGGTCCTTTTAGCGCAAGATGTCACCGTTAAAAGTTCTGCTGAATACACCAATAATATTCAAGGAGCGCAATGGACAAATGCTTTAGGACAGGACGAAACAGGATATTACTTCTTGCGTGAATTTGGACCAATTACCAACAAAACAATTGCCTTAGAAAAATACTCGCCTGAATTAAAATTGCTCTTTACAACAAATATTGAATCGACTTCTGGTACTTTTTCTGATTCTCAATTGCACCGCTATACAGAAATGAAAAACGGAAAGATTTATATCTTTTTGGAAGGTTGGAACAAAGACAAACAAGAAAATTCATTCTTAGTTAAAGAAGTTTTAGAAGACGGAACAGTTGCTGAAAGCTTCATCACTTTAGAGACCGAGTATTCTAAAAATCAAATGAAAAGTGCGCATTATACCGTTAGTTTTTCTCCAGATGGAAGTAAATTATTGGTATTAACACAAAAACCTTTTACAAAGAAAGCAAGTGAGGAAGTGCGTCTACAAGTTTTTAATACTGCGGATTTCTCATCCATTTGGAAACAAGATATAACGCTAGAAAATGAAGCGGAACGTTTTCCTGTTAATGATATTATTCTCAACAATGATGGAACAGCTTTCTTATTGAAAGACATTAAAATTTCAAATAAGGAACATCTTTATCATTTAATTACAGCTGGAAAAGAGGCTTATACTGTTACAAATATCGAAATGAATGAATATGCTTTAGGTGAAAATAAAATATTCATCAATCCAAAAGGAAATCTATTGATGAGCGGAATGCTTATTCCTCCAGGAAATAGAGACACTGACTGGCAAGGAACTTGGTTTTTTCAATCAGACAAAGCAGGGAAAATTCTTCAGAATAAAACAGAACCCTTAGGAGCTGAAATGTTGCGTTTAGTTGTTTCAGAAAACAATGCAAACAAAGAAGGATATGTTTTAGACAATTATGAATTTAAGGATGTTTTAATGAAGCCTGATGGCGGAGTAATTCTGCTAACAGAAGAAAAGAAACAATCAAAAACTATCATTGGTCAAGATCAGCCACCAACTTATCAATATGAACTTTTGCACGGAAATGCTTTTGCAATTTCTTATGATGCCGATGGAAATAGATTGTGGAATCAAGTTTTAAACAAGAAACAAGAAGAAAAAACATTGGATCCTTCTGTTGGATTTGGTTCGTTCGCATATCAGCTTAAAGATGAAAAACTTTATATCGTTTGGAATTTTATGGATGTATTAACTGACCTGCCATTACAAAGATTTCGCTATTGGAGAGATAGAAGCGGGGAAAAAACCAACATTGATAATTTGTATGGAAAAGAGGCCCTTTATCCAACTTTGTTAACAGTAATTGATCAAAATGGTGAATTTGACTACAGAGATAGAACCTTTAATTCATTGCCATTGGAAAGTATTCAAAAAGAAAACGCTTTTAAAATGGCTGTCAATCCTTCGATATTTTTCACATCAGCAAAAGGAATGGTGATCCTGTCTCAAATGCAAGGCGTCGAAGCAAAAAGATATAAGTTTAGCACAATTGGATATTAGTTATAAAAAGAAGATAAACTAAAACATTACGGACTAAAAGTGGCATAAGTGCAAATGAGAATAAAATGCAAAATCTAACGTAATACTCAGACGTTAGATGTTAGACATTATACTTTTTCTCTATCATCCAATTTGTACTATAAGGATTTTTAAAAGCTAAAACGAGATGTACTAATTTGTATATTCTCAACCTTTTCTAAGACCAACAAACTCGAAAATAGCCAAGCATTAAAAACTGTTTGGCTATTCTTGTTTTTGACCTTCAATTTTAATTTTCTCCCAACCTTGTTTAATCAACTCAAAAGTATTTCCATTGAAAACGAACTTACATTCACAAAGAATTGAATAACCATTCTCTTCATAAGGATCGTAATCAAAACGTGTTTCATTGCCCTCTTCACAAACACAGACTTCTGTTAAATCATCAATATGATAATTCACATTAATGCTTTTCGTTTCGTGGTCGTAATAAGCGCCACCTTACCAACCTCTATTGTTTACCGCGTATTCGAAATCCAAATTAAAAGCGTTATCCTTAAAACTTACCAATTGTACAAAAGTTTCAAAACAAGAAGAACAACCGCGAACATTTCCAGTTAAAACATATTTTACACCCTCGTCTGTATTCAACATAAATAGCTCACTGTATCCATCGCCTTCAAATATTTTGTATGGATCAACCTCACTTGAATCTTGCGGTTTTAAATCAGTGAAATGCATGTATGAAAAGCGTGATCGGTAACTTCCCTCGGATTTCTCATCCAAAGAGAAATTATACAGTTTATTGTCTGCAGATTTCACCACGGAAAGTTCATCATGAATCATTTTAGCAATGTCATTTTTCCCAAAATCAGGATGATTCAATAAAAGCTGAAGCTGATCTGATATCCTTTCTTGAAAATATACAATCATATAATATTGATTAATGGAATCCTTGCTATTTGTAAGTATTGCATCACAATCAGACTCCTTAATTAATGCTTTCATTTCTTTTTTAGATAAATCAAACCTATTAATAGGCAGATATTCATCACCATGAGCAAAAAGCTTTTCGTATTGAACAAGGTCATTATTGAGTTGATCAACTATTGAAGTAAAAGACGCTTGTTTTTGTGCGAATGGGAGAATTGGAAAGAGACAGACGAAAAGTAGAAATAAGGATTTCATAAATTTTATCAAAGTTGGTGTATTGCGTTCCAATACAAATCTCGTTAAATTTGGACTATAAACCAATGTGGATTTTATGTGTTATTCTATAATTAAGTAGCTGTCATAACTAAATAACACGGATTACTTTATCAGAGATTAAATATGGGAATAATTGAATTCGGGAAAAACCCAAATGGCGAAAGAGCAAAACGCATAAAATCTTCGCCTAATTTTAGAGATGGACAATTTCAGAATTTAACTGATACACCTCAGTTTGCCGAGAATCAAAATTTAATGGGAATTATAGTTGAAAAATTATTTAAGAAGTTTCCCAATCTTAGGCCTACATCTCCCATTCCAAATGTTAAAACAGATTTACATCAACTTGATTTAAAAAGAGATGTGCTTATTTGGTTTGGACATTCTTCTTATTATTTGCAAATAGACGGATTACGCATTTTAGTTGATCCGGCTTTTAGCGGCAATGCTTTTCCAGTATCCAATACAATTAAATCATTTAAAGGATCGAATATCTATAGTGTTTCCGATATTCCAAACATTGATTACTTACTGATTACGCATGACCATTACGATCATTTAGATTATCAAACCTTGATCGCTTTAAAGAGTAAAGTGAAGAATGTCATTTGTGGACTTGGTACCGGTTCTCATCTTGAATATTGGGGTTATGACGCACGACTAATTATCGAAAAAGACTGGGGTGAAAACTTAGAAATCAAAAAGGACATCCAACTTTTTGTTGAACCTGCACGACACTTTTCAGGCAGAGGATTAACGAGGAATAAAACTTTGTGGGTTTCTTATGTTTTGCAAACACCTTCAATGAAAATATATTTGGGTGGTGACAGTGGATACGACTCGCATTTTGCTGAGATAGGAAATAAGCACGGTCCTTTTGACTTAGTGATATTAGAAAATGGTCAATACAATAAATCTTGGCCATATATTCACATGACACCAGATCAAGTATTGAAAGCAGCAAAAGACTTGAAGGCGAAACAAATCTTTCCTGTTCATTCAGGTAAATTTTCATTATCCAACCATCCTTGGGACGAGCCACTGAAAATGTTGACTGAACTCAATAAGAATTCCAACTTCTCTTTAGTTACACCAAAGATTGGAGAAGTTGTAGACATTGCAGATACGAACCAAAGTTTTGAACAATGGTGGCTAGACGTAAAGTAAAACCGACTTAGGGTCTGTAAAGAAATAACTAATCCATTTTGACTTGTTCTTTTTTCCTTTCTCTGCGTTAAAATTTTAAACCGAAGCTAAGGCTATGATTGAAAATTTTGCCTTAAGAAAGAAAAAAATAACTACATCAACTATGTACTACTTATTTCGTCACAGACCCTTAATTAAAATCTTCTTTAACAATATACTTGTCATCAATTCCCAACTCTTTCAATTCTTCTAAAACTGATTCCATCATTGGTGGTCCACATAAATAGAAGTATTGGTCTTTTCCTTCTTCTTGTGCTTTCTTGATAATTTCTTTGGTAATAAATCCTTTTTCGC
>Ga0307942_1001601_pt1 | contig 18150 bp, 20 predicted proteins | sample OrgLakmetagen175_FD_201846 | JGI IMG/M metagenome (GOLD analysis project Ga0307942, IMG submission 201846) | Saline water microbial communities from Organic Lake, Antarctica - #175 | ecosystem: Environmental > Aquatic > Non-marine Saline and Alkaline > Saline | place: Antarctica: Organic Lake... | reverse complement strand
GGTACACTGAACAGTGTGTGTGTTGTTACACTGAACAGTGGGCTGCACTAAACCGTGGGCTGCACTGAATCGTGGGCTGCACTTAACAGTGGGTTGCACTGAACACTAAATAGTGCTCTGTATTGCTCTACCTGTTAAGGGTTCAGGCATAAGGGGGCGAAAGGAGGGAGGGCGCTGGATTCTAACAACGCCATAAACTAGTAATGAATGGTAGTGCATCGATCAAACAGTGTGGGTCCGTGCGCACCTGGGATCCACAAAGTAGCAGTGTAGGTCTGTGCACACCAGGAATCCGCAAAGCGCACATGTTTTCAGCAAAAAGGAAGAAGAGACAGGGGATAAAGGCGACATATAAGGCATCTGGAGTTGTTGCTCATGCTAACTTCTGTATGCAGGTTCTCTTGCGCATGGTCTCTTGCGCATGGTAACTTCTGTATGCAGGGTCTCTTGCGCGTGGTAACTTATGTATGCAGGGTCTCTTTGTCAGCATCTGGGTTTGGGAGGCACGGAGAGCAAACAGCACAAGAGACTGAGGCGTACATACGTGTGTATATTTCATATGCTGCCTGTGTATGTCACTCCCTGCAGGTCATGACGCAGGTCATGCACTGCCTGTATGTGTCACTCCCTTTCATACACTGTATGTTTCATACACTGCCTGTATGTATCACCCCCTGCAGGCCATGCAGGTCTGCCTGTATGTGTCGCTCTCTTTGTGTGTGTCACTCTCTTTGTGTGTGTGTGTCACTCTCCTTGTGTGTGTCACTTTCCTTGTATGTGTCACTCCCTGCAGGACATGGTCACTCCTTGCAGGTCATGTTTCATACTCCGCCTGTACGTGTCACCCCCTGCAGGTCATGCAGGTCTGCCTGTATGTGTCACTCCCTGTATGTGTCACTCTCCTTGTATGCGTCACTCCCTGTATGTGTCACTCCCTGCAGGACATGGTCACTCCTTGCAGGTCATGTTTCATACACCGTCTGTATGTGTCACTCCCTGCAGGTTATGCAGGTCTGCCTGTATGTGTTACTCCCTGTATGTGTCACTCCCTGTGTGTGTCACTCCCTGTGTGTGTCACTCCCTGCAGGTCATGGCCACTCCTTGCAGGTCATGGTCACTCCCTGTATGTGTCACTCCCTGTAAGTGTCACTCCCTGCAGGTCATGGTGACTCCTTGCAGGTCACTCCCTGCAGGTCATGGTCACTCCTTGCAGGTCATGTTTCATACACTGCCTGTATGTGTCACCCCCTGCAGGTCATGGCACCATTGTGCGTACGCCAGCGCTCGCTGTCCAGCTTGTACGGCTTTGAGTGTGCCTGCGCTCGGTGTAAGGAGGAGGTGAAGCTGGTGAGTTTTGAGTCGTGAGTCGTGAGTTTGCCTGCGCTCAGTCTGAAGAGGAGATGAAGCTGGTGATTTCTGAGTCGTGAGTCGTGAGTGTGCTTGCGCTCGGTGTAAGGAGGAGACGACGCTGGTAATTTTTGAATCGTGAGTCGGGAGTGTGCTTGCGCTCGGTGTAAGGAGGAGGTGAAGCTGGTGAGTCTGAGTCGTGAGTCGTGAGTGTGCTTGCGCTTGGTGTAAGGAGGAGGTGAAGCTGGTGAGTCTGAGTCGTGAGTCGTGAGTGTGCTTGCGCTCGGTGTAAGGAGGAGGTGAAGCTGGTGAGTCTGAGTCGTGAGTCGTGAGTGTGCTTGCGCTCGGTGTAAGGAGGAGTTGAAGCTGGTGAGTCGTGACTCACGTTAGGTTTGTTCTCTGCAGTGGTTTCTGTGGTTGCTTCAGGTAACGCGCATGTACTGTGGATTGTGTGCGTGCGTGCGTGTGTGCGTGCGTGCGTGCGTGCGTGCGTGCGTGCGTGCGTGCGTGCGTGTGTGTGTGTGTCAAGTAGGGAGGAGGGCAGAGTGCTGAGACATGCTTGGCTCAGAGCATGTTTCAAGGGAGAACCTGGCAGAGTTCAGAGGGGATAAAGTCAAGAATCGCGCAGGCAGCGAAAACTACTCCCCTCATTAATCATGGAAAAGGGGCCACATCGGTGTAGAGTACTATGTAAGGCCTCCACCACAGAAGAATAAAAGGCGGTAAAGATCAGGAGGGTTGCAGGCTTGGCTTGAAACCGGCCAAGGGATAGGGAAAGGTTTGATCAGTACATGAGAAGCAAGGGTGTGGTCTTGAGACTTGTTTGATCAGGCCACAGCTTGTGATAAATAACGCGTGCATATGCAGCGCTGATTCCGTCAAAGGTATCTAGAAATTTTAGCCAGAGCAAAGCGCGTGTTATTACTATGTTCCCTTTCACTCCTTGATGCCCGTATCCTTTGATGCCTATTATCTGCAGGACGCAAATATGAGGACGTTAATATTAGATGTGTATACCGCCTGTACCGAGCAGGTACGAGTTCTTCCTCCCATTCTTTGTAACAGAGACTGCGATTGTGCGTTCTGGTGTGCTTAGGTCGCACTTCTCCTCTTCCCAATCTTCAAAACAGAGATTGTGGTTGTGCGCTCTGGTGCACTTTTATCGCACTTCTCCTCTTCCCAATCTTCAAAACAGAGATTATGGTTGTGCATTCTGGTGCACTTTTATCGCACTTGTTCTTTTTCCATTCTTCAAAACAGAGAACGTGGTTTTGTTTCTGGTGCACTTGTATATCGCACTTTGCCTCTGAACTGGTAGTGCCTTGCACCATGAATCTCTTAAAGAATCTCTAAGCCATGAATGTCAGCAGTAGCACCTAACATCTGTTTACGTAAACATGCAAGTGTATCTGCATATACAAAAGACAGGGCTGCATATACAATAGACAGGGCTGCATATACAATAGACAGGGCTGCATATACAATAGACAGGGCTGCATATACAATAGACAGGGCTGCATATACAAAAGACAGGGCAGCATATACAAAAGACAGGGCTGCATTTACAAAAGACAGGGCTGCATATACAAAAGACAGGGCTGCATATACAAAAGACAGGGCAGCATATACAAAAGACAGGGCTGCATATACAATAGACAGGGCTGCATATACAATAGACAGGGTGGCTGACAGTGATCAACTTGTGGCCTAGCGCTCACGATTACCTTTACAACTCAGCAGCAGCACGCAAAAGTACAAAGTATGATTTTAAAAAGGGTCAAGTGTGTTGCCCGTGGCCCTCAGTGACGTAGCACTCACAATTGTTTCACGATTGAACGTAACAAGCTCGTGTGTGGATATCAGTTTTAGCTGCGTGGTTTTTCGTTTCTTTTTGGCTGATTGGCACAATGCATGCTTGGGTCACATGGATGAGCACATACACACGCACGTACACACACACACACACACATACACTGCCACAGGTCTGTGGGGACTTGGAAGATGCTATCGCTGATGGGCACAAGGAGGTGTGTGGAAGATGTGTGTGTATGTGTCTGTGTGTGTGTGTCTGTGCGCGTGTGTGTGTATGTGTAGGTGCGTGTGTGTGTTTGTGTGTGCGCGTGTGTGTGTGTCTGTGTGTGCACTTGCACACGCACAGAAGATGCCATTGCTGATGGGCACAAGAAGGTGCGTGGAAAATGTTCGTGTATGTTTGTGTGCATGTGTGTGTCAGTGCACGTGTGTGTTTGTGTGTGCGCGTGCACACGCACGGAAGATTCCCTTCAAACTCAAAATTGGAACTCTTGTCAAAAGACTAATGTTGTTGTTTCCCAGGCAATTTCGTCACCCCTGATTCTTTTTGAAGATTTATCCATTTGTAAAAGATGAAGAGGAGGAGATTCACAAGCTGGATTAGAACAGTATTGTTTTATGGTTAGCAGTGGTCTTAAATTGAAACCCGCAAAGCCTTGACTGAGGGATTTCTAACTACAAATCAGTCCCTGAGTACAGATCGGTCGCACACACACACACATACACACACACACATACACACACACACAAGTGTGCACACTTACGTCTAGGCAGGCCTTGCTGGGTGTGGCGTCTGTGCTTATAATTAACACATTCTCTTTTGTAATGCTACCCACATTCAACGCACGGTTGCACACCCCTGTTTTCTGCGCAGGACCTGCAAGACATCAAAATGCAATTAGAAGCGTATGTGGAGGTCATCGATGCTGCTTTCACAAAATCAGGCGTGAACGAGCGAACACAGATTTGGATACAGGTGTGGGTGTAGAGGGGAGGGTTAAGAGGGGTTACCTGCACATTCGTTTGGGTGGTCCAGTGTACTGTGATTAGGTGCAGGTGTGAGTGTGTGCGTGTGTGTGTGTGCGTGCGTGTCAGAGTGAGAGTGAGAGTGCGAGTGCGAGTGTGAGTGCGTGTGTAGAGGGAAGGGGTAAGGAGGGTTACTGCGCATTGTTTGGTCAAGTGTACTGTGATAAGATGCAGGTGTGAGTGTAAGTGTGGGTGTGAGTGTGAGTGTGGGTGTGAGTGTGAGTGTGAGTGTGAGTGTGAGTGTGAGTGTGAGTGTGAGTGTGAGTGTGAGTGTGGGTGTGGGTGTGGGTGTGGGTGTGGGTGTGGGTGTGGGTATAAATGTGCCTTTTGCTTGCACATCATTTCGGTCTGTTGCGAGCATTTCTCACATTTCTCATTATATTTGTATAGGTACGCATCTCATTATAATCAGCTTATCATGCTACCATGCTATGCCATGAGTCAGGTGAAATACTTAACTGTAATTGCCCAGAGCCTTGTCAGTAAGGTCCGCTCATACAAAATGGCAGGATGGTCTGGATTTAAGCGCTTGTACACACTTGACGCACACACACATACACACACATACACACACGCACACACGCACACGCACTTCTTGCAGGCTGGTCTGATGCAGCTGTATGAGTCCCTGTTCATTGTGGCAGCGGCACTTGGGGAAAGTGACTTACGTTTGAGTGAGATGCTGCAGGTGTGTGTGTGTGTGCACGTGTTTGTATGTGTGTGTGTGCTGTGTGTGTGCATGTATATGTGCGTGCAAGTGGTTGTGTGTGCATGTATATGTGTGCATGTAAATGTGTGTGTGAGTGGTTGTGTGTGCATGTATATGTGTGCATGTATATGTGTGTGAGTGGTTGTGTGTGCATGTGCGTGTGCGTGCGTTTGTGTGTTTGTGTGACTCAAAACTATAGAGCTGTGTTGTGGAGCTGACAACACCCACTCCAAGTATTCTATCTTTTCAACCTTTAGTTTGAACGTTGCATGCCATCTGACCATCATCAAGCAGCACGTTTCATACGTAGGGTTGGCCAGTGCCATGCATATGTACGTACTTACATGAATATACAGTGTTCTTAGCACGAAAGTTTCCATGTACACTCATATACGGTGAGCGTATACGGTTTTAGCCAGCCCTAAACATTTATGTTGCTTTAGTTAAGCACGTTAGGAAACACAGTCGAACTAAACTGTGTCGCTTTAGTTAGGCACTGTTAAGAAACACGGTCAAGGCACAAACAGCCAATTGGTCAGCTTGATGGCCCCCGCTGACCAGCATCAAGCAGGTTTTGACAGTGTTGTTATGGTTACCGTCACATTTGGATCTCATCGTTGTTTTGGTCACCGTCACTTTTCAATCTCATCTTTGTTGTGGTTACCGTCACTTTTCAATCTCATCTTTGTTGTGGTTACCGTCACATTTGGATCTCATCGTTGTTTTGGTCACCGTCACTTTTCAATCTCATCTTTGTTGTGGTTACCGTCACTTTTTGATCTCATCTTTGTTGTGGTCACCGTCACTTTTCAATCTCATCTTTGTTGTGGTTACCGTCACATTTGGATCTCATCTTTGTTGTGGTCACCATCACTTGTGGATCTCATCTTTGTTGTGGTCACCGTCACTCATTGATCTCATCGTGTTACACTGCTTTGCAACATTATTGTCTCACATCAAAATATCTTGACGCACACACATACATATACACACACACATGGTGAAGTATCCATCGTGCAAACCGTATCATTTTGGTGTCTCACACTTTGTTGATCATGCCTCACGGGATATCATATCTAGGGCCAGCCAGAACCACATACATCCGGTGTGTACACGGTATTTTTTGCAGGGATTTCATCAACTTCAACACTGTCATATATTATATATTACGTACAGTGTGTATATACAATTCTGGCTAACCCATATCATCCTCAGACTTCACAAAGTCGTTTACTACCTCAACGTACAGGTATTAGCGTGTATATAGATTTCTGGCTAACACTAATCATATCATCCTCAGACTTGACACAGTTGTTCACTACCTCAACGTTCAGGCATTAGCTGGAGCCATCCAGCCTGGCTCTGAACTGCACCTCTTCTGGGCCCGTGCGCATCTACAAGCCACAAAGGTATACATTAAATTCCTGAAAGGTGCATTCTTTGTTGTACATCTGTTTCAGGCCCCTGCACACTTCTAAGCCATAAAGGTAAATTAAATTCCTGAAAGGTGCATTATTTGTTGTACATCTGTTTCAGGCCCCTGCACACTTTTAAGCTAAAAAGGTACACTGGCTTCCTGGAGGATCTGTTTTTTTGGGTACCTACCTTATACCGTACTCACCCCGGTGCCCAAATTTCAGAAATATTAAAGGTAACCCCGGGTAACCCCGGAGCATGTAAATAAATATTATAGCCTTCCCTGCACCAACCCCGGTGGGCATTTAGCCCAGGCAGTGCGTGTGCGTGTGTGAGTATGCGTGCACATGCGCGTGTGTGCATGCGCATGTGTGTCGTGCAGCAGGTGCTGGGGCAGGTGCTCCAGGTGCTGGGGCGCATGTGTGTCGTGCTCCAGGTGCTGTCCAGGAGTGTCGTGCTCCAGGTGCTGGAGCGCATGTGTGTCGTGCTGCAGGTGCTGGGGCTGCTGCAGGTGCTGGGGCTGGTGCTGCAGGTGCTGGGGCTGGGGCTGGGGCTGGGGCTGGGGGGGGCCTTCACCGTTCATCGCTGTTCAGCCACCCACCAAACTTTATTTTTGCCAATTCCGGACAACCCCGGAGCCTCAAAATAAATATATATTAAACGATACCGAAACCACCCCGGAGGGCAAAACACGTTATTTACCCGGGGTGAGTTAAGAAAGGTACGGTATCTAGGTTTGTATGCTTTTCCAGGCCACAAGAGTGCTGTGAAAATAAGAAGCCAGTGATTTGCTGTCATTCTATTTAAGCCTGTATGAATTATACGCTACAAATGTTTGTTTAATCTTCAAAAAAAAAATTTGAGCCTGTATGCATTTACACGCTACCAAGGTTTATTTAAATTTCAACAAATCCACTGTCAACTACACCTGCTTTGAACCCGTGCATAACTACAGGCTGTTAGTCACAGAAATTGTTAAAAGTGGAGGATTATCGGAAGGGAGACTTATACAGAAAGCAACAGAGATAGAATGACGTTTCATTTTTGCTGCATTGCAGAACTGCGGTCCATGTGTCTTATATTCTGTCTTGAGGTGTAGCTGTCTGCACAGAAGCAAACCTATATGCCCTAACTATACGTAAGAAAATAAAAAATAGCATAGTTTGAATGTTCAGGTTGTTGCTTGTTCATCATACAGACGAGTGCTGGGGCAGCAGAGTCTTTCTCTGCGGTGGAAGAGATCATTGCAGAGAAGACAGCTCAGATGTGCAACCGAAATGCAGGCAGAAGCACCCTGAAGAGCATGACATACATGTGATCACACACATACATCCATCCATACACACACACACACACACACACATACACGTGCATAAATGCAGCAAGAAGCCGCAGAGGCAACGGCAGCTCAAGAGGCTGTCCTAGAAACCGCAAAAAAGGCCGCTGATGGACAAAAGGGGAAAAGGGGCAAAGGTGTGTGGGTGTCCATGTTGGATTATGTGAGTGTGTATGTGCAGAGTGTTGTTTGTGTGTATGTGTATGTGTGTGTGTATGTGTGTGTGTGTCTGCATGCATTATTGCAATTATTGCCTACCCAGACGACATGCCACACAACTAGGCAAGTGCGTGTGTATGTGTGTGTATGTGTGTGTATGTATTTCAGCTTCTGTCTTATGCGTCAGACCAATCCATGAATGTGGGTGCAAGTGTGGGTGTGGATGTGGGTGTGGGTGTGGGTATGGGTGAGGGTATGGGTGTGGGTGAGGGTGTGAATGTGGGTGTGGGTGTGGGTGTGGGTGTGGGTGTGGGTGTGGGTGTGGGTGTGGGTGTAGGTGCAGTTGTGGGTGGATGAAGGTTGGGTGAGTATAGGTGTGAATACAGATGTGGGTGTTTGCTCATGCGCACGCGTGTGTATAAATTATTTGTATCTTCATTGCATATTAATTTGTTGCCCTCCCTGCCTTGATTTGCGTCGTTCTGATGTGCACAAGAGGCACACGTAAATGTGTAACACACACACCACATGCAGGAGGTAGCAAAGCCCCCCCCGCACCCACTGCTGGCATGGGCTTTGGCATGGGTAAGTGTGTGCACGATGTGTGTGCATTTGTGTGTGCATGATGTGTGTGCACGATGTGTGTGCATGATGTGCGCAATAAATTTTGCTGTTGGCATGGGTGAATGTGTGCACGGGGTGTGTGTGTGTGTGTGTGTGCATTTGTGTGTGCATGATGTGTATTTGCATTTGTATGTGCATGATGTGTATTTGCATTTGTATGTGCATGATGTGTATTTGCATTATATGTGCACAATGTGAATTTGCATTTGTATGTGCACAACGTTTGTGTGCATTTGCATGTGCACGATGTGTGTGCATTTGCATGTGCACGATGTGTGTGCATTTGCATGTGCATGATGTGTTTTTACATTTGTATGTGCACGATGAGTGTGCATCATGTGTGCATGCTGACTTTGCATTAAGTTCTGCTGTTGGCATGGCCGCCGTGCAGAGAAATACCTCATACATGTATACATGCGCACGCACCCACACCCGCACCCACACAAATATCTACATGTACACACACACACACACACACACACACAAACAGGTGGTGGGAACGGAGGGGACGGGGGAGCAGTGGAGCACGCAGACAAGATTTGTTTTCGTGCATATCAAGCAAGGTACGTTTGTTCTGTCGTTCCTGCTTGCCCCATGAGGTGCTGTGCAAGGCTCTGGTGTGTTCTTGACAGAAATAGGAAGACTGTTGCGCTGCCTGCATTATGCTTATCTGAGCTCTCCTTTCTTCGATTTAGTTGAATTATTAGTTTTTGCTATGGTAAGGGCGTCTACTGTGTGTTCGTGTGAGTTTATATTGAATGGGTCAAGAAAGAAATGCTATGCAAGCAGCAGGAAGTACCACCGCTCCCCACGTAAAATGAGGTGCCACTTGTCATGAAGTCCTGACAAATTCCTTCCATTGCAAAAGCCAACAGTGTGGCTAGGAAGGAGAGACAGAGAAAAAGAAGGAGGTTGGCGTGCTGGGCCTGAGCATGCTCAGCCTCAACATACTCAGTAGAAACACGACTGAATACTCCTTTATTCCTCCTGTGTAATGCTTCAGGTATGGGACTATCACACGACTGAATACTCCTTTATTCCTCCTGTGTAATGCTGTAGGTATGGGACTATCAGCCGCCGGTCATACTTGACCATGCTGGCCAAGGCTGGATTGTGAATGCGGCGATAGCTGCACGGTGGCGTGCTCGAAGCGTGATGAAGGGGATGGGGCTCGTAAATTGACGGGGGTGGGGAGGATACGTGTGGTTGAGGTATTAGGGCACACTGATTGATGTGCTAAAAACATCTTCACCTAGTCTCTGCCGGTAGCACTCACACTGTCTGTGTACTTTCTCTTTGTCTTTCTTGATGTGCTTCGTCTAACGCACACTTACTTTTACCGCTTCTGACCCGCCTACTACGCAAGGATGACGCACTTATTATTGTAGCAGTGATTTACTTTGGCAAAGTTGAGTGCATTGATGAGGGGGAAAACATCGCCTTCTATGCAATGCCTCCTGTTCCTAATAAAGCTACTCGTGTGCGTGCTGACAAAAGAACAGTTCTTGTGACGTTTTTGGTAGCAATTTGTGGCTGAATGACATTTCTGAAGAGGAACAACTTTGCTGATGGCAGACTCGATACCATTACTTCAAATTTGGTTTAAATTTCATTTATGTTCTTACATTATTTCCACATGGTGTGGCAGCTTATTTTCTGTCAGCCTCGTTTTTCTGATCGGCCTGTCTATAAATACTTGAGGGGCATATGTGCAAATGTATTTGATCCCACCTCTAGAAAATAGGGAGAGGCATTCTTCTAGAAAAGGATTAGCTGATTTTATGAGAACATTTTTTTATTGCGTTTTAAGGTGAAATTGGTTTTTACTAGTCCTCTATAAGCTGTAGAGGTCAGTTGGTGTTTAAAGAATGATTATCAGGTAGGGTTCACTTGTAAAGACAAAGGTGAATGACGACGTGCTGTACTCCACACACAATTGTTGGCTGACGCACGTCCTTTTCCCAGGGCTGGGAAGTCTACTCAATCACGCAACTGAGCATTTGTGTTGATTGTGCTGAGTCATACACATAAATGTCCTGGTGATGTGCCTGATAGCTTGCTCACTTGTAAACAGAGTACTAGGCTCTACGGGTATATTAAAAAGGACTATGTGTGTGCGGCCAGAGGCGCTGTAACATGATTTTAATTTGAAACGTTATAACAGACAGCTTTGTCACCAGAGGAAAGGCACACAAGCGTCGCCAAGCTGTTCTCCAAGGTTTCGGATGGCATCCCAAGATCATGCAGGCAGCGACGATAGGAAAAGCGTCTTTATTAAACAACACCTGCTACATACCGCTGGCATATTTTCAGCCAGGATTCCGATTCATAATTCAACTGTCTCTTCTACATGACCATTCCTCCGTCCACGTTGAACACTTGTCCTGTGATGTAAGCTGCAGCAGGGTCTGTGGCCAAGAAGCGCACCAGGCCGGCAACCTCCTCTGGCTGCCCGTAACGTCCTGCACATATGATAGGGGAAAAGAAAATACAAATCATTATATGACCAAGAAGCGCACGAGGCCGGCAAACTCCTATTCTGCAAACTGAAATCGTGAAAAGAGCAGGACAATATAAATGGTAAAAGGACGGATGGGAAGCGCCCGAGGTCAGGTTTCTGCCTGTACCGTGTGGCACGATAACTGTCAAAGATAACCTTTTGGAAATTGCAATGGTAGGGCCTTCATGTGGGGCCGCTCACAACACCCTGCAGTAGCTTAGCCAAGGTTCAACTGCTGGAAGGTGCTGTAGGCAATTGAAGTGCAAACAGTTTCACAATGACAGAAGCCTGGCACCGACCAGCAAGCAGTTCAGCAAAAGCACCTTTCCTTGCGCATTGCCCTTTGAGGATCACATCCCCTCTCACACTCACGCCGCCAAATACATACAAACACTCGCACATACACAAACACGCACACATACTTGACACACACGCACAAGCACAAGCACACACATGCACAAACACTCACACTAGTAGCAGCCTACCTAGAGGGATCCCCTTTAGGATCATCTCCTCGTACTTCTTGTCAATGGAAGCGGTCATGTCGGAGGCAATGAAGCCAGGTGCGACGGCGTTTGAGGTAATGCCGCGAGAGGAATATTCCCGAGCGACCGTCTTGGTGAGGCCAATGACACCAGCCTTGGAGGCAGAGTAGTTGGCCTGCAAATGTGTGTGTGTGTGTTCGTGTGTGTTTATGAGCACTCCCGAGCGACCGTCTCGGTGAGGCCAATGACACCAGCCTTGTGGGGCAGAGAAGTTTGCCTGTGTGTGTTCGCACATGACCATGTATATTTTTTTTTGTGCGTCCGTGTGTGTTTGTGTGTGTATGTGGCTATGTATGTGTGTGGTGTCTGCGATTAATCTGTGCCTAGATTAAACAGATTTGACATTAAACTCATAGTAGCCGCATAGTGTCCAAGCTTTAAATTAGCTCCTCGTTATCAGGAAATAAGTCAAATGAATGAACCACATGTCCATCTAAGTCCTTGAAATCAAAGCAGCTCGCAACAAAAAACAAAGGTCGAATGCTCGACAGCCTTGCTTTGCTCTACCATGCCTCGTTTTGTAATAAACACCGTACAGCTCACACTTTTTCCAGCTCACACTTTCTTCAGCTCACCTGCCCTGCGTTGCCCACCAGACCCACGACCGAAGTCACGTTAACAACGCGGCCACTCTTCTGTTTGCTCATCATTTTGAGGGCATTCTGTGAGGTAAGAAGCAGTTTGGCGTTTCTGTCTTGTGTGCACTGTGTGTATTGTATGTCTGTAACATGTGTGCACGTTGTGTGTGTGCGTGTGCAGCTGCTTTTAGACCACTTCCGCTGCGCAGCTGGATTGATTAAGATGCCATCATGCATATTCAATTTTCAAGCAGCAGGAGGGATGCACCATGCATTTTAAGTAACATGAGAGAACCCAGATGCGCATAGTGCGTGCGGATGGCATGGCATGTTAATTGTTATATTCATGTTACCGTAAATTTGAGGTTTGAAAAAACCCAATTAATAAGCCCCAATGCGAGCAATGCGGGAGGGGCAACACATAATTAATAAACACAATGCGAGTTTATGCGAGGACCTTCTGGCCCTGTGAGCTGCACCTGCATGCGTATGCACGCGCGTGTGCGTGCGTGCGCGTATGTGCGTGTTTGTGTGTGTGTGCGTGCGTGCGTGCGAGTACGTGTGAGCGTGCGTTGTGTACGTGCGTGTGTGTACGGTTGTGTGCATACATGCGTGCATGCATTGTGTACTTGTGTGTGCGTGCGTATGTGTGTATGCGTGTGTGTATGTGTGCGCGCGCGTACGTGTGCATGCGCGTACGTGTGTGCATGCACGTAGGTGTGTGTGTATGCGTGTATGCATGCGGGTACGTGTGCGTGCGTGCACATGCGGAATGAAGGCGCCCTTCCTCTTGGTCCTTCCTCCCCAATAGAGGGCCAGCCTCCCAAGCTGTTTGTCCACCTTGGGGGCCTTGAGAGGCGGCTTTGGGAGGCTTTCCCGGCCAGTCCCTGTTCACGCTTAAAATCAATTAATTAATTACAATGCGGGCTTTGCGAGGCCCTTGTAACTTAGTAACTTAGATGCTCCCGACACACCGCGAGGGGGTCAAAAAAGTTCGCGTAGCGCGGTGATTTAAGTACCCTACGGTAATTGTTAATGTGTGTACAGGGTGGCTTGCAAACCTTGTTTTATAACTTATAACGCTTCACTTACATAAATGCAGACTTCAAACGCATAAACACTTGCATGGACGCAAAAACACACACTCGCGGGCACGCATAAACGCACGTGCACACACACACATTCACACGCACGCGTACACACTGTGCACACCCACACATCCACACACCTTAGTGCAGCAAGAACACACCTGTGTGCAGTAGAACACGCCCGTCAGGTTGGTGTCGATGACATCCTGCCACTGCTCGGGCTTCATACGCATGATGAGCGTGTCCCTTGTGATGCCTGCACTCAATTACGCAGCGTCTGTCTGTGTCTGAGCCTAGTGATTGTACGGCTCAATTACTCAATTACTCAATTACTCAATTATGCGGCATCTGTGTCTCAGCCTTGTGATTGTGATGCCTGTATTTAACTATGCAGCATCTGCGTCCGGGCCTAGTGATGCCTGCACGCAATTACGCTGCGTCTGCGTCTGAGCCTAGTGACGCGTCTAAGCCCTGTAATTGTGATGCACTCCTTTGCTCGGCGTCTGTGCCTAAGCTTTGTGATGCCTGCACTCAATTTTGTAGCGCCTGTCTATCCCTAGTGATGTGCCCATCACTAGTGATGTGTCTATCACTAGTGATGTGTCTAACCCTAGTGATGTGTCTATCCTTAGTGATGTGCGCACTCAAATGCGGCATCTGTGTCTGAGCCTTGCAATTGTGATGCACTCCATTGCTCAGCCTCTGTGTCTGAGCCTTGTCTTAGCCTAGAGATGCCCTGTGCTTGATCCACAAGAAAAACAGACCTGAAATCTGCATTGATGTGCCTTCCAATCTGCCCACACAGCATTGCAGGTACGCATCGAGCAAGGAACAGTAAGGCCATTCTTGCACACGCACGCAGCAAATAGGAATACGCCATACATCACACCCACTCACCTGCACCTTAGCCCATACGCACACACACACACACACACACGCACACACATACACACACGAACCCCCCCACCCCCCACCCAACCCACCCAACCAACACACACCCACACGACACACACGCACGATGTACACACCTGCGTTGTTGACCAGCACATCCACGCGCCCCCACTTCTCTGAGATTTCCTTGTACATGCGCTCGATGTCTTCTCGCTTCCCCACGCTGGCACCCACCACTAAAGCTTCACTGCCCAAATCTGTCACCTGCGCGTGTTCGTTGCTGAAAATAAATTGGTCAGCAGCAGCAGCAGCAGCAGCAGCAGCAGCAGCAGCAGCAGCACATCCCTGGGGCATCTTTGTGCACCTACGTGTTTGTTGATGCAGGTAAAAAATCCCAATCAAAGTCGCAGGTAGCTGAATTGCTTAAATTAATTAAAAGATTCAAATTGCGGTTTGTTCGTGCTGGCATTTTCTAGGCTTGTGAGGGAACGACTGCACACACACATACACACACACACACTGCTGCTGCCAATCAAAGAAATTGTTTCGTTTTACCCTCTTTGTCCTCACGCATACATACCCTTAGAGCTCAGCAAACATCTACACTGGTGTTGCGTAACCTGGAAGCGATCCTGTATCGTGCATCTGTTCATGTATCTGTATAAAAGACAAATTTGTGCATGTCACACACATCTCACCTGTTGAGCAACTTCCTCAGCAGCCTGCTTGTTTCCGGCGTAGTTCACCACCACCTGCAAAGCAATAGGTGTTATAATTTGTGTTAAGGGTTAGGTTAAGGTGTATCGCGATCTGTCCAATTCCTGCTCGTGAGATAGAAAGATGTATGCCATGCTTTCTACGTTTGCAGCACTCTCATCTGGTATACCAGAAGTTGAACTTGCTTGCACCAGGAAGGAAGGAAAGCAACGTTTTTTCTTCTCCAGCTTTGATTCACTCACGCGTGACCCTTGCCTCGCCAACTCTAGCGCGATGGCCTTCCCAATGCCCCTCGACGATCCAGTCACAAGGGCAACAGGCTTCTCTGCATTTGCACAGCGCACACACATGCACGTGTGCACCCATGACTGCAGGCCTGCTGTGCCACCTCCCTCTAAATGATCATGTTCGCACAAACAACTGTGCTCCCTCACCATCAGCAGCCCTCACGCTCACTGCCATCCTCCTGCTCATCATCCTGGAGCCTGACAGAGGGCGCACACCTTGCAGGGAATGGAGGGAGCGTTATTTTTCACAAGAGGGTAAGACGTGGCATGCAACGCGGCAAATGGCACACACATGCATGGCAATTCCACAAGCAGGGTTACCTCTGGTGAGTCCGGACGACGCCTTGTTTAGCGCCTGCATCTTAGCAGAAGGTTTGGTTGACGTAGTCAAGAAAACAATATGTTACAATTTTTTTTGCTATCAAATTCGGGCGAAAGGCGAAAGCCAACGGCAGACTGTTCATCTAGAATGGCACGACTAAATCGGGTAGAACACTGAGGTAGAATTGCGCTGTCTACGTTCTGCTCTCATGCCTCATTGGATTCTCTCGATCCGATTTGATTCGAGTCTCCCATCTTTTGCAATATATTGCGACAGTTGATGGTTGTGAGCAATTGCTGCTGCAAGGTCATGAGGAACGTAGCTCGGTTCACCGGATTCGAAGAAATGGGTTGAAATTGGTTTATAGTAGTAGACAGGAGTGCACGTCTTTGCAATTTGATCGAAAATGAGGATATTTAAGGAGAAACACGTGAATTTTTGTATAGGCATCGACACTTACGGCCACCAATTCCATAAATTTGATAATGTTTCTGACGGTGATATCAAAATTCACGAAGAAAAGAAAAACTACGCAGGCAGCCACTCCCCACAATAATAAGGAGAAGGAGCCACTTTGGTACCGAGTACCGTAAGGCTCCTCCACCGTGAAAAGGAAAGGAAAATGGGGATCAAGAGGGTTGCAGGCTTGGCCTGAAAACGACTCCTGATGCTGATAGTTGACAATAGTACTGGAAAGGGCACGTCTGGTATGGACAAGTTTAGCAGCAAAGTTCGTTCACAGAGTGCACATGGAGCTTGGAGGCAAGCTTCTTTACTCTTTGAGAATCGAGACCCAGTTTCTTGAAAGGCTTCAGGGTGTGAGTGTTGTAGATGGTGCCACCCACCCTCAAAAGGATGATGTGGAGAGTAACGGAGGCTCCTTGGAGAGTGTTGCAGAGATCTTTGTGCTGTTCCTTTGCGGCGTTTAGCTGGTTCTGAGGTCTGGTGTCTTCACAATACTTGATCTTCAATGATGATGGCGTATTACATCGTCCAGGGGAGATAGCAAACTCCCTACTACGAGGTTGAAATGAAACTGAGTTTTGATAAATGAAAGGGAAGCAAGAGAGGCAGGCTGGAAGCAATAACAGAAAATAGGGGGGACAACCAAGGTGAAGAGAAAGAAGGGCAAAACATATATGAGAAGGTCAAACACAGGAAAGAAAGAAGGAAGGAAAGCCTGCGTACTTTGGTGCCTACGTAAAAAGAACAAGGTTTAGGAAGACAAGGCTAGCAAGGCAACGGGCCGATCTAGCTACACCACCGCGAGGCACTTAACATGAAAAAAAACAAGGAAGCTAAGAGTTAGCCAGGATAAAAGCAGCTAAGCCATTGCGATGACTGGTGCGCCAAAGCCAAACTCCAACACAACCCAAAGAGAAGAGAGAGTTACCCTACAGAAAACGAAGCTGCACCAACACGTCACTCACAACATTACGAGCCAATACTTGGGAGACACGAAAGGAGTACAGCGAATTAGAGGTTAAGATACAAGAGGCAGGTTGTACTACAAAGAGCCGAGAGCAAGGGGAAGCTGGCCAACCTATACCTAGATCACGGCGGTAGACACGCTAGGGAGGGAGCTGCAGTGAATCAGCCAAGGAGCCGTTTGGCCTAGCATACACAAAGGGGTGAGTGTGGCCTAGGTCACAGAAACTGGAGACACTACCTTGGCAGGCTACAAAGTCTTTTAGGGCTGCGAGGAGAAGATCAACTGCCCTAGTTTCTACTACTGCGGGCTCTACGCCTTTCCTGGCTAGCGTGCTAAACATCTAACCCCTAGCTCTTAACATTGCAGTCAGGGAAGCTAGGCACACAACATAGGTACCACACTTCCTTCCTCACTGTTTAGCATGGCTGCTCTAGCAGCCACACATGCCGTGGTAGCAGCTGCACGGAAACTGGGAGGTTGTGTTGTATGGCTCGTCTGATGGCTGAAGCTCCTGTGCAAGTCCAAAAGACGTGCTCCCGTAGCTGTAGCGCCTGTGTAGCACGTGGCGATGCGGCTGAGTGTTGCCAGCCACAAGGGCAAGCTGTCCCCCGCTTCATGGGCCATCCGTGGCCCCCGTCTCCCACCACACCATGCTGGAGTAGGCGCCACCAAACTTCCTTCCAGTTATTCTCACATGGGAGCCTCCATACTTGGCGTACTCGCGCTCTGAACGCCTTCGTGATAGCCAGGGCTGTGGGGCGCGTTTCTTCTTGCGGCTGGGTGGGGGCAGCTAGGGTAATAGCTGACTCTGTGCATTGCTGCCAGGCTTCCTTCCTAGCTGTTTGGCTTGGCTGCATGAGGAAATTTGTCGCTGCACGCACTGTAAAGGTGAAGGAGCTGAGGGTGAGTGAACTTGGCGATGACTGTATCGCGCCGTGTTGGTGCTGTTGGTCTTGTTTGGGCTGCTTCTGAGGGGGGTGTGGGGCAGCCACTTTGTATGGTTTAGAAGCAGCTCAATGGCTGCATTGTGGGACGTTGGGGCTGGTGGGGGCTGGTTGAAGATGCTGTACAGGCTTGAGGAATGCACTCCAGTAGGATATCAATGTCGTGTGTAAGGGCTTGGGGCCAGCCTTCATGTTGTTGGTGTTGGTGCTCTTGGGGCTGCTGCTGCTGATGTTGATGGACTTGCTCTGGCTGCTGTTGTCCTTGGGGCTGCTGCTGCTGTTGCTGTTGCTGCCGTTCCTGCTGCTGTTGTTGCTGCTGTAGCTGCTGCTGTTGAGTGTGATATGATAGGGGAATAAGGTTTGGAGGGGAAATATGGGGGCGGTAAGGGAGAGAGCGGAGAGGGGGGAGGTGCAAAT
>Ga0307942_1001598_pt1 | contig 18169 bp, 14 predicted proteins | sample OrgLakmetagen175_FD_201846 | JGI IMG/M metagenome (GOLD analysis project Ga0307942, IMG submission 201846) | Saline water microbial communities from Organic Lake, Antarctica - #175 | ecosystem: Environmental > Aquatic > Non-marine Saline and Alkaline > Saline | place: Antarctica: Organic Lake... | reverse complement strand
GAAAGAAGCCAAACTGCGTGTCTGGAATCTTGCCCTTTTTCACACACCAATCAGTCACCAAATCTTTCAGCACGTTGGCGAAAATACGATACATCACCCCACTAACAGCAATCATCCTATAATTTCCCGGATTCAGCACTTCCCCTTTTTTATGGATGGGGCTTAGCTTGGCGACCTTCCAGCACGCAGGCACTTTACTCTCAGACAACAACACTCTGAACAGGCGTGCCATCAAAGGCACCAGCACATTCACCTGCTTGAATTTACCATCACACCTCACAGGCAAGCACGCATGCTTAATAAAAGGAACAGGGACAGCATCGAACCCTGAAGAAGCACCAGCACTCAACTTCTGAAATTGACAGCAAACTACACCTTCCAACACAGATAAATCAGGAATAACAGATAAATTGTCTGGTTGTATGTCTCTTGATTTCATAGCCAGGGGTAATGGATTGGCAGTGCCCTGAGGCTCTACTAGATCATTATGGGTAGCTCTCCTTGCATTATTGGCAGACCTCTTTTGACACGTGTTTGTTGGGTTTTGTTTGGGGCGTGGTTGCTGGGTCGGAGTAACCATGATTGCATCTGGCTTGCTGAATTTCCGCCGCTGTTGTGCATTGAGATCGGAAGGAGGTTAAAGCCAGGTTAGAATCATTCCTATTTGTGTCTCTTCTGAAGGGCGTATAATGTCGTCGTTTGGTACCATTTTTTCACGACTGCCTATCTCAGCTTGTGCTAGCATGCAAGCGCCCTGTGCGCCCTATTGAATTGCTTTAAAGCAAGTCACGTGTCCAGCAATGTTGCTTATGCTTTTTTATCATCACTGTAATCCTAATGAGGTAGCTGCAGCCCGCTCAGCATGTGGTGGGTACCATCTGACTTTTGGCAGGTGGGGCGGACTGATGTGGGCCTTCTATATGGTTGTATATGTCATAACAAATCACTGTCACTGCAAAGTATAAGACTCAGCACAACAATCTATGGTTTATTGAAGAAGGGTTTTAAGCCAGGGTCGAGTCTCTCTCGAGCAAAGGCTGAGAACTGCAATTCTCCTGATTCTCTCTCTCTCTTTCTCTGCTGATTCTCAAATCAAACTTGCTTGACACACTGACATATACTATACCACACACATACACTCTAGTCAGCTGCTGCGCGCCTCTCCTCCCCAGGGCTGGGAAGTTTACTCAACCATCTGGCTGAGCATTGTACTGCCGCAATATCAAAACCGGAAAATGCTATCTTCAATAAACTGGCTTCGCCAGCTTATTGCACGAGACAAGGCAAAACAACCTCAACTGAAAAACCAACTAACCAAATCACACGAATCGTCACAGCCAACAATTGCCTCAGACATTTCAGGCCTCGGTTGAAGTGCGGTTGAAACGGTTGGTTTCAACCGCGGTTGAGATGCGGTTGAAATTTTGCCGATCAACCGCAGGGGTCTGTAAAAGTTTTTTTCAACCGCGCGGTTGAATTCAGCCGCTTCAACCGCACTTCAACCGCTCCCTTCCTTAAAAAAATATATTAAAAATAAGCTGAGCTTGTATGTGCCTTTGGACCATTGGAACCTTTGGAACTCAGGAGATCAGGATTGCACTCTGAGGTCTTCTTTCAAGAGTAACAAAAAGAAGCGGTTGAAATGCGGTAGAAAATATTTCAGCCGTGTTTCAACCGCTTCAGGAAATTTCTGACGTGGGCGAGACATATAGTACAATTTAGTCTGGATTACAAAGGCCCCCAGCCTGGCATGGCTGCTCAACCTATAGGTCCCAACAAATAAATTAATCAAAAAGATCGACAGCTGCACTAATAAAAGCCTTTGAAAATCATGAAAAAACGTGTCAAGCACATGTCCTTGCATTAGCATTTCAAAACAGGAATTTGGAAACACGAAAGCCTGAAAGGAGCTCCAGAAAACACACATGAAGGACACCGGGCACTCAAGAAAGTTCGCAGATGAGTCGCACAAGTGAGAGAATATGGTTGTATAAGCGGCAGGGTTGCACAACACGGCGCCACGGAGGGTCTTCGTGACGTTTTTCCACGCCACGCCACGAAACGGCACGCCACGGACCACGCCACGGAGGAAATTTAACTTATAAAAATTTCTTAAGTTTTTTGCTTAGTCTTTGACCTCCCCCCTTTTTACTCCCCTCCTCCTTCCCCTCCTTCTAGCTACATTTATATTAAAATAGTAACTCTCTCAAGAGAGCCCATGTCTTAAAGATAACGGGCAGAGATGTTTCAGCATGAATCTCAAGGTATTCCGAGCAGGAGCTGAAGCCCATGACAGCTAGCTGGAGGAGAAGGCCGAGCAGGTGAGAGATGGGAATCCCATGCACATTCTTAATGTACATGCACGTCTAGTGCTCATGCACGTCCCTCAAGCTGCTGCTGCAAGTGCACGTCCTTAATGTCCATGCACGTCTAGAATTCATGCACGTCCCTCAAGCTGCTGCTGCAAATGCACGTCCTTAATGTTCATGCACGTCCAGGACAAGGCATCATTAAAGAAAAGAAGAACAGAGCAGGAGCAGGACCCTTTGTTGGGGCCTAGCTCCTCCTCAGGGCAGTTCAGCCGGAGGGACTCTTTTACAGCATCAAAACTCACCTCGCTCATCAGCTCCCACACCCTCCACACATCCCTCCCGTATGAGGCAGACGAAGAAAAGAAAAGAAAAGATGCACGGATAGTAGTGTATACACTATCAGCAAACAACTGCATTGAAAAGGAGCCGCCAAGTAGAATTTGATCTGTTTGAGGCAGCCATGTTCTAACACTAAAGCAAACTGGCACAAGCATTTTGGAGCTGTTTCGTGAAGTCAAAAATTCACCACGTTTTAGGGGCCTGCCGTGGCGTGGCGTGCCGTGGCGTGGCGTGGCCGTGTTGTGCAACCCTGGCAGCCATCAGCTCACCATCCAGCAGCAGCAGCTGACAGGCCAACTCTTGCATACTGGTCTGCAGGCAGACCAGTATGCAAGAGTTGAATATGAATGTTGGAATCTTGATTGGAAGGTATGTTGACACACAAAATCCATTGTTTCTGAGGTTATTTGTCACCAGTAAAACAATTGCAAAGCTGCAGTGCTTAGGCTTTGCTGCTTACACTTGGGGCATGCGTACAGGGGAGAATCCTCTGCGTCAAAGACGCAAAAGGCGCAAGGGTCTTCTGAGCCCACCTGAGCCAGCTTATTCGTGGGTGGGTTGAGCTCGCTCATTCTCAAGCATGTACGCACTTCTTGTAGCATGCGTGTAGGTGTGGTGTGTGTGAGGGGGTAAAAATGGGTATTGCGCAAGTGTGCTGTGGTGGTGCGTGTGCGTGCGTGCGCATGCCTGTGTGCATGCGTGCATATGTTGCTGTGGTGGTGCGTGTGCTGTGGTGGTGCGTGTGCGTGCGTGCATAAGCAGCACACTTTTGGTTGTGTATCAATATGTGTGGCAGAGCATGACATCAAATATGTGTGGCAGAGCAAATATCAAATATGTGTGGCAGAGCATGACATTATTCTTCTTTCCTCCAGGGGTGTTACTTGCAATTTCCCAGGGGTGATACTTGCAATTCCCCAGGGGTGGTATTAACTCCAAGCTGGGTTGCTAATGTCTTGCTCAACAATGCCTTCCTCGATCAGTTCTTGGTATTTAGCATAGCATTTTGTGGACTGATGGTTTGAAACCGTTTGAAACCTCTTTCCATATAGGACTTAGTTTGTGTGTGATGTGCATGTGTGCTCTGACAGCATTATGGTCTGAGAAATGGAGAGCCTGGCTGCTGATGGGAGCTATTGGCGGGTGTTATGCGTTTCTTGTAGATAAGCCTGGGGGTGGCCAAACACCCTTGCTAAGCAGATGATGGATGAGTGGGAATAGGCGTCAGTAGTAATGTGGATGTCTTGGCACTATTATCCTCTGTATACGTGAATATAATTGAATTAGGGGTTTTGAGTTTCAGCAAGCGCTGTTGCTTTGTATGTGATCAAAGGGGACTTCTTGCTTAGCAGATAATCCTAGGCCTCATCAGCAAACCTGAACGCAGGACAACAATCCCAGCCCTTAACCTTACGTCGTGATTTTATTGTCCTATCCTGCATTTTTGATGTGAAGTTTCACGTTTCCAAACATGGATCCAGTAGTGGGAAGCAAGCGACATTCGACTGCATTGCTTCATGAATTGTGCCAGGGTATATATTTTTTGGGGGCTTGCACAACTATGAACCTAGCTCCGTAAAACCTTTGAATTTCATTTGTAACAATTTTAAAATCCTTTTTTGGAATGTGCTAATATCCAGAGATCTTGCTAGCAAAGCGAGGAGAAGCCAAATTAGATCAGGAAGTGCAAAGCTACAAATTTAAACAAATATGTTGGTTACATGCGACAGTGTTTATTCCATGCCTAAATCAATTGCATACGTGCTGGGCCCTTTTTGATCCTCTACATGTCGCTCATTAAGTTCATACTTTGCTCGTGCCTGGGAGCACCTTGTCCTCGGTGAATATCCATTATTTCCAAACATAAACCAATTGTGTACGTGCCGAGCGTCCATCCCCTTCCAATCATTTGAACGCTGCCCTGATTACTTTTTTCTGCCTTGTACCTGAGGACCATCTCCGCTGAGTTAGTTATCGAGTGTGATCATGTTACCCAAGTACATTGACCCTACACTACACTCCCGTAGCTGAACGCACGCCCCGTCTTGTGTCACGAGATCCAGCTGCTTGTTTCCTCATGCCACTCCGTTACTTGCCACCAGCTTGCTCCCTTCCCCCTCGACCCACCACCCCTTCCGAGTGCTGCTATTGTTGTATGTGCCCCCTTGCAGGGTGCACACAGCTCCCTCCTGTACAGCTACGTTGCTTGCGAAGTTTCTACAGACGTCACAAGCTGAGATGAGAGCCTCAGTACCTTCCCCTTCAACGTACACACCTTGACTGCCGCTAGAGTCATTCATCTGACACCTGTACAAATCCCCATATGCACCCTCTTCCAGACAGACATTGCTGTGTCCGTTACTGCTGATGGATGAGTAAAGGGCTTCAAACCTGCTGTCGTACACTTCAACACCGTTGCGCCCGCAGCTGTCAATGCGGCAGCTGTTCAGGGAGGCAACGGCACCAGATTGGAGCAACAAACCTGAGCCAGCAGTACTGGCGGTATGGAAGATGCATCCCTCGGCATTCAGGCTGGCCTCTTCCCCACTTACAAACACGCTTGCTCTTGTGCCGCCTACAACGACGCAATTTTTCATGTTCAAGTTGCCATTGCCTGCAAAGCAGCGTGAGTCTCAAACATTAGAGTTGCTATGCTCTTTAATTGCCAGCGATGATTTGCTCAAACATGTGCATTAGAACATGGTCAATTATTTCCTTGCATAGACCACGGAATATGCATCACCATCTAAGCAGGGTGTTATTGCTACTGTACTGCTGGAGGCTCGCTGCACGTTGTCACAGCACTGATCGAACTTAAGAGGAACGCAGACTTTGCAAAGCACACAAGGCCTTTACATTTGCTTTACTTCTTTTTGATACTCCCCCAAAGCAGAAGCAAGTCGTGCCACCTGTAACTGGTAACTAATAAGGCCTTGAATTTGAAAAACAACGTACCTGTGACATCAATCACAGACTCGGTGCCCCCTCCCACATTTTGAAATCGCATGTCCTCAAATGACACGTTCTGTGCATACACATTAGCCTGCATTGTTGCAGTTATCAAAATGATCTCAGAGGAGGATGTATATGGAAAGGTCTACAGTGGTGTATATGTATGTAAGGCAAGTAGTGCTCAATGTAAATAATATGCTATCAAAAGTTCTTTGATCGACTAAATTATGGTGGACTTTATCAGGTCCAATTGTGGGAGGTTTGATCTGTTTCAACATGCCGAGCTTAGCCTAGCCTAATAGTGTCAATTGCCAATGCATATCGACCAGTGGGCGCTTGCTTTGAGAGCGCTTGGTCGTTTGGTGTGTCAGCTAGATTTGGGGTTGGCCCAAACCACGCATGCATACATAACGCGGTGTGTATTCAGTATTGTGAGCAGGAAAATGACCTTACATACAGCCAAACCTAGCTATGTTATCACAACTCACTCATTCAGCAAAAGCAGCTGCCTCCTCTCTACCAAGTCACCATACGCATGCTTGTTCGGATTTAAAACAACCAACAGGCGTGCCTCTCACTGAAGAACTTGAACTTGGAAAAGCCAGTGGAAACTCACCAAGCATTTCCTGGAAAAAAGGAGGGTGCCGTTGCGGATGGTGACACCATGTGCACCAAAGTCCATCTCAACATTTTTCCTGTTGGTACAGTCAAATGTACGTCCCTCCAGGTCCACATCTTGGTTTACGTATGCGTATCCGTAGCTAGCAGTAGCAATCGCGTCAAGGTGTGACTCCAGGATGTATAAGTAATACGATGGAGCCTACAAGGACGGAAATTTGCGTAAATCAATTTTAGGTCAACCAAGGAAAGTAGGTGAATGTTTGCAGCAGGACTTGATCGATTGAAAGGAATGTGTACTGATGATGTACCTGCATGGAAAGAGGGTTGAATCTCAGAAATGTGAAACTGCATTAAGAAACGGAGCCGGTAGATGAGTAACTGTACCTGTAGGAAAGCAGAGGTAAACATGTTGCAGTAGAGGTGACGAGAAGTTGAGGCACTTAACAGAACAGGATGCCTGGGGTGTGTCAAACCCAGTGGTAGCAAAAAATAGAGATCTCTGCACCAATCTTCACAAAGCCACCACTACTAGGCACACCAGCATTTGAGAATGCCAAGGCACCGCCTTCTACTGTGCAGTCTGATTACTATACTATGTATCTGGATCCTATTACTATCTGGATGACTTACTAATAGACTTGCCTCCAAGCTCCTTGAGGTGGACTCTATCAAGCGGCTTGGTTGCACCTTATCAGCGATCAACCTTTTCAGCTCCATGAATTTTTCCTAGCATGAATCAGTTGCAGGCCAAGCCTGCCCCTGATATCAGTGATTCATTCTTCTTTCTGTGGTGGCTCTTTTCTCATCAAATCGTGTGGCATATACATGGTTTTTTCCTGCCTACGCCAGTCCTGCATCCATTGATCAATTGTGCCTGATTTTGCGAGTCGCGTGATGATATAGGGTCAGAGTCCCTCAGGAAATTTTAATCATCCACATGGTACTGTGACCTTTGCATCCTGTAGAAATATATCAGATAGACATCGAGGACGAAACGAGAACACGTCTTTTTTTTGCCTCTGTGTACACCTGCTGTACTCGCCTGTCGAGCCTTCTTGCTCCTCGCTGCTGCCCTGACAAATGGTTTGCTCCTGGGGTGGTGGTTATTGAAGACTGCTGATGGCCGCCTTGCTCCTTGAAACATTTGATAAGTGCATGATAAGTGAGCTCTCTTATTCCTAGATGATTGTGCAAAACTTGTCACTGCACACATTGCTAAGCATCTCTTTGTGGTGCCCACCTTCACGACTCAACTGATTCACGGAGAGATTCACGGGGGGTGCACATTGGCGCACCAACATTCCTCTACGTTTTAATATAAAATTTTAGCAATTCGATGGCAAAAACTGAGCACGTTACTCCCGCTGCCTTCAAAAATGTCTTTTCCAAAATTTTTATCGATAGAAAAACATCAGGATTTCTGTCGATGTACATGTATGATTTGCTTTCCGATCGCGGTCCCCATTGAACAGCCCCAATGTTTTTGCACACGACTCCGCGCTCATTCCGTTTTTACAATGCGTTAAAACGTGGCAGACCCTTTTTTTTGTTTTCCCCTTAATCTCTTCAACCGCTTAAGGACATAAGCACGCAGCGAAAACTACACCTCGTTACAGAAGGAAAAGGAGCCACTTAGGTACCAGGCACCGTGAAACTCCTCCAAAACAAAGGAAATAATAAATATTACATGGTTGCAGGCTCGACCTAAATTTGGCTCCTAATGAGAGTTAATAATATCAGTTGCGGCAGAGACCAGCCAGCAGTCATCTAACCTGGTGGAAAAACTACGCTGGATAGGAAAAGCCATAACTGTTTGCAATCCTGACGGACACACAAGAACAAAGTTTCCAACTTAATAAATTTCAGAACTAATGCCTCCAGCCCACGTCATGACCGCCCTCAAATATAGGCTCTAGAAATCCACGGAACCAGACTTCCACTAGCAATCTACATTCCTGCTCGCTGGATTGCCTGCTGGCGCTGAGCTTTTGGCCGTTTTCCCCTGGCATTGTTGCTGCCGCTGACAAAGACTGGACTTCCCAGCGTGCACCGAAGCCCTGCACAAACAGGTCCAGGTGTTATTGTCGAAATGCAAGTTATAAAAAAAAGAAAAAAATACTCCGCTGGTAGTGGTGACACCGCCAGCATGATTAAGGGAGGGGGTTACTTTGGTGCCCGCACCAGGCAAGTTAGATTACAGCATACCATCGATCAATTTGCTCTCACCTCTGCCGCTGCTGAAGCAGGACAGGTGAAAATTTGAAGAATCTGGCATTGACATGCTGATTATATGGCTCAACAAAGCGGAGTCTGCCGGACAGCTTTGCGATCATTGGCAAATAGGACAAGAAGATGCATCAAAGTTGGAAAGCATCACACGACACTTCAGGAAATCGGAAACAGGGGGGAAGTCAAACGAGGATCATATTTTATAGGACAGCACCCTACATGGCCAAAGGCAGACAGAGCCACCAAAACAGGGTAATGCAGGATCCAGTGTGCAATACTTGAACTTCAGGTCTTGGAGTGAAGCAAATTGATCACTCGTATTTGCTCCTGCATTGTTACCTGTGCTCCTCTTGAGTTTCTCCATCTTTTCATTTCCTAGGTCCTTGTCCTAAAACTGGTCTTCCTTCCAAGTTTTGATTTTAATACTTCTGCCTTTTTCCTTACTCTGAGCAGCTGTGAAGACCGTAGCTTCTTGACAGTTGTGATCAGACCTTATAAAGTCCAGACCTTATAAAATTCACCATGTGGTGGCAATGAAATTTCTAGTGGGTCTCGTCACAACTGTAAAGAAACCAACACCTTGTATTGCCTGCGTATTGAAGGCATGCCGTACCTCTGTTACTCGTACTTCTAGGACGTGTTTGTCCGGCGGTAGAAAGTGCAGATTCAGCCACACTGCACCTTCAAGTTGTAGAGCATATGAGGGTGTTACTAAAAAAAGTGTGTGCCTGTCTCAGTTATATGGCATGCTTTTGTTGATGGTAAGAAGTGCAGATCGAGCCACCGAACTGCACCAACTGACTGCAAAGCATATTAAGTTGTTACTCAACAAATGTGCGTGCCTGTCCTCAGTTCGATACATGCTGGTTGGTGGTAAAAAGTGCAGATCGAGCTAAACTGCACCAACTGACTGCAGAGCATATTAGTAGGGTTGGCCAGAATCATACATGTACGGTATATATACGGTATTTTTGGCAGAGAAATTACCGTATATACGGTCATATATGGTGTATATGTACGGTTCTGGCCAGCTCTACATATTAGGTGAAAACCACAAATGCATGTGCCAGCCCTCAGTTCGAGGCAATATTCTTCTAGGCAAATTGCAAATTTTACACAAGCTACAGCAAACTAGAAAGCCCTCACTGGCAGACAAACACACCCCCTGTGAGTAAGGGATTGCGCTGACTCACAGCCAGGGTTGTGGGGCGTGTTTGTTTGGAGACATAGGTGTAGGTTCTGCTACACATAGGGTGGGCCAGAACCATAAATATACGATGCAGGTATATACGGAATTTTAAACAGGGAAACTACCAAATATACGGTCATACATGGTGTACATATATGGCTCTGGCCAACCGTAGCCACACAGGTCCAACCATAGCCACACAGGTCCACAGCATAGCCACACAGGTCCAACCATAGCCACACAGGTCCAACCATAACCACACAGGTCCAACCATAGCCACACAGGTCCAACCATAACCACACAGGTCCACAGCAGTTACGTTACAGTAGGACATGCGTGGCGGAGCTTATGTAAGTAGCAAACGACCAGTGCTCAAGCTGACCCGTAGTTTCTGAGAGCAAACATAACGTGCCTCTCCCATCATCCCCTTGCTTAACTGAGGATGTGAGGAGCTGTAACACTCAGGATTTCTCTTACTTCATTGAAATGAAAGAGCTGTCACGTTAAGAGCTCCTCTTACTTCATTAATGTGATTAGAGCGGTTACGCTCAGGGTTTCTCTTACTTCATTGAAATGAAAGAGCTGTCACGTTAAGAGCTCCTCTTACTTCATTAATGTGATTGAGCAATTACGCTCAGGGTTTCTCTTACTTCAATAATGTGATTAGAGCGGTTACGCTCAGGGTTCCTCTTACTTCATTAATGTGATTAGAGCGGTTACACTCAGGGTTCCTCTTACTTCATGAATGTAATTAGAGCGGTCACCCAACCTGCGGTGGATTTGCCCTGCCTGTTGCTCCTTCATGGCAACCTGCTCCCCCTTTTTCCAACTCATACACCTAATTAAAATATAGCTAATGTAATTAGAGCGGTTACCCAACCTGCGGTGGATTTGCCCTGCCTGCTGCTCCTTCATGGCAACCTGCTCACCCTTTCCAACTCATACACCTAATTAAAGTATTAGCTAATGTAATTAGAGCGGTTACCCAACCTGCGGTGGATTTGCCCTGCCTGTTGCTCCTTCATGGCAACCTGCTCCCCCTTTTTCCAACTCATACACCTAATTAAAATATAGCTAATATAGTAGATATAAATTTCCAAACAATGAAAGGTGAATGAAATAATCAACTCTGAGCATGAGTCAGGCTGGTCCCACCTTGCAGTAGTTTTTGCAGCACCCTGTTGGCTTTGACGTTTTTTGTAGCCTCTGGACCTGCAGGTCACCCAAACAAGAATGATTTATGGCATACACCACGCCAATATGGAAAACAATTGATGCAGACATGCCTACTAGGGGGAGCACTTCCTGCAAAGGTAGCACTGGGCTAAAATACTCGTACCGTAAAATACTCAAAATAACTTACCCAGGGATGGGTCATAATAGTTTACCAAAATACTCAAAAGGTAGCACTAAGGTAAAACAGAGCACTGGGCTCTTACTCAAAATACTCGAAATACTTAAAAGGTAGCACTGGGCTAAAATACTCATACCGTACCTTACTTCCTGCAAAGGTAGCACTGGGCTAAAATACTCGTTCGTACCTTACCATACTCACCCCGGTGCCCTAATTTCAGAAATAATAAAGGTAACCCCGGAACCCCGGACCCTGTGAATACATATTTTAGCCTTCCCTGCACCAACCCTGGTGGACATTTAGCCCAGCCAGTGCCTGTACAAGTGTGTGTGTATGCCACCAAACTTTAGATTCGCCAAACCCCGGAAACCCCGGAGCCTATGAATAAATATATATCTTACGATACCGATATCACGCCGGAGGGCAAAAAGCATTATTTACCCGGGGTGAGTAGGGTTAGCCAGAACCATACATATACGGCGTATGTACAATATTTTTGGCAGGGAAATCATAAGTATACGGTCCATACATACATCCCTGGCCAACCTTTTTCATGACAAATAAATCAGCTGACAAAAACATCAATCGGACAGCTTAGCTTGAAATGCGAGCCGATTCCCAGGGGCTCAAGTCACAAGTTCATACACAAAGCATGACCCTGTAAAGCTGTTGATTGGGTGGGACACAAAAGACGACATCCTGTCCTGATCAATATTTATACTACCTGCATCTACTACCTGCATCAATACCTGCATCTTTTTCTTTCCTTTTTAGTTATCACCTGCATCTTTTTCTTTTTTTTAGTTATCACCTGCCTGCCTCCTGCTCTTTCCATGAACTACCATTGATCTCTGTTTGGCATGTTTGCTTGATGATAAGTGTAATGCACACAATGCACACCTTCTGAGCACAAGTAGTTATCACCACTTACCAGTAGCCTGCCCTCCCCAAAAGCTACTGCTGGTCTCTCGGTGACAGTGCTTGCTGAGCGCCCTTGCACCTGCAATTCATAATCCGGGCAGCGAATTTAGATAGATATTTAGATAGATATTTAGATAGATACCGAGTCTGGAACAGACAGTGTGTAAATAAAACTGCTGAGTACTCGCAGAAGTACTCTAGTTCTTGGAGGCGAGTGCAACCAAACGTCAGTTAGTACTCTCTTGGCACAGCTTGCGCTGTGCTAACCATCCTTTTTATGCTTGTGCCTTAGATAGTTGGCAGCTTAGTTTTAAGCCCTTGCTCTCCTTGACTTCAGCAACTTGCTGCCCTTGGCCTGTTCCTTCCTGTTTTGTGTGGTTCCAGAGTGTCTGTGCCTCCTGCCCCTTTTTGTGTGGCAAGCTCATTTTTGTTGGCAGGTATGGGTGTCAACGGCCCAGATGCTTTTCTCGTTTCTCTGCTAGGAAAGCTCTTTTAGCTAGTTCAGTGTCTCTTGGTATTGGGCACAAGTGTAAAAATCCCCCTCCAGCAGTCCGGAACAGACAACGTGTAAATAAAACCAAGAAAAGAACTGCAGAAAGTGTAAAAGGTACTCCCCACATTAATTCAGCAGTACGGAATAGACAGCACGCAAACAATATGGAATAGAAAAGCATGTTTCAAACACCACACCGTCAATCTGGGTGTTTAGCAAGGAAGCACGTTCCAAGCAGCAAACAAGCACATTTCAAACGGTGTAGTTGTGAGCACTCCAGTGTGTGATAGCTGGCATGAGTAGAAGGAAACAGCGGCAATGAAAGCAGTATACAGCCCCAATACGTCTGTGAGCCCTATTGATACCTTTTCCATTGGTACATCTTACAAGTCTATGTCTTCCTACACTTTTTGTTGGTATGTTCTGCGTCTTTTACGGTGGAGGAGATCTATCAACGAATCAAGGCTCCAAACATTGACGCTGGGAAGTAGTGTGCTTGTGCACTATTCATAGACGTGTGGTGCTGTATACTGCTTCTATTGCCGCAGTTTTCTTCTACTCATGCCAGCTAACACACACTGTAGTGCTCACAACTAGTTTGCTTTCCATGCATTTCTTTCTTGGACGCTTTAAGCACCATCCACACATTCCACCTTGAGGCAAGATTGCTTGAAAGCATTCAAGCGCTTGCTTAGATTTATTAATTCTCTGGACACAAACGAAGAGCGCAGATATGCACACAACATTGACTCAAACACATGACCAGCCTGCTAGGTTCATTTGAATGTTGCCCTGAGCAAAGAAGATCGCCACCTAAAAAACAGAGGACCTTTTATAACAGAGGATCTTATGACAGAGGACCTTTTATAACAGAGGAACTAATAACAGAGTACCACCATTATTATTTCCTCTTACGTAAGAACAGAGGACCGAATGACAGAGGACCACCATTCTGAGATTTCTAAATTTCATTTCTACCGCTTTAGCACACGGCGCACGTGCATCTGTCAAGCAAGCTCTGTTAGCACAAACCTACCAACTGTAAGCCTGCCAACTGCAAGCTCTGTTAGCAAACCTACCAACTGTAAGCTTTGAGGGGGGCACCGATTTCTTAGGGCGTGAGTGCATCTGTCAAGCAAGCATCTGTCAAGCAAGTTCTGTTAGCACAAACCTACTAACTGTAAGCTTTGAGGGGGGCACCGATTTCTTAGGGCGTGAGTGCATCTGTCAAGCAAGCATCTGTCAAGCACGCTCTGTTAGCACATACCTACCAACTGTAAGCTTTGAGGGGGGCACCAATTTCTTAGGGCGTGAGTGGATCTGTCAAGCAAGCATCTGTCAAGCACGTTCTGTTAGCACAAACCTACCAACTGTAAGCTTTGAGGGGGGCACCGATTTCTTAGGGCGTGAGATGCCTGCGTCTGAGCCATGCCGCTGCTGCTGAGCAGCCTTCTTGTCTGGTCATGTGTGTATGTGTGTGTGTGGGTGTGCATGTGTATGTGTGTAACATGTGTATACGTATGTGCGTGTGCTTGAGTGTGTACACGTGTGCATGTGTGTGTATGTGTGTGTGCACGCGTGCGTGTGTATGTGTGTGTGCGCGTGTGTGTGTGTGTGTGTGACAGAGATTAGTCTTGGATGCTCTGCATTACGTCCCTGCCTTGCGGTTCTACAACTTAAAGGTGCGTAAGACTATTCTTAGACAAACAATTGTGGCTGCCGGTTACCCCCTTTGTAAACCCTTCGTATTCCCTTAGACAAATCTGCACATAACTATATGTGCCTATTCTTAAACAAAACAATTGTGGCTGCCGGTTACCCCCTTTGTAAACCCTTTGTATTCCCTAAGACAAATCTGCACATAAATATTTGTCGACAAATTACCCTCGCGTGCCAACCCTGGGTCAAGGTCCAGTGACCGCTGGCTGTGTTTTGCGAGCTCAATGCCCTGTTGAACCTGCTCATGCTCTTTCAGCCCCGTCTCCTGCAACTCTGTCCATTGCAGCTCCTGCTGCTCTCTCTGCCTGCGCAGCGTTTGCTCACGCTGCCCTAGCTGCCCTGTTGCCTCCTGCTGCTCTGTCCTTCGCCTGTGCAGCCCCTGCTCATGCCCTGTTATCTCCTGCTGCTCTCTCTGCCTGCGCAGCATTTGCTCACGCTGCCCTAGCTGCCCTCTTATCTCCTGCTGCTTTGCTTGCCTGTGCTGTGCCTGCTTGTGGTGGCTGACAACGAAAGCACGTGTCAGCTCATGCACACCCACCAGCATGTCAATCCGAGCAGCAGTTCCGGTCGTCAGCCTGGGGAGGAAGCGATGATGCAGACGTGCGTTTGTGAACAGAAGGATGGTGGGCTCATAACAGGCACCCAGAAAGAGCATGACCAGCAGATAAAAGGCAAATCCAGCAAGACTGCAAAGGCTGCATTGCTTGGGGACATGTAAGTAACCGTAAACGGATCTTACATACAAGCATCCAATACCAGGCTCCCTACTGAACCCCAGAAGAAGCACATATGACCAGTGCTGGCACATATGACCAGTGCTGGCCATAACCGTACATATACACCGTATATGACAGTACATGTACACCTTATATATCGACCAATATCTGGTGATTTACCTGCCAAAAATACTGTACATACACCGTATAAATATGGTTTTGGTCAACCCTACGTATATCCCGTGTGCAAGGAGTCACTTTCATTATCATGGCCAATGTTACGGTTTTGGCTAACCTAGTTATAAAATGCCACCCATCTGACCGGATCTCGTGCGCAAGGGATTCCCTCACAAGATCATGGCCAAACGTTACGGTTTTGGCTAACCTAGTTATAAAATGCCACCCATCTAACCGGATCTCGTGCGCAAGGGATTCCCTCACAAGATCATGACCAAATGTTCGGTTTTGGCTAACCTATTTATAAAATGCCACCCATCTGACCGGATCTCGTGCGCAAGGGATTCCCTCATAATATTATTTGGTCATGGCCAATGCTGTGGTTTTTGGCTGATCCTGTGATCAAAAAGACACCCACTCTATCCCAGCAGAGGCATGAACCAGATGGAGTGCCAGAAAGATGCAAGACTGCATTACACAGAGTCCTGTTTGCAGCCTTGAACCAGACCCCATGCACAAGAGTCCGTCGTACCAGGCACCCACCGAAATCCCAGCAGGAGCATGACCAAGTGGGGCGAACCCAGTATGGTGGCCAGCACGTCCTCCTTGATGGACATTCCTTGGAAGGGTTCACGAATATGTGTGGGATTTTCTGCGGCACTTGCACATCCCAAAGGTGGTTTGGAAGCTTGTTGACACTTCAGCAGTTGCTCCTGCACAAGTTGCTGCCGCTGTTCCTGCTGCTGGTGGTGGTGCTGGTGGGGGTCAAGGTGGGGGTGGTGGGGGTAGCGGTCAAGATTGTGAGAGGAGTGTTGGCACTGCGCCTGCTGTGCATGCTGTGCTTGGTGCTGCTCCTTTAGTTTCTGCTCCTGCTGTAGATGCTCTTGCTGCTGCTGCTGCTCCTGCTGCTGTCCTTGCTGCTGTTCCGTCTGTGATTGCTGCTGCAAGAGGGGGTGACGATTAGGGTGGGGCTCATGCTTAACTTGCGGGATGCCCTGAGCTATGCCCTTCAGGTGCTGCTGGGAGTGAGGTGTACATGCATGCAGCTGCTCATGGTTAGGAAAAGGGTGTTGCTGCTGGTGTTGGTGCTGGAGCTGCTCATGGTTAGGAAAAAAGTGTTGCTGCTGGTGTTGGTGCTGGAGCTGCTCATGGTTAGGAAAAGGGTGTTGCTGCTGGTGTTGATGCTGGAGCTGCTGTTGCTGTTGCTGTTGCTGTTGCTGTTGCTGTTGCTGGAGCTGCTGTTGCTGTTGCCGTTGCTGCTGCTGCTGCTGGAGCTGCTGTTGCTGTTGCTGCCGGTGTTGGTGTTGCTGTTGCTGTTGCTCCTGCTGGAGCTGCTGTTGCTGTTGCTGCTGGTGTTGCTGTTGGTGTTGCTGTTGCTGTTGCTTCTGCTGGAGCTGCTGTTGCTGTTGCTCAGGCGTGCTGTCTGCCTGTCCTGGCTGAGGTATGAAGAGAGAGGACACCTAAGCAAAAGGGGCAAAGTGAGCGAAATATTAAAGTGGGTAGGCAAGATGCTGCGTCGATGTTGTGTGCCCTGTTCCATCCGGGATTGGGGTGGGTATGGATGTCTACAACGAGCGTAGGGTTTTCTCTCTGCTTATTCAACATTTCTAGAAGAGAGGATCCCTGCATGACGGCCAAGAAGTAAATCCCTTAAGAAGCAAATCCGCCTAGAAGCCAATCCCTCTAGAAGCAAATTTCTCTAGAAGCAAATCCCTCTAGAAGCAAATTCCTCTAGAAGCAAATCTCTCTAGAGGCAAATCCCTCTAGAAGGGAGGATCCCTGCACAACAGCCAAGAAGCAAATCTCTCTAGAAGCAAATCCTTTTAGAAGGGAGGATCCCTGCACGACGGCCAAGAAGCAAAACACTTTTCCTCGTGCAGCAGTCAGCAACCTTTCAAACGTCCTGAAATCCAGGCTGCCCTTTTTCGATATTATACAAACATGACTCATTACCGATGTAGTATGTACAGACTTTTGATATGACCTTCTCCTTCCCTTGTTCACAGTGAATGCATCATGAAGAGAGTGAAGCCGCGGCTGACGCGTACGTCTGCATCAGTCTGGTGGAAAAAAATTAAAAGAATGTAAGCTATGCAGTGCAGAGGCCGCAGTTCTTCCCGAACCTCACAAACTTGATCAGCTCGCATCTTGAGATTAAGCAAAGGACCAGTTCTTCCAAAACTCTACAAACTTGCTCAGCTTGCATCTTGAGAATAAGCAAAGGACCAGTTCATCCCAAGCATCACAAACTTGCTCAGCTTGCATCTTGAGATTAAGCAAAGGACCAGTTCGTCCCAAACTTCACAAACTTGATCAGCTCGCATCTTGAGACTAAGCAACCACTGTTAGCTTGAAAAACTTTTGGCTCGCGGCAATCAGCCTGGCAAACTGGCTTTTCCCCTGTGCGAAAGCAACCACTGTTAGCTAGAAACATTTTGGCTGGCGGCGATCAGCCTGGCAAACTGGCTTTTCCCCTGTGCTTTTTGATTTCCTTTCAGGGGCTGTCTGCAGGAGGTTCATTTCAGTGCAAGCACGCCCATGTGAACATTCTTTATGATTTGAATAATTGTGGACGGGTTCAGCCAACAGTTTGATTCGCCTTGACACTCCTTATAACAAAAGGGACTGAAGCTGTTGCAAGGGCTGTCGCCTGTTCGTGGCCGTATTGCACACAGCCCTGTTAGAAAGGCCTGCAAGTCTCCCTGACGTTTTTAGTCCTTGTTGGAGGGCAGCATTGATGACAAAATTCTATTTCGACCCACCTACCAGTCCTGCTAAATGAGTCTTGCAGTCTTCGTACTCTTTTGTGGGCTCTAGTTTTGGAGGAAGGGAGGTGTCCTGCAAACACAAAAGGACACAAGAGGATGAAGAAACAATTATTGAAATGAGCGAGTTGCATGTTTAGGCGACATATGTTTGGCAACGCTGATAAAGAAACATTTAATGAAATGAGCGAGTTGCATGTTTAGGCGCCATGTTTGGCACCGCTGATGAAGAAACAATTATTGAAATGAGCGAGTAGCATGTTTAGGCGACATATGTTTGGCACCGCTGCACAGTGCACATGCATGGCAAGCGAGGATGCAACACCAATGTATATGCACATATATGCACATACATACGTATACATGGGCATAAACGTGTACG
>Ga0307942_1001596_pt1 | contig 18185 bp, 16 predicted proteins | sample OrgLakmetagen175_FD_201846 | JGI IMG/M metagenome (GOLD analysis project Ga0307942, IMG submission 201846) | Saline water microbial communities from Organic Lake, Antarctica - #175 | ecosystem: Environmental > Aquatic > Non-marine Saline and Alkaline > Saline | place: Antarctica: Organic Lake... | reverse complement strand
GAGACAGGGGGCAACCTTGTTTAACCCCACGAGTCGGATGCACACGAGCAGTCTTATCACCATCCTTCAAGACATACTCATCACGGTAGTACATGTCTTGAATCACAGGCAACTAAGGCGCTGGCATGCGAGTACGCCTAAGATGTTTCCAAAGTGCATCCCTTGGAATGGTGTCATAGGCTTGCTTAAAATCAATGAAAGCTTCTGCTGGGTAAGGAAATTATAAACGAGTTGATTGTTGACTTAATGCAATAAAAAGGTAGGGTTACACCACTATATACGCATCTGGGGGGCATCTGAGCGGAAGCTTGGTCCCAAGCCTATTACAGTAACCTAACCAAAAAAGACGCTAGAAACAATCAAGGGAAAAGGGCTGAGCATCCTCATACTAATGACGTGGAAAGGCAAGCTGGTGCTGAGTGCAGAGGCTAGCCAGATCATCTGGCATGAAGATGATCTTCACGCGGACAGTCCAGCAAGTTGTGTTCCTCGTCCTGAACAGTGTGCCAGTCACATTTGTCACAAATCCTGAGCTTATAAGGCATTTTATTCCTGTTATGACACATTCTTTGGACCAGAAAGTTAAGGCCAGAAAGGCAAAGGCAAGAAAGTGCACGGCTGAGACTGTTGGAAATATGCAAACGAAGGTAGAGAGGCAACACAGGCTCATCAAGATTTCTTTTTCTGTCAAATTACTCAAAAAAATTGTCGCCATCAATGAGAAGGTAGGCATCCTCTGTACATAGCTTGAACGATAACCCCCAAATACTGCGGGGTCTTAATTTTATGCAAGTTTTGACGGGTAAAAACATGGTTTGCCACAATTTGAATACCAAGAATGAGGGAGGCAAATATTGTATTCTTTCATAACAAATTATTGTTAGTGAGGAGCAGCACATACACAACGAGACAAGGTTATCAATTATCTCCTCTCCTCTTTTCCCTTTTTATCAATGATGTGGATGATGAGTTTGGGAGTGGCTTTATGGGTGCTGTTAGCCCCCCCCCCTGAGGGGCTCAGGGTAACGCACATGTTTTATGCTGACGATCTGACATTGACAGCAAATGACCCAGTCCAATTGCAGGAAATGTTGAGACGTCCGGAATCGTATGCTGCCAGGAAAGAACTTACAGTAAATGTGCAGAAATCCTACTTATTTATGTGTACCGGAATTCTGCAGTTCCTGTTGTTCGTCTCTACATTCAGGAGCTCAAAGAGTGAGATTTTTTACCTACCTGGGAATGGCTGTCGTTTGTTCACTTTGCAAACCTTTTGTCAGTCGCTAGATACGCTTCTTTTGGAACTTGTCAGCAGCCCAAACCATTTTGCTGCAACAGGTCAACAACCAACATGTTCATGATTTCCAACCTCAGCAGAGCACTAGACGTTTTCTCTTTCTTTCTAAGCTTATGGATTGATTTGTGGCTGGCCGAGACCAGTCAGCAGCCGATCAGCCAAACAACCTGGCTGAAGGTCAGCCCCCATTGTAACCATTGTCTCTAGACAAAAGCTGGTAGGTGACACAGGTTGTAGTTTACACAGAGACACGAGACACAGAGTTTGGGCACAGGCAAAGAAAAATGTTGCTGCTTAAATGCAAGCTATGAGTTGACAGTGGAGGCTTGCACGCCAAATGTATATAAAAGCAAATTTTAACTTACAAGAAGGGATTGACCACAAATCATACGAAAGCACCACTAGCAAAGCAAAAGAGCAAGCCGTCTAAACTGCTAACGCAGATTATACACAAGACGAGCAAAAGGTTAACAGCAATGAAAGCGTGCGCTACGCAGTAAGGGGAAGTATACACAAAGCACAGGCAGAAAGATAATATTTCACTCACACACACTTACACTCACATTCACACAAACACACTCCCACACACATACACGATTTCTGTACGCAAGCCCCTCATAGTATCACCTGAACAAACGTAGCACAAAGACGACATAGAATACAGCTCAGAGGGAAAACAAATGTTACGTATGTTCAGACTGTGATACATACAATGAGTCATTAGTCTGTGATACATACAATGAGTATTTATTTGTTGGGACCTATAGGTTGAGCAGCCATGCCAGGCTGGAGGCCTCTGTAATCCAAACTAAACTAAACATACAATGAGTCAAACAAACAGCCATTCCCCTGAAATACTGCTAGTTACGGGTTCGTCCACAGAGCACAGAACATCAGCCATGAATCTGCAGCTTGCAGTAAGCCGAAGCTTGCGTATGAGTGTGCGTAGGCAAGATGCATGCTAATTAAGAAGCTAAAACACAAGCTAGTACAGGACATACCTGATTCCCTGATACTATACAAAGGTACTACACAAAGGTGTACACAGAATTATATATATGATTGAAAGGTGTATAAAGTGTTTATAAGGAGCGGCAACAAAGATGCACATCAGGAGTAGATTGCATATCGGGTATTAGTGGGTTTTGTGTAGGCAGTATTTATATCAAATCACGACACACACCGCGTGCAAATGTGCCGGTACAGAATTGCAGGTATTGTATGCAGGCAGCATCAGGATTCAATCAGTCAGTTTTGCAAGCAAGGGCACACAACGACACAATAGGGTTGGCCAGAACCGCATTATACACCGTGTATGACTGTACATAGTGATTTCCCTGACAAATGGATTGTACGTACATTGTATATATGTGTGGCTCTGGCCGTTCCTACACAGAAAGGTATACACAGGCTCTCTGACGCAATAAGAGCATCGTAAACTCTGACGCAATAGGAGCATCGTAACTCTCTGACTCAATAAGAGCATCGTAACTCTCTGATGCAATAAAAGCAGCGTAAACTCTGACGCAATAAGAGCATCGTAAACTTTGACGCAATAAGAGCATCGTAAACTTAGACGCAATAAGAGCATTGTCACTCTCTGACGCAATAAGAGCATCGTAACTCTCTGATGCAATAAGAGCATCATAACTCTCTGACTCAATAAGAGCATCGTAAACTCTCATGGTAAACTCTGACGCAATAAGAGCATTGTAACACAAGCAATAAGAGCATTGTAACTCTCTGACGCAATAAGAGCAGCGTGACTCTCTGACGCAATAAGAGCATCATAAACTCTGACGCAATAAGAGCATTGTATCTCACGCAAAGCACCCATTATTTTGACTGATGGCTTTATCTGTAACTCTGTAATGGTGCCAAAAAAAAACACCCAATATTTCACCTACATTTAGGAGAAAGAGAGGAGGGGTGGAAGAGGGTGTCTCCTCCACATTTTGCCACCTCTGCTGAGCAACTGATGCTGCTATGACATCGACAGCTATCGCCCTGTATAGCAAATATTGTGCACCTCCAGAGTTGCTGCTGCTGCTCTGCTCTGCTCTGACAGCTGTCGCTTTAAAAACGCTCATCCTCTACCTTTACAGCTGCAAATTTTGCCGCTGCTGCTGCTGCTGCTGCTGCTGCTGCTGCTAAGGCACCAACAGCTGTTGCTTGAACAAATGCTCATTTTTAACTTCTATAGCTGCAGGTACTGCTGCTGCTGCTACTGCTGCTATGGCACTGACAGCTGCCGCTCAAAAAAGTGCTCATCTTCCACGTCTATTGCTACTGATGCTGTAGCTACTCCTCCTACTACTGCTGCCATGGCAACGGCAGCTTTTGCTAAAAAGAAACGCCCATCTTCCACGTCTACTGCTACAGATCTGCAGCTGCAGCTGCCGTTGCAGATGCGGCTCTGCTCTGCTCTGACAGCTGTCGCTTTAAAAACGCTCATCTTCTACTTCTACGTCTACTGCAGCTGCTCCTCCTGCTGCTGCTGCTGCTGCTGCTGCTATGGTACCGACAGCTATTGCTAAAAAAAGCGCCCATCTTCTACCTTTGCGGCTACAGATACTGCTGCACATACAGGCTTGCGCCCACAGTGCGCTCACTCTCTGTTTTGATGCACCTGCTATTGCGTAAAGGATGCGCACAGAGGAATGCTCTTACGATGTGCACATAAGAGAGGCATGCTCACAGAGGCTCTTATGACGTGCACATAAGAGAGGCTCTTATGATGCGCACAGAGGCTCTTATGATGCGCACAGAAACTCTTCTTAGAGGCTCTTATGATACTCACAGAGAGAGGCTCTCATGATGCTCACAGAGGCTCTTATGATGTGCACAGAGGCTCTTATGATGTGCACGTTTGAGAGGCATGCGTCCACAGTGCGCTCACTGTCTTTTTTGGTGCACCTGCTATTGTGCAAAGGATGCGCACAGAGGCTCTTATGATGTGCACATAAGAGAGGCATGCGCCCACAGTGCGCTCATTCCTGCCCTCATGCGTGCACCTGATATTGTGCAAAGAAAGCGCACAGGGGCATACTCTTACGATGCGTGCATAAGAGGCATGCTTCCACATGGTGTGTGTCAGAGGCATGCTCTTACGATGTGCTCATGCGAGAGGCACGCGTCCACATTGGCATGCTCTACAATGTGTGCATAAGAGGCATGCTTCCACATTGGCATGCTCTTACGATGTGCGCATAAGAGAAGCACGCGTCCACATTGGCATGCTCTACAATGTGTGCATAAGAGGCACACGTCCACATTGGCATGCTCTTACGATGCGTGCATAAGAGGCATGCTTCCACATGGTGTGTGTCAGAGGCATGCTCTCACAATGTGCACATAAGAGAGGCATGTGTCCACATGGTGTGTGTCAGAGGCATGCTCTCACAATGTGCACATAAGAGAGGCATGTGTCCACATGGTGTGTGTGTCAGAGGCATGCTCTCACAATGTGCACATAAGAGAGGGATGTGTCCACATGGTGTGTGTCAGAGGCATGCTCTCACAATGTGCACATAAGAGAGGCATGTGTCCACATGGTGTGTGTCAGAGGCATGCTCTCACAATGTGCACATAAGAGAGGCATGTGTCCACATGGTGTGTGTCAGAGGCATGCTCTCACAATGTGCACATAAGAGAGGCATGTGTCCATAGTGCACTCATTCCCTGCCTTCATGCGCGCGCGTGTGCTACCGTGCAGAGGATGCGCACAGGGGCATGCTTTTTTGATAAGCACATACGAGAGGCACGCATCCATGCTCATTCCCTGCCCTCATGAGAAGAGGCTGCACGTGTGGTACAGTGCAAAGAATGCGTAAGCCCCTGAAAATCATCTTAGCTCCAAAGGTCGTCCTGCTGTTCCTTGCCTCCCAAGATATTCTGAACTTTCTTAGATCCAAACAACAAACATTTTCCTGAGATCCAAATAGCCAAGGTCTTTTTGTATCCAAAAACAAGAAATGGCTAATGCAGCAATTAGGAGTATCAGCAGGAGCAGGATTAAATTAAGTTGGCCAGGACCATATATAGGGTTGGCCAGAACCATACATTTGTAGGTATATACGGTGTACATACGGTATTTTTGGCAGGGAAATCACCATACATACGGTCATATGCGGTGTGTATACACGGTTCTGGCCAACCCTAACCATATACATTCGGTATCTTGGCGGGATTTTTTTTGAAAGATACGGTGTGCATATACACGGTTCTGGCCAAGAAAATAAGCCTGTCAACCAAATGCAACCTGGTTGGGATCTGGCAGGTGTTGTTGCCCATCAGTTGCATCCAGACAAAAGCTGGGCTGCTCCAATGAATCAAACCAGCTAATCTGCTGTGATGTGCTTTACACCCAATCTCTGACGCTAAACCGCTCCGCTTTGACCTATGCTATACCTTTTATTCATGTTCAACAACGCAGATCTGTGCTACACGCTCAACCTGTGACGTTCAGCCACGAGCAGCTAGGATTCATGCCACTCACTCCTTTGAAGGTCCAGGCAGGGGCAAGACGACTGGGTGCATGCCTGTGCACTCTGAAACCTGAATCATACCGTTCCAGGTCCAAGGGCCACACGTCCTGTGGGCGATTTTCCACAGCATTTTGAAAAGGAGGATTGCTGCACGATCCGCGGCTCAAATCAGTACCTTCTTAGCCGCCAGAGATTGTTCCAGGTCCAAGGGCTCACGTCCTGTGGCGATGTTCCACCACATTTTAAAGTCTGCCAGGAGCGACCAGAGGGGGTAGCGGAACGTGGCTGGCCTGAGTTTTATGAGTGTGTGTGTGTGTGTGTGTGTGTTTGATATCAAACAAAGGTGATTACGAGGTGCGTACATGTGTGCACACACACCTGTTTTTCTCAAAGAAGAAGTGGCCGACCCAAGCAAAGCCGTACCCAGCCAGGACGCCAAAGCCAAGATACTTGGCCTGCCTGCGTGTATATTTGCAGAGTGCACAGTGGTTTGAGGACAAACCGTGTGTGTGTATGTGTGTGTTTATGTGTGTGTGTGTATGTGTGTGTGTGTGTGTATGTGTGCGCGTGTGTGTGCGTGTGCGTGTGCGTGTGCGTGTGTGTGTGTGTGTGTGTGTGTGTGTGTGTGTGTGTGCGTGTGTGTGTGCGTGTGTGTGTATGTGTGTGTGCATGTATATATATGAGTATTTTTGACGAGAATAAATGCGCGAGGAGCGAGTGTTTGACCTATAAAGCGCACCTTGTGATGGGCGAGGCCAAGGCAAATGCGAGGGATGCGCTGGTCCCTAACACATGCAGGGCCCGGGTTGTCTTGTGCCTGTGTTGCAGCTGCATACAGTAGGAAGGATGTTCTAGGCTTCAGGTTATTAGCTTCAGGCTATTAACATCGCAATTGAGCAATGCTGATCAGCTTCCTTCATTTAGCCTCTACCATGCATGCCTGGGGAAGCAGGGACGCACTTGATAGAATGGGTAGAAATCTTTGAAGCTGGCAATGGCCCTGTCCTCATTTTGCTTTGACATTTTGACTTTATGGCTTCAAGCTCAAAAATAAAAAATGCACAGCCACTCTTGTCAGGCAGATGGTAGCTGTCACGCGCACGCACACGAGCACTCTCATGAAATGGACACGGAGGATGAGCAGCAAGAGCATGATGCCCTACAGCGGATTGTGAACTCCTTTAAGGCTTACCAAAGGTGGGCCTGCAAGAAGTTTTGGCTGATCACATGCAAGCACACACACACACACCCCCGTGGGCACCTGGGTTCAGCGGATTGTTCCACGCTTTCCTCCCTTGTCAGCGTGCTTTATCTCACGTGGCATACCACTATGCATGTCCGGTTCATTCACGGCAGTGCGTGCTTATGATGAACTATGAGTAACAAGCCGTCCATTCATTCATGTGCACAAGAAGTGCGGCATTTTGAAAGATGATACCCGCACGAATCCCAGCCTTACTTTCTCCTGCTAGTACACACACGCACACACACACACATACACCCACACACACACCCACATTCACACACACACACACACACACACACACACACACACACACACACACACACACACACACACACACACACACACACACACACACACACACACACACACACACACACACGTGTCGTCACATGTGCGCATGCGACACAGGTCTGCGGAGCTGGACGTGTGCCGATGGGAACGCAACTTTGTTAGGTTGCCTGCACGTCACAAGGAACTACTTGCCAGCCAGCCTGAAAAGTACGCACGTGCCCGGCAGTGCATCTACAGCAACAGCTTTTTCATACAGTCCATGGTGCGCACACTGCTGGTGTCTGTGTGTGTGTGCGCGTGTGTGCGTGTGTGTGTGCGTGTGTGTGTATGTGTGTGTGTGTTTGCTAAATAGCAACTGAGCGACTATGAGCTGAGCATTGAATGATTGATTAAGTGTGTGCTGTAGAGCGAATGAGTGGGTGCAGGGGTCTGTTTGTGATTGCTTGCCGAAGAGCCCTCTGCGAGGTGGATGGAAAAAGGTAGCCCTTTCTTTGCAGGAGAAAAGATGGAATGCAAACACATAGCCTTCCGCACACACCAGCCACATGCGCACACCTTGCGTGTGCTAGGTTGACCAGAATTACTTTAGCAAACGTTCGAGTTATGAGGTTCGGCTCAGTCATACACTTAAAACACCCACACCAATGCGTACATGCACACCCATACCCACACCAACGCCTGCACCCACACTTCCTCCCCACACATACACAGAATGAGTAGGGTTGGCCAGGACCGTATATGTACTCCGTATACGACCGTACATATTTGGTGGTTTCCTGCCAAAAATACCATATATATACACTGTATATATATGGTTCTGGCCAGCCCTTAACAGAGTGTACAGAATACGCCTGTCTTGGCCGCTTTGATTGTGTCTGGCCTAGCAGTCGCACGTTTTGACTGATGGCGTACTCTGTAAACTCAGCTCTTACAGGGGTTACAGAGTTCACAGATAAAGCCATCAGTCAAAACGTGCGACTGCTAGGCTGCGTATGTAAAACATGTAAAAATTTAAACTCAGCTCCTAACACGTTTCATAACCCTGTGTAGGGTTTTCGTTTGCTCAGATCAAACCTGCATGCCAGCTACACCCCGTGGGTTTGCAAGCCAACAACAAGGGTGGCAGCGGGTGTCAGGCTGCTTTACTTTCTGCAGACCTGAATAATAATCCCACAGCTGGCAGGGTGTGCATGCAGATTAGCCTACCTGGAACACTGCACCCATGCTCATTCATCATGTGAGCTAGGCAGTTAAGGTTCCTTGAGTAATGCGGTTGGTCATACTGGTAGTGAGCTGAGCGGCCTTTGTCTCTTATGCTATATGTTTACATCGCTCCCCCTATTCTCTGCAGTTGCAGGTTGCAGACTTAAACTCGAACAGCATAGACCTCCTATTTGTAGGGTTGGACAGAACCGTATATATACACCATATATGACCGTATATTTGGTAAATTCCCTGCCAAAAATACCTTTAATACAACCTATATGTATGGTTCTGGCCAACCCTACCTATTTGGTGTACCATTGTCGCTCGTGCCATGCCATCTGTAATTGCAGCTAACTGCCTTTGATCCAGACAACACCGACCAGGCCCCTCCACTGTGCCATGCCATCTGTTACTGCAGTTAACCGCCTTTGACCCAGACAACGCTGACCAGGCCCCTCTACTTTGCCATGCCACCTGTAATTGCAGTTAACCGCCTTTGACCCAGACAACGCTGACCAGGCCCCTCCACCTCACCTATCTGCCCCCGGCGCTGGGGCGAGCAGCAACTGGGACAGCAAAGGTACTTTCGTGGAATGCTGGAATCAAGCCAAATGCAAAGCACGCAATTATGATGCTATTTAACTCTAGGAACGCAGATTGATCGCCCCTACCTAACAGCCCTTACCTAACCGCCCCCACCTAACCGCCCCGGTGCTGGAGCTGCAACTCGGACTGCAAACATGAGGGATGGACACCCTACCCCTATCTATGGCACACACGTTCCCTGTCTGATTCAAATTTTCTTCTCAAAGTGCTTATTCACGTACCTATAGTTTTTCCACTTTGGTGGTGGACTCTACAGAGTTGGATGATGCCCCACCCGTATCTATGGCACACACGTTCCCTGTCTGATTTCATTTTTTTCTCAAAGTGCTTATTTGCGTACCTACAGTTTTTCCACTTTGGTGGTAGACCCTACAGAGTTGGATGATGCCCCACCCCTATCTATGGCACACGCGTTCCCTGTCTGATTTCAAATCCTTTTCTCCAAGCGCTGATTTAAACTGCGCTTACCTACTTGCACTTTGGTAGGGTCGGCCAGAAGTGTTTGACCGTATGTATGGTAACTTCCCTGCCAAAATTACCGAATATACAGTACTGTACTGTACGTACTTATAGATATGTATGGTTTTGGCCAACCTTGGATACCTAGGGTGCTGCGTATAGACATTTTGGTGGATGACTATACAGTGTAGGGCTGCTGTGCTCTATAAGGCCAGAAGAACATCCTTCATCATTCATCAGCACTTCCCTTGGCACATAACCCTAGGGCTGCTGTGCTCTTGAAGGCCACAGAGGAACATCCTTCATCAGGTACCGGCCTTAGGGTTTACGTGTCCTTCTCACACACTGTTTGACCCCCCCCACCACACACACACAAACACATACACACACACTTTTAACCCTAGCTTAAATTCTATAGGGCACACGTGCCCCTTTTTTCATTCAACAACTTCATTATGACGTTTACTCAGCCCGATGCATTTTGCAAAGCGACTGTGTGACTGTGTGTTGTGTGATTGTTGCAGTGGAGGGAACCAGTAGCCTGCGACCAGAGGTTAGCCCTTCACCCTCGGACCTAGAGAAGGTGAGGTGTGTGTGTAATTGTGAGTGTATATATGTGTGTGTGATTGTGAGTGTGTGTGTGTGATTGTGAGTGTATGTGAGTGAGTGTGTGTGTGTCAGTGTGTGCATGCGTGTTTGTGTGTGAGTTTTGTGTGCTTGTGAACGCCTCTCCCGATCATACTAGTATGGCAAAGGGCTAGGGATGGATTTGAATTAAAACTGAACTCCTCTGATACGTGACATTCATATTGAAGTGAACAGGAGCACATACTTTTTTATTGAGCTCCTTGACACTGTGCTGACTGGACTCCCCTTCAGTTATATACCTCATACCACAATATCATTTGAAGTTTATCTACTTTGCGCTTTGCCTGACTCCCCTTGGATTATAATATAATCACTTTACTGACTGGACTCCCCTTGGGCTGGACTCCTCTGACTGGACTCCCCCTGACCGCACTCCCCTATTGACACTGTACTGACTGGACCCCCCTTGGATTATATTATTCTTTTCCTCATACCACAATGCCATTTGAAGTATATCTGCTTTGCGCTTTGCCTGACCACAGGTATGCATCCCTCATGCTAGAAAACACTGAACCTGTGTGTCCTCAATCAGAGCATGAGTTTTGCTGCCTGTTTCTTTGCTTGTTTACTAGACAGGCATAGGATGTGGTTCCGCTGCCTGCGTGATTTTATGATTTCACTAATAACACAAAACCGTGTAAACCATCTGCTATGGAATTTGTCTGGCTAGTTTGATGAAGAAAGTGGTTTCAATGCCTACTCAACTTATCATTTTGTAGCCCATCTTGCTGGTGCCGTTTACTGTGCTTCAATTCATTGCCTACTCAACTTATCATTTCGTTGCCCATCTTGCTGATGCCGATTACTGTGCGGCAAATCATTGCCAACTCAACTCCTATTTTCGTTGCCCATCTTGCTGATGCCGTTTACTGTGCTTCAAATTAGGGCTGGCCAAACTCGTTCGCTTAAACCGTGTACACATCCGTGATTAAATAATGTGTAGAGTTGGCCAAAATTATATATATATATATATATATTTATATATACAGTGTGTGAACTCGGTGTTTCTGGCAGGGGAATGACCAAATATACGGTCACAAACAGTGTATACATATGGTTTTGGCCAATCCTATAATGTGTGAATGCTGTTTCTTGGCTGCGGCCATCTCTGCTTAACAACTAATAAATTGAACTTCAAAATCTCGTTGTGGCTGGGACTTTGGGGCTTTTTTAACGGTTGTCCATGTTAGAATGAAGGCAGCTGCAACCTTGTGTGAAATGTGTGCACGAACCTGTCCTGAGACTGTCCACGTATAAAATGTGGCTACAGTTAATGGATGTGTGCAAATGATATATAATTGCACGCTTGAGTTAAATGTAGATACGGTGAATGCTCAAGAACCTGTCCAGGGATTGTTCTTGAATAAACAAACATATAAACAGATATAAACTGATATAAACAAACAAAAACGTGGCTTCACTTAACGGTATATCCATGCACGCTTGCACTTTACGTAGGTACAGTACGTGCTCAAGAACCTGTCCAGAGACTGTTCATGAATAAACAAACATATAAGCAGATATAAACTTGTATAAACAAACAAAAATGTGGCTGCAATTAATGGTATATTCATGCACGCTTGCACTTCACGTAGGTACGGTACGTGCTCAAGAACCTGTCCAGAGACTGGTCGGAAGATGGGGCCGAGGAGCGGTCACAGTCATATGGCAGGATTGTAGCCGAGCTCCAACGCTTGTATGCTGTCAGGTGTGTGTGTGTGTGTGTGTGTGTGTGTGTGTGTGTGTGTGTGTTTGTGTGTGTGTGTGTGTGTGTATGTGAGCGTTTCAGTTTGGTTTGTATACGTCCACAATGCGTAACTTGTTCGATGTGTGTGCATGTTTGTGTGTGTATGTGTGTATGTGAGCGATCACAGTTGTATGGCAAGGTCGTAGCAGAGCAGTAACGACTGTATGCTGTCAGGTGCGTGCGTGTGTTTTTGAGCCCACAGTTGTATGGCAAGGTCGTAGCAGAGCAGTAACGACTGTATGCTGTCAGGTGCGTGCGTATGTTTTTGAGCCCACAGTTGTATGGCAAGGTCGTAGCAGAGCAGTAACGACTGTATGCTGTCAGGTGCGTGCGTGCGTTTTTGAGCCCACAGTTGTATGGCAAGGTCGTAGCAGAGCAGTAACGACTGTATGCTGTCAGGTGCGTGCGTGCGTTTTTGAGCCCACAGTTGTATGGCAAGGTCGTAGCAGAGCAGTACCGACTGTATGCTGTCAGGTGCGTGCGTGCGTTTATGAGCCCACAGTCGTTGGCAAGGTCGTAGCAGAGCAGTAACCATTATGTGCTGTCAGGTGCGTGCATGTGTTTTTGAGCCCACAGTCGTTTGGCAAACACACAAGATTGTAGCAGAGCAGTAACGACTGTATGCTGTCAGGTGCGTGCGTGTGTTTTTGAGCCCACGGTCGTTTGGCAAGATCTTAGCAGAGCAGTAACCATTGTGTGCTGTCAGGTGCGTGCGTGCGTTTGTGAGCCCACAGTCGTTGGCAAGGTCGTAGCAGAGCAGTAACCATTATGTGCTGTCAGGTGCGTGCATGTGTTTTTGAGCCCACAGTCGTTTGGCAAGATTGTAGCAGAGCTCCAACGCTTGTATGCTGTCAGGTGTGTGTGTGTATGTGAGCCTTTCAGTTTGGTTGATATACGTCCACGATGCGTAACTTGTTCAATGTGTGTGCATGTTTGTGTGTGCGTGTGTGTTTTTGAGCCCACAGTCGTATGGCAAGATCGTAGCAGAGCTCCAACGCTTGTATGCTGTCAGGTGCGTGCGTGTGTGTGTGTGTGTTATGTGAGCCTTTCAGTTTGGTTTGTGTACGTCCACGATGTGTAACTTGTTTGATGTATGTGCATGTTTGTGTGTGTGTATGTGTGTATGTGAGCGATCACAGTTGTATGGCACAATCTTAGCAGAGCTATAACGATTGTATGCCGGCAGGTGCGTGCGTGTGTGTGTGTGTGTGCGTGTGTGTGTGTGTGTGTGTGTGTGTGTGTGCAACTCAGTTTGATTTGTAAGAGTGTAGTTCGTGCCACATGTACTTTTTTGTGCAAAATGTAATTCGTGCAACATTTGTTTTGTGTGCTATGTGTAGTTCGTGCCATGTGTGATTTGTATGAGTGACTTTTATGAGTATAGTTTGTGCCACGTGCTTTTTGGTGGTAAATTATGACCAGCCACATCCACTGAATCGTAATCTGCCACATTCACTAAATAATTACCAGACACACGTCAACTTTAATGAGACCAGTCACATTCACTGGATCTGACCAATCGCTCTGCACCAATGAATAACAAACCATATCTGCTAGGTCATGAATGGCTGAATTCTCTGGATCAAGACCAGTCGTATACACTAAATTGTCAGCCGCATTTGATAAAACACGACCGACAACTTGTACAAATCATAACCAGCCACATTTGCTACAGCATGGCCGACCTATTCACTGGATCACGATCAGCCGTATACACTAGATTTTGTGATCAGCCACATTCACTGGACCTGACCAATCGCTCTGCACCAATTCATGGCAAGCCATATCTGCTTGATCATGAATGGCTGAATTTACTGGATCAAGACCAGCCGTATACACTAGATTGTGACCAGCCGCATTTGATAAAACACGACCGACAACTTGTACAAATCATAACCAGCCACATTTGCTACAGCATGGCCGACCTATTCACTGGATCACAATCAGCCGTATACACTAGATTTTGTGATCAGCCACATTCACTGGACCTGACCAATCGCTCTGCACCAATTCATGGCAAGCCACATCTGCTAGATCATGAATGGCTGAATTCACTGGATCAAGAGCAGCCGTATACACTAGATTTTGTGACCAGCCACATTCAATAACTCACGACCAACCACATGCACTGACTCACCACCAGCCTCACATTCACAAGATATTGACCAGCCACATATCTAGATCATGACCAACCGTTTGCAAAAATCCACATCTGCTAGAACACCGGCCACATGTGCTATAGATTATGACTGCCTGAATTCTCTGAATCATGGCCAGCTGCAATCACCCAATCACAACCAGCCACCTTTACTGGGTCATGACCAGCCACCTTTACTGGGTCATGACCAGCCACCTTTACTGGGTCATGACCAGCCACCTTTACTGGATCATGACCAGCCACCTTTACTGGGTCATGACCAGCCCTATGAGTGTCACATCCCAAAGTTTGAGCAAACATAGGCGAACTCAGGCCTTTTTTGGGTGCGACTTTGACTAACTTTCATCCAGCGCATGCCAAACACATTGCCCATCAAATAACCTGCCACCATTTAAAAGATACACACACCCGACATGACGCGCCTCGGGTACTTGTTCCTGGAGCAAGCCTCCATCGCTGTGCTGCGCCAGTTTGGTTGTGACATGACTATGATCCAGTTGTGACTTGACTACGATCCAGTTATGACATGACTATGATCCAGTTGTGACCTGACTATGATCCAGTTGTGACATGACTATGATCCAGTACACATCAACCACATTGTCATTAACTCTCTCTCTCTCACTCTCTCTTTCATTAACTCTCTCTCTCTCTCTCTCTCTCTCTCTCTCTCTCTCACACACACACACACACAAACACACACACAAACTGCCACCTTTCATAGGATACACGCGCCCAAACCAGATGTGCCTCGGGTATTAGTTCCTGGAGCCGGCCTTGGCCGATTGTGCTGCGAAGTTGCTGGCCTTGGATGTGAAGCGCAGGTGCTTTTTAAGGCTGCATTTACGGTTAGGGAGACAAGCTGGTTATATTGTTGCTGCTAGCCTTGGATGTGAAGCGCAGGTGCTTTTTAAGGCTGCATTTACGGTTAGGGAGACAAGCTGGTTATATTGTTGGTGCTAGCCTTGGATGTGAAGTGCAGGTGCTGTCAAGGTTGCATTTATGGTTAGGGAGATAAGCTGGTTATATTGTTGCTGCTAGCCTTGGATGTTGAGTGCTGGTGCTATAAAAGTTGTATGCCCGGGTATGTACGTATGTACGGTTAGGGACACAAGCGGGTTGCGTTGCTGCTGGCTTTGGATGTGAAGCACAGCTTCGTTTTCTGTAGCCTTCTACATGATTTGTGCTTATGTGTTCTTTTGGGTTTGCTCGTGTTATTTGTAACAGAATTTACGGTTAGGGAGATAAGCCGGTCATATTGATGCTGAGCTTGGAGGTGAAGCGCGTTATTTAATGCAATTTCAACAAGGGTTGTGCCTACACGTTCTTGGGTTTGCTCGTGTTATTTGTAACAGGATTTACGGTTAGGGAGATAAGCCGGTCATATTGTTGCTGAGCTTGGAGGTGAAGCGCAAATTCGTTTTATGCAATTTTCAACAAGGGTTGTGCTTAGACGTTCTTGGGTTTGCTCGTGTAATCGTATCTTCAACAAAATCTGCGCCCGCCACAAAATTTGTGTCTGCAACCAAATTTGCGCATTCTTGGGTTTGCTCGTGTTATTTGTAACAGGATGTTTGAGGCGCAGGTACTGTCTTGTTCTATGTCCGGTGGAGCATGCTATGATCAACACCTGACTAGAGTGCTCGGTGCAATTTTCAACAAGGGTTGTGCTTACACGTTTTTGGGTCTGCTTGTGTTATTGTAACAGGATGTTCGAGGCGCAGGTACTGTTTTGTTCTATGTCCGGTGGAGCATGCTATGCTTCAACACCTGACTAGAGTGCTCGGTACGGGTACAATTTTCTCGTTTGCCTAAAGTAAATGGGAGCAGGAGGGCTGGATTTGCTGGTGCAGTTTTCTGTGTGCTGTCTGGAAAATGATTTAGAAATGATGGAAAATGATTTAGAAATGATTTGCTGGTGCAGTTTTCTGTGTGCTGTCTGGAAAATGATTTAGAAATGGCAATTATGGTCATGTTAACGTAGGAAAGGGAAGCCTGTTTCATGCATCACTCCTTTGTAGGGTTGGCCAGTATATATACATATATATAGTACATACGGCATTTTTGGCAGGAAATTCACCAGTTATACAGTCATATACAGAGCATACATACGGTACTTTTGGCAAGGAAACCACCATATATACACACGGTCATATACGGTGTATATACGGTATTTTTGACAGGGAAATCACCAAATATACGGTCGTGTACGGTGTGTATATACGGTCCTGGCCAACCCCTCCTTTTTGGCATTGCCATCAATTTGCATGGATACGTGCACGCATGCATATAATCAGAGTTGATCAGAACTGTGTTTATATAAATCATTGACCTGTGATGTCCTGCCAATACTGTTTATATGTTACATATATATGGTTCTGGCCAACCCACACAATAGATTATGCACACAAAGATGCACACAAAAACTCAAATACATACACGTGCAGGGCAACGAGTTCAGCTACTTCATGCTCATCGCGTCCTCGTTCATGCTAAACTACACCACCGAAAAAAAGCAGTGAGTTGGAAAACGGGCATGACATTTTTTACAATCAAAAGATTGGAACATTGGAGCGTTTATGCTTAACTATACCACCGAAAAAAAGCAGTGTGGAAAAAGGAAAAAAAAGAAATTTCGGAAAGTTCTGTCAGGACCGCCGTTTCTTTATGTGTCTTGCTTCTTACTGGTATAGTCCTAAAATGTATCTGGCAGGTTTGCTGTTTTCTCACAAGCAGTCCGTTGACGAGTGTGTCACGTGCTTTTCGGCGTGTAACGTGCTTTTGACAAATGTGCCACGTGCTTTTCGGCGTGTAACGTGCTTTTGACGAGTGTGCCACGTGCTTTTCGGCGTGTAACGTGCTTTTGACGATTGTGCCACGTGCTTTTTTGGAGGACGTGCCACGTGCTTTGACAAGTGTGCCATGTGATTTTTGGAGTGACGTGCCACGTGCTTTTTTGGAGTCACGTGCCACGTGCTTTTTGGAGTGCCACGTGCTTTTTTGGAGGACGTGCCACGTGCTTTGAAAAGTGTGACATATGCTTTTTTGGAGGACGTGCCACATGCTTTTGGAATCGTTTTTCAGCGCACAGTACCAAATGTGTTCCGCCTTCTAACCGAGTAAAGTGTTTATGCTTCTATGTAATTACACTGTATGTCCGTGGGTGACATCTAGATTTTTTATACTTCTTTGCAGGTACACCGTATTTCCGTGGGTGACATTAAAATCTTAATATTTCTATGCAGGTACACCGTATTTCCGTGGGTGACATCCACGTGCAACAATTTTGACGATGAGGTGCGGGGTGTGAAGCAGAATGGAGATATATTTCTAAATTAAGGCGGCGAATTGATAGAACAGCACTCCTCATTCACACATGAACTCAGGATGAGGTGTGAGGCAGATTGCTTGAAGGATGAGGTGTGAGACAGATTTCTTGGAGGATGAGGTGTGAGGCAGATTGCGTGAACGATGAAGTGTGAGACAGATTGCTTGACATCTTTCCAGGTTTGGTCAGAAGCATGTATGTACGATGTAAGTACGGTATTTTTGGCAGGGAAACCGTCAATATACGGTCATATACAGTCGTATACAGTGTATATATATGTATATATAGTTCTGGCCAACCCTGCCTTTTTTAATGGGAAATTCTGTACAGAAGGTCTGCACAGACGTTGGCTGCATTCCTTGTCGACTTGCACCATTTTTATTTTGAGGTGTGAAACCGAATGTTTGAGGAAGGTTAAAACAGGCAAAGGGAAAATTTTGCGGGCAGGAAAACATTAACGGAGGAAAATGAGTAGGGTTGGCCAGAACCTTATATATACACCGTATATGACCATATATTTGGTGATTTCCCTGCCAAAAATACCGTATATACACCGTATATATATGGTTCTGGCCAACCCTAAAAATGAGCAGCTGTTGGTAGGTAAGGTAAGGTTACATCACTATATATGCCTCAAAGGGCATCTCAGCGGAAGTTTGGAAAAAGCCTGAAACTACACCTGGCTAAACAAAAGACACAGAAGCTAGAGGAA
>Ga0307942_1001594_pt1 | contig 18197 bp, 21 predicted proteins | sample OrgLakmetagen175_FD_201846 | JGI IMG/M metagenome (GOLD analysis project Ga0307942, IMG submission 201846) | Saline water microbial communities from Organic Lake, Antarctica - #175 | ecosystem: Environmental > Aquatic > Non-marine Saline and Alkaline > Saline | place: Antarctica: Organic Lake... | reverse complement strand
GTGATCATGCTATGTTCTGAGGGGCTGGGAGTTCCTCTGGGGGGCTCTAGAGGGCTTGGAAGTGCCTCTGGGGGGCTCTAGAGGGCCTGGGAGTGCTTCTGGGGGGCTCTGGGGGGCTTGTGACTGCAAACTTCGTTAAGTGCCCAAAATCGTATTATACGGAGCAATTTGAAAAATACGATTAAATACGTGATAAATACGATACGACGTATAATACGCCTACGCCGTATGACCTATCCCTGCATTATATAAAGTAACGTAATATTTATCTCCAAAGGCAAAACCTACAATTATAACAACCACTTCTCGTACCCGATCCTCTGACGCTCCCTCAACCGGTGCGTAAGCCGAGGCGTGCCTGCCCATGGCAGTGGACGTCTGGCGGCACTGCAGTAAGGCAAGAAGTTTACATTTAGAAGACATGGTGCCTGTAGATCAAGGTGTTTGAAGATCAAGGTGTCTGCAGATCAAGGTGTCTGAAGATCAAGGTGTCTGCAGATCAATGTGTCTGCAGATCAAGGTGTCTGCAGATCAAGGTGTCTGAAGATCAAGGTGTCTGAAAATTAAGGTAATGAAGATCAAGGTGAATGAAGATTAAAGGCAAGGTGTATGCAATTCAACGGCAAGGTGTATGAAAATGAGAGTGTCGGAAGCGTGGGAAGATGAAAGGGACATCAGTGTGCGGCAAGAGAGGGCTATAAATTTCGATTTACAGGAAATTTAAAGGTATATTTGTGCTTGCACGACCTTGCAAGTACACACACACACACACACACATACTCACCCCCCATCCCAGGAGAAATACATAATTTCAAGAAGATTCAACAACCACACACCGTTGAAATAGACACAGCTACTGCCCACCTATGCTTCAAGACCCCATACTTACAGTCTCAAGGATCAAGGGAGCTTCTGCTACGACTACTGTTGCAAGCCCAAACTTGCCGCTTCACCCGTAAGAAAATTGTAATATCAATAAAAATCCAAGCTTTTATCACTTCGAAATCAATGTAAATTAGCTGGTCGCTTTTAAAGGTTTGATAACTCGATAACATACTGGTATTAGTGGGCGGTGGTATTTTTTTGTGCGGTACTTTATGTACGGTATTTCCAGGAATGGGGAACGCCCCCCCTCATCGCGTTTTCAAGTCTACTAGGAACTTTTGCTTTGTCAAGGGTGGAGATTACTTTCTCGCAGTTACCCAGGGCAAAACAACTCATTATCTCAGAGGGTTAAAAGGTCTAGGTCTAGTGGAAAATAAGCCCCCCTCATCATCCAGCCTACCTTTGTCTTGAAGTCCACCAGGAACTTGGCCTCCTTCGAGGGAGCAGGCCGTGCCCTCTTTTTGGAAGGGGCTTGCCCCCCTTGCTGCTGTTGCTGCCGCTGCTGCTGCTGCTGCTGCTGTTGCTGCTGCTGCTGTTGCTGCGGAACCAGAGGGGATACAGAGGTGGGTGCACGCTTGCGCAGGCGACCACTCAGGGGCCCTGCCGCTTGCTCGGCTGGGCTGTCAGGTTCCTGACCCTGCTGAAGCAGCGAAGGTTGACTGTGTCCACCACGAGAGTGGTTGGCAAAACTGAGGGGGAGCAGGCGCAGCCCCTGCAAGGCTACCTGCACAAGTGTGTGTGTGTGTGTGTGTGTGTGTGTTCGTGTGTGTGTGTGTGTGTGTGTGTGTGTGTGTGTGTGTGTGTGTGTGTGTGTGTTGTGTGCAGTCACATGCAGGCGCAGCCCCTGCAAGGCTACCTGCACAAGTTTGTGTGTGTGATATATGTACGCTTACGCATGCATTTGTTCATCTAGGTGTATGCGTGTGGGCTTAAATTTGTATGCGTGTGCATATGTGTGTATGCCTATGTGTGCGTATGTGTGCATACATGTTTGTGTGTGTTGCGTGTGCATATGTGTGTATGCGTATGTGTGCGTATGTGTGCGTATGTGTGCGTATGTGTGTGTGTGTGTGTGTTGTGTGTAGTCACATGCAGCAACAGCCCCTGCAAGGCTACCTCTTCCGCTTCCTCCTTAATATAGGGGACCTGCCCCCCTCCAAGCTGGTTCTGCTGCCTGAGCTGCTGCTGCTGCTGCTCCTGCTGCTCCTGCTGCTGACGCAGCTCCTGATCTTGGCGCTGTCGCTGCAGCAGAATGAACTCCTGATGCCTGTGGGGTTCACCATGTAAGTAGATGCATTGTTGTGCAATGTGTTTGTATGTGTGGTGTGTGAATGTTTGTATACGTATGTGTGTTTGTGTTTGTGTGTTTGTGTGTGTTTGTGTGTGTGTGTTTGTGCGTGCAGTTTGTGTGTGTGTGTGTGTGTGTGTGTTTGTGTGTGCAGTTTGTGTGTGCGCGTGAGTGTGCAGGATGAGTACCCCTATTCCAGATATGCACATAATGAATCTTCAGGTACAAGAGCAAGGATGTAAGGACACGACAACCAGCATCGCTTGATAGCAAGCAGCTCCGGCTTCGGATAAAATCTCGTCCTAGCATACACTCACCCCCAACCCCACACCTACATACACGCACCTGCACCCCCAGCGCAGCCACAGCCAATCCCCACACCCACACCCACACCCACATCCACATCCACATCCACATCCACATGCACATCCATGCCCAAACCCCACACCCACGCCCACACCCACACCCACACCTCACAACCACACCCACACTCAAAGCCACGCTCACCTACGGTTGGCAATTTCGCACACACACACACACACACACACACACACACTCACACACTCTCACACACACACACCCATACCCAAAGCCACGCTCACCTGCGGTTGGCAATTTCACGCTGCTCCTGCTTCTCCTGCACAAGCTTGCGGACATGGCGCTGCCTGCATGAATCACCAGTTATCAAAATCAGTGTCTCAAAGGAACCCCTCAACTTTGCTCAGCAGGGGAATGTGGGTGCGCACATGTGATGGCCAAAAGGTAACGTGAGAGCCATACCACGTGCCTGCGTGCACTCTGTCCACTGTGCCCATCAAACCCTATTTGCCTGCACAGATTCCGTTCACACGTGCTCATCAAACCCCATTCGCATGCGCACATCCTTTTCACTGTACACTTCAAACCCAATCGCCTACTCAGATTCTGTTCACTGTGCACATCAAACCCCATTTGCCTGTGCAGATGCTGTTCACTGTGCAAATTAAACCCCATTTGCCTGTGCAGATTCCGTTCACACGTGCTCATCAAACCCCATTCGCATGCGCAGATTCTTTTCACTGTACACATCAAACCCAATCGCCTACTCAGATTATGTCCACTGTACACATCAAACCCAATCTCCTACTCAGATTATGTTCACTGTACATATCAAACCCAATCTCCTACTCAGATTATGTTCACTGTACATATCAAACCCAATTGCCTGCGCAGATTCCGTTCAAACGTGCTCATCAAACCCCATTCGCCTGCGCAGATTCCGTTCAACATGCACATCCAACCCCATTCGCCTGCGCAGATTCTGTTCACCGTCCACATCAAACCCTCTCATTTGTGCATTAGCCGGCCCATCTAAATTATTGCCCTTACTAGCTGCTACATGAACAAAAACATCAGAGGATGTTTATGCTTCCACTCAGATATGCTATGCACATGCGTGCAAACACACATGTGACCTTCCAACGCACATGCAATAACACTATCTTGTAGACACCCACCCACATGCGCACACACCAACACATATGCATACGTGCACATCAGCACACCTCAACCCACGCACGCACGCACACAAGCACCTACACGCCCATGCACACACACATGTATGTATGCATGCAAACCCACCAGGACCCACACACCCACGCACACACACACCCACACACACACACACGCAATACACATTTTGCGCAGTGTGCAGCACACAGATTAACATTGCCTGCTAGGCTCATTGGATGACATAGGCAAGCTTCTAGATATCTGCGTCATGACACAGGTGATTTTGCGCAGCTAAAGAATGCCTTCACACAACACTGAAGCACCTTGAACGGCACTAAAGCGCCTTTCACACAACACTGAAGCACCTTAAAAAGTACTAAAACTGCAGAGTACTCTACAGCCTGCTGCAGAAGTACTCACATTCTTGGAGGCGAGTGCAACTGAATGTTAGTTGGAACTGTCCTGCCACAGCTTGCGCTGTAGGAACCATCCTTTTTACACCTGGTCTCTAGTCAGCGTTTAAGTTTAGTTTTCTCTTCCCGTTGGCTCACAACCTTCCCTCTTTCACACAACACAGCCAAGTATACGATGAGCCGCCCAACTCACCACACCAAGCGTGCGGCACGCCTGTTGATGGCGTCGTACATCTTTGTTACTCCCTGCAAGCACGTGGAAGGAATTGTGTGCAACGCACAGGTGAAAAAGCACAAATGACCATATAGCGATGTGCCCTAACACATACAGGTGAAGAAGCAAAAATAAACATAAAGTGATGTGCCCAAACACAGACAGGTGAAAATGCACAGATAAACATTTAGTGATGTGCCCAAACACAGACAGGTGAAAAAGCACAAATAAATATATAGTGATGTGCCCAAACACAGCAAACATCTGCAGTGCACAGGAAGGCAAACTAATGTTGTACACACCCACCCGCTTGCACTCTCTCACACACACGCACACACACACACACAAACACAAACAACACAGATATTAACAGACAAAACATACACTCATAACATGTGCGCACAAAAAATACACAAGCTTAAATGGTTACACACAGCACACACACACACACACACACACAACACGGATACATGAATGGCATGGCAAAATAATATCACAAGGTGTGCATTTGGTTGCATCCTGTGAGCAATTATGTGACAAAAATATCACAGTGTGCATTTGGTTGCATCCTGTGAGCAATTACGTGACAATAATATCACAGTGTGAATCTGATTGCATCCGGTGAGCAATTATGTAACAAAGTGAACGAGGGGCTTTGGGAAATGTGTATAATTGTGCAGGCAGGCAGGCACATCATGCATGCATGCATGTGTGTATGTGTGTGTGTGTGTGTGTATGCGTAAACGGATGTGTGTCCTTGTGTGCGTGCGCAAGCTCACTGAACGGCACACAGGCAAGTATTGAAAATGCATTTTCCTTTTATCGCTCAAAAATGGCAAAGCCTGCTGTTAGTCATCGCGAGCCAGCGCACGCTTGCCAGTGAAAAGAGTAAAAGAAAATATTAAAACAAGGAGAAGACAGGAAAAGAGCTGCTCTACGCTACTGCATGATTGTGCTACTGCATGATTGCGCTACTGCATGATTGCGCTGCTGCATGATTGCGCTACTGCATGATTGCGCTACTGTGTGATTGCGCTACTGCATGATTGCGCTACTGTATGATTGCGCTACTGCATGATTGCGCTACTGTGTGATTGCGCTACTGCATGATTGCGCTACTGTATGATAGCGCTACTGCTTGATTGGGCTACTGCATGATCGCGCTACTGCGCTACTGCATGATTGCGCTACTGCATGATTGCGCTACTGTATGATTGCGCTACTGTATGATTGCGCTACTGCATGATTGTACTACTGCATGATAGCGCTACTGCATGATTGGGCTACTGCATGATTGCGCTACTGCATGATCGGGCTACTGCATGATTGCGCTACTGCATGATTGCGCTACTGCATGCTTGCTACAAAATTGTACTTGCTCAATGCAGTTTCAAGTAGGACTTATACCGGTTTGCACCCTATCCTGTTTCAATTTCACTGTTCAATCCTGTTTTAATCTCACTGCTCAGTCCAGTTTTAAGTAGGGCTTACGCCAACTGGCACCTTACCCTGTCACAGTTTCACTGCTCAATCCTGTTTCAATCTCACTGCTCAGTCCTGTTTCAAGTAGGGCTTACGCCAGCTGGCACCTTAAAAACATCACTCTGTTTCGATCTCACCTTATGGTATAAATGTATAAATCATACTGCACACAGTGTAATTTCATGAAATGTTTTTAACCAGTTGTACCCTGAAGCTGCTGTTGCTTGATGCGAGCAGCTACGGTCTATTTTATGGACAGGGGCAAAAAGGCAAAAAAACGACAGTTCCAGATTGATAAACACATGTGTGTGTGTGTGTGTGCGTGTGTGTGTGTGTGTGCGTGTGTGCGTGCGTGCGTGCATGCGTGCGTGCGTGCGTGCATGTGTTTGTGTGTGTGTGTGTGTGTTTGTGTGAGTGTGTGTGCTTGTGTGTGTGTTTGTGTGTGTGTGTGTGTGTGTGTTTGTGGGGGGCTACGCTTGCAAACTTCGTACTTCATAAAAATCATTCTTGTTGGAAGTCAGCAGGTTGTGACTGATCACGTAAGCACGGTCGACCATGACAAAGACTGTCACGCCGAGACCTCCCAGGCGTCTGAGGACGTCCTTGTTGACCTTGGTGCTCTGTGTGCATGATCACAGGGCACGGGTCCATGCTTGAAGCATGAATGATCGAGTCAGGAACGAGCAAATCAGAAATGATCTATGTGCATGGTCACAGGGCATGGATGCTTGAAGCAAGACTGGTCGAATCAGGAATGATCTGTGTGAATGGTCACAGGGCATGGATGCTTGAAGCAAGACTGGTCGAATCAGGAATGATCTGTGTGCATGGTCACAGGGCATGGATGCTTGAAGCAAGACTGGTCGAATTAGGAATGATCTGTGTGCATGGTCACAGGGCATGGATGCTTGAAGCAAGACTGGTCGAATCAGGGGGTACAGGCAGTGCATGCTTCATTAGGGCATTAGGGCATATGTAGCCTCAAACTATTAGGGCATATGTAGCCTCAAAGATAAGGACATAGATTAGATTAAGGCATATGTAGCCTCAAAGATAGATTAGGGCATATGTAGCCTCAGAAATTAGGGCATATGTAGCCTCAGAGTATTAAAGATCACAGGGCACGGATCAGTAGAGGGCATGAATGGGTACAGGCAGTGCATGCTTCATGATAAGGGCATATGTAGCCTTAGAGTATTAAAGATCACAGGGCATGGATCAGTAGAGGCATGAATGAACAAGTGATGGGCAATTAAAGCAGGAACGGTTAAAATCACTAATAATGCTAAACCAACAACCATCACAAATTTTACTTGTTATACACACGCAGCCTAGCGGTCGTACGTTTTGACTGACGGCTTGATACGCAAACTCTGTAAACTGCTGAGTACTCGCAGAAGTACTCTAGTTCTTGAAGGCGAGTGCAACCGAACGTCAGCTAGTACTCTCTTGGCACAGCTTGCGCTGTGCTAACCATCCTTTTTATGCTTGTGCCTTAGATAGTTGGCAGCTTAGTTTACGAGCCAGAAAGAACTCTGCAAAAGTACTTTTAACTTATAAATAGGGCACACACAATCAAGGTTTTAGTGATTTCAGAGCATGATTGCAAGTATGTGTGCATGTTTACGAGCGTTTCCAAACTGTGGCTGATGCAGGTTGGGGCAGCACCAAACTTCTAATGACTTCAAAGCATGATGGCAAATATGTGTGCATGTTTATGAGCGTTTCCAAACTGTGGCTGATGCAGGTTGGGGCAGCACCAAACTTCTAATGATTTCAGAGCAGGATTGCAAGTATGTGTGCATGTTTACGAGCATTTCCAAATTGTGGCTGATGCAGGTTGGGGCAGCACCAAACTTTTAAAGACTTCAGAGCATGATTGCAAGTATGTGTGCATGTTTACAAGCTTTTCCAAACTGTGGCTGGTGCAGGTTGGGGCAGCACCAAACTTCTAATGATTTCAGAGCATGATTGCAAGTATGTGTGCATGTTTACAAGCTTTTCCAAACTGTGGCTGGTGCAGGTTGGGGCAGCACCAAACTTCTAATGATTTCAGAGCATGATTGCAAGTATGTGTGCATGTTTACGAGCGTTTCCAAACTGTGGCTGATGCAGGTTGGGGCAGCACCAAAGTTCTAGTGATTTCAGAGCATGATAGCAAGTATGTGTGCATGTTTATGAGCGTTTCCAAACTGTGGCTGATGCAGGTTGGGGCTGCAGCAGATAATAATGTTTGCTGCGTTATTGCCACACATTTGTCGTTCTAAGTTGCCATATTCCCTTATTTTAACGAGCTGTAGAAGGTGAAAGCTGAGCTAAACAAGGAAGTGGGTATGCTGGGTGAGCACAGCACACACAGAAGCTGTGGAAATCTGAAAATTTGGCCATGACTAACATTCGGTGTGGACCCCATAAACCCACTTCCCTAACAAAGGTAATTGCTGGGGATATATGAGGATATGGAAAAGTATCTTTCCAGCTCTGTAGCAGCACTTCTCACAGGACACACTGAACCAATAACTGGAGCAGTAGGAATTTTGTTGCTCATTGAAAGGCAAGCTTGCAAATTCCATTTGACGTATGTCCGGCAAAGGCTCTTCGAATTGGCTAATTTCACGAGTTAGGCTGCTGGTTGACAGGCAAACCCACAATCTGTTTGGCAAGAATTGGGCAAAGGCTTGTCAACTTTGATTTCATGAGTGGGTATGAGTTGCAAGCTTGTGTCTCACACAGTTCAGCCTTACACTTTCCCTTGTGTGATGGCAAGAAAAAAGTGGGAAACAGAGTGTGAGAGACAGAGCACTGGATGAACCAACATACTAAACTTGGATAAACGATCGAACGATCTTGGTCCCAAAACAATCCTGCCTGAATAGACCAAGCAGGCAGCTTAAGGCAAGGCATTATACTATTTTCATCCGGGTCATACTCACGCTGGTTGATTTATACTGGCTTTCTGAGGGCAGCCCAGCGGCAGGGGCATCAGCTTTACTAATGACCATCTGCAGACAGTAGAGACAGTTTAAAAAGGAAAACAAATAATTAGCGCAGGCAGAGACATGGTTACAATACAGCCACTGATGAACCAGAATGGAGCTTGTGCAGAATGCAAACAAAATGCAGGAGCTGATTCCACTGTCCGCGTGACATTCCCTTTTGTTTTTTATACACTCTTGTTCTTGCCAATTGCGTCAAATTCCTGGCTGCGACGTCATGTTTTAGTGTAGTGGCTGCAATGTCATGTTTAGTTCATGATCATGTGTGTACATGTTTAGCTCCTGTTTAGTCATGTTTTAGTGTAGTGGCTGCAACGTCATGTTTTAGTGTAGTGGCTGCAATGTCATGTTTAGTTCATGATCATGTGTGTACATGCTTAGCTCATGTCAGGGAACTTCAGGGGGTTTGAAAACTACGGTTCGCCCGCAACTAAAATTTTATTTTTTGCGGGTCGCCCGTAGCTGGTTTTCTATAAAGTGAAGAAATGTGCGGGTAAGTAAGGGTAAATTTTCGCCTGGGCTGCTAGCGCAGCCCAGGCTTTCGGGCATTTAGGAAGCAGTCACAGCAACGTCATTCGGGCACGCACCAGAAGCACGGATGCGCATGCGTGCATATATGTGCGCATGCACATGCACCACAAGTAGTGTTACACGCACATGCCATGCTAAATGCCATGCACACGCACGCACAAATTCAAACACCATCTATGTTTCCATGAGCAAGCACGCACGCACACATATACACGTGCAGCCGTGTACGCATGGGCAGACACGCACATCGCACGTACAATACGTGTAAGTCCACGCCTGCACATGCAGCATAACTCACCTTCAAGCATGCAATCGTACACATACAATCGCACACACATACATGAGTTTGTGCAGCCGTACGCACGTGCACATTGCACCATGCAAGCATTCACACTTACACATATGCTCATATGCCATGCACATGCACACGCATGCAGGGCACCATCATGTTATCATGCACAAGCATGCACATGCTCATTGAGTGCCCAGTGATGCCGTAGTACCACACATTCAGATGCCCCACACACCACACATACAGAAGTCCCACACATAGGCAAGGCGCATGCAGCCACACTCTCTAGGTGCCCAGCAATGAGCACCAAAGGGACTTGCCCTTCCTGCTACTCTACTCCCTGTGTCCTTGCTGTTCTTGGAAACCTCCCTTGGGCACGAGAGGAGGCCTCCGCTGCGTCTCCTCCCATCCCGAACACTGAAGTCCCGGGCATCTCTTCATCGGTATCACATTTTCCTCCGGGCAGTCCGGAAATACAATTTTAATTTTATGCGGGCGTCCCGGAGCCAGGTTCCTCCAGAACCTGGCTTTTCTCCGGGTAGCCCGGAATCGGCCCTTCAAATTTTGGCTTTGCCCTCCGGGCAAACCCAAAATTTGCTTATTTTTTACGGCGCCCGTACGGGATGAAGTTCCCTGGCTCATGTTCAGTCATGCTTTAGTGTAGTGGCTGCAATGTCATGTTTTAGTGTAGTGGCTGCAATGTCATGTTTAGTTCAAGTTCATGTGTGTACATGTTAAGCTCATGTTCAGTCATGTTTTAGTGAAGTGGCTGCAATGTCATGCTTTATTGTACAGGTCAGCACAGCTAAACGGTACTTTTCCGTTCTTTCGCTTGTTGCCGAGTCAAACTTATGGCTGCGACACCATAGTTTTATGTGCAGACGACCGCATGCATTATACTTTAGCTTCCTTCCAGCTGGGTCATTACATGAAAACGCTTGCTGCGCAAAAATCAAGCTTCAGAGAGCGATGGCTTGTTATAAAAACGAGACCCGCCAGGATCACAGTGAGAACTATCATGTGCCTAACCCTAAAAAAACAAGTACCACGTTTTAAACGCTTTATTTGAAATGCCGAGTTGGTACACAACATATTAGGTACACAACTAAGTAGGTACACAACTTAGTAGGTACACAACTTAGTAGGTACACAACCTAGGCACACAACTTACCAGCGCCAGGAAGGCATTGTAGGTCTGGTCAGTTATGCCAGATCGCTCCAAGACGCCCCTGTATATGTCACGTCGGGAGTTCACGCCCTCGGGCAGAAATGGCCCCTGTGAAAGTGTGAAGGGAGTGAGTAGGTTGAGCAGCCATGCCAGGTTGGAGGCCTTTGTAATACAAACTGAACTAAACTAAACTGAAATTGTGAAGGAAGGTGCTGTGGAAGTATGGAGGCCACATTGCGAGAGCAAACGGGAGCCGCGCTGCACTTCAGCAAAGGGCTGTTTGCACTTGCTGTGAACGCACTTGCTGTGAACGCACTTCACGGGCTGTGTGATAGCACTCACCTTGACAGCTCTGTCGCTGTCCAAGTAGATCACAAAGCCATCCGTGGGAACAGTTGCTGCACGGAAACGTGTGTTTGTTGTGTTGTGTTGTGTGTGTGTGCGTGTGTGCGTGTGTGTGTGTGTGTGTGTGTGTGTGTGTCTATTGTGCACACACACAAAAGTGCATTTGTGCACATGTGCACGAGTGTCATGCATATGTTCTTGCGTGTAATCATGGTTTCCTTTGTCGATCGTGATAAGCAAGGCTGTGAAAAACTGTCCCCTGCCACGCAGCACCAATCCAGGCCCACGTCAGCTATGTAATTAGGGGTAAGCAAAGTGGGGCCGCACACGCAGCACCAAAACAGGCCAGCATCAGGTGTGTGATTAAAGGCTGACCATTTAGGGGGCTTCCTGCAGTGCACACCATTATCCATGATCCATGATCCATACTAGAATTTGCACTATGATGCATGATCCGCCAATTAATACTTGCACCATGATCCATGATCCATGATCCATGATCCATGATCCATGATCCGCACCATGATCCATACCATCAAAAATACTCTGCACAGTGCACATCACAGGCACCTCACCAGAATCACCACACCTAATACAACCCGCACCACCCCTGCATTAACGCAATGCATATTGTAAACAGCTAAAATTGGCCAGATCCATTCCTATACAACGTATATACAGTGCTTTTGGTAGGGAAATCCTTACACTGTCATAAACGGTGTATACATACGGTTCTGGTCAACCCTACAAAAACAGCATACCATGGAAGCCACCCCACGCTTACAAAATGCACGTGTGGCGCCTAAATAGTGAATGCATATTTGGCATATGACAGTTAATCACTTACAGTCATGCACTACTCTGGTGCGCACATTCAATACTTACCACACCATGCACCACACGCCATTCTGGTCCTTCTCCTGATCATAGCTGCATGTCCGTCATGGATGAAATTTCCTACCTCACTCATATGAGGCTTACTGCAGGAGTTTCTGAAGTGCACGCTTGAAACGCAGTACCACGCACCCTTCTAAACCTTTCTCCTGATCTGAATCATAATTGCATGCCCGTCATGGATGGAGGTGCCTACCTCACTCATATGAGACTTACTGCAGGACTTTCTGAAATGCACGCTTTAAACACAGCACCACGCACCCTTCTGATCCTCTCTCCTGATCTGAATCATAATTGCATGCCCGTCATGGATGGAGGTGCCTACCTCACTCATATGAGGCTTACTGCAGGATTTTCTGAAATGCACGCTTTAAACACAGCACCACGCACCCTTCTGATCCTCTCTCCTGATCTGAATCATAATTGCATGTCCGTCATGGATGGAGGTGCCTACCTCACTCATATGAGGCTTACTGCAGGATTTTCTGAAGTGCACGCTTTAAACACAGCACCACGCACCCTTCTGATCCTCTCTCCTGATCTAAACCATAATTGCATGTCCGCCATGGATGGAGGTGCCTATCTCACTCATATGAGGCTTACTGCAGGAGTTTCTGAAGTGCACGCTTTAAACACAGCACCACGCACCCTTCTGATCCTCTCTCCTGATCTGAATCATAATTGCATGTCCATCATGAATATAGGTGCCTACCTCACTCATATGAGGCTCACTGAAAGACTTTCCGAAGTACGCGCTTTAAACACAGGACCACGCACCCCTTTGGTCCTTCTCCATGATCCGAATGACGATTTCGTGGCCATCATGGACAAAAGTGTCCGCCTCACTCATGTGAGGCTTGCTGGGGGTGCTGCTTGGGCTCACACCAACACCACAGATCTCCTTCCAGCTACTGGCCCAATCCAAGGGCTCTACAGATTCCTAATTTGCAGCAGGGGGAACAGAGGGTTGTGTGACGGACGCTTCTTGCTAAGGGTGTGGTATACGACAGCATGACATGGGTGAAGACTGCTGGGCTAAGGAATCTACAGATTCCTGGTCAGCAGGGAGATAAAATAATCATTGGTATAACGGTGACCGTTACATCCAAATGTAGAACAAGTGCGTAGGGTATCGCAATACTAACATGTTATGATATCAAGGATAAGGTATACAGCAGCACGGCATTGGCAATGCTGCTTGCAAGTTTAAGGACTCTACACATTCCTAATCAGCAGAGGGGAAACAAAGGGTGGAGGGACTTACACCTATTTTTTCTAGTGCCTTTTTGGTTTGGTTTCAGGTTATTTATTAAGCTTCCGCTCAGATGCCCCCAGAGGCATATATAGCGATGTAACCTTACCTTACCTTACACCTATATTTGAATGTTTTTTGTGTTGTGATCTCTATATATTGAGCAGCCATGCCAGGCTGGAGGCCTTTGTAATCCAAACTGAACCTACACCTCTTGCGAAGGATGCAGAAGTAAAACAATGGTCTTACCCACTTGCCAAATTAAAAGCCCAGCTTGGCAGCAATGGTCATATTTTCAAGCCTTACTGTGCCACATGCTGTGTACTCAAATAGGTAGGATTGGCCAGGACCCTACATATACGGTGTATATACGGTATTTTCGGCAGGGAAACCACCAAATATACGGTCATATACGGTGTAAATATACGGTTCTGGCCAACCCTACAAACAGGTAAGGCGACGGGGGCATCCAGCTCACGGAGAGGTTGCACAGTCGGTGCACACGCTTAAACAGTGCAGGTGGTTCCGTTGTCGAATTTGTGAGTTTGTCACCAGGTTACCTAACAATATTTCAATATAATATATTACCTCAATATATATTACCTCAATATAATGTATTACCTAACAATATTGTCACCAGGTTACCTAGTAACAACATCGTTTGCACAAGCCTTGATACACATGCATGTACAGTATCGTAACGATAGATTTGTTCGGCAAAGTTACCGTTGCAAAAAATTTGCGGTGCATTACGTCCAATCAGACTCATGCATGCCATTAGAGGAACCTGGCCACATCCCATGAAGTGTCAAAACTTCCTGTTTGCTTGAAAAGTCTGGTTCCTCTTTTGTTGGCCGAGCCCAGGAAAAGCCCATAACCCAGAAGTAGCTAACTATCAGTTTTGCCATTGTAGACCTTGCAAGTAGCAGAGCCCAATGCAGTGAATCCGAGTCATGCGCACTAGCGTTATATATACTTATATATAATAATCTACTAGCCCTGTATACTAGCCCTATATCTAGTCGTACAGTTAGCACCTGTATGAAGATCTGAGGTAGGGGGTCCATTGGGGGTGCCCGCAAGTGCTCCCGCAGTTTGAATTGAGGCACTTGATCCGCATCAGGAGCCCCTGCGGATAAGTAGGGTGATAATACGTATAAGTAGGGTTGGCCAGAACCATACATTTATAGGTATATACGGTGTACATACGGTATTTTTAGCAGGGAAATCACCATACATACGGTCATATACGGTGTAGATATACCGTTCTGGCCAACCCTACGTATAAGCCAGGTCTTTGTCAGCAATAGGATCGCATGCAAATTCAGCAATACTCCTTTTGAACCATGCACCACATTGGCGTCAAGAGTACACGTGTGTGCATGTATAAATGTCATTTTGCGTGCTGGTGTCTCTGTGTGATGTATGTGTATGTCTGTGCGTATGTTTGCGCGTATGTGTCTGTATGTGTGTGTGTGTATATATGTATGTATGTGTGCGTGTATGTATGTATGTGCGTGCATGTATGTGTTTGTTTGTGTGTGCATGTGTGTGTATGTATGCGTGTGTGTTTGTGTGTGCAGGTGCATGTATATATGTGTGTGTGTTTGTGTGTGCAGGTGTGCAGGTGTGTGTATGTATGTGTGTGTGTTTGTGTGTGCAGGTGTGTGTATGGATGTGCATATGTATTGAGTGTGTGTGAGAGAGTGTGTATGTGTCTATCATAAAATGCAACCACAAGTTCAGGTCACTATGCTTTACCAAATCTCCCGAGGAGGGAGATACATCGGCATTGCCTTGGCTACCCTTGCTCAAGCTATCTTTGGCTACACTCTTTGCGCCGCTCGACACCCCTTGTACATTCTTGAATCTTAGCACGATCTCGATGCTTTCATATTTTTCTTATTAACACTTGCCTGGCATGTCCATTATGGGCATGACCCATTTCGGCATCTCCTTCTTCAAACTCGTCCCACTGCTCGAGTCGAATACGTCCGTGTTGTTGTCAGTCACTGTCAAGCAGCTGCGGTGCTTGTCGTCCAGAAACAGGTAGGTTCGGAGGGTGTCACCTGTGTCACATACAGGTGTCACATGCAGGTGTCACAGTGTCACAGGGATCACATGCAGGTGTCGCATACAGGTGTCACCTGTGTCACATACAGGTGTCACATGCAGGTGTCACAGTGTCACAGGGATCACATGCAGGTGTCGAATACAGGTGTCACCTGTGTCACATGCAGGTGTCACAGTGTCACAGGTGTCACATGCAGGTGTCACATACAGGTATCACATGCAGGTGTCGCATACAGGTGTCACCTGTGTCACATACAGGTGTCACAGTGTCACAGGTGTCACATGCAGGTGTCACATACAGGTGTCACATGCAGGTGCCACATGCAGGTGTCACATGCAGGTGTCACATGCAGGTGTCACATGCAGGTGTCACATGCAGGTTTCACATGCAGGTATCGCATACAGGTGTCACCTGTGTCACGTCCACGCATGAGTGATGAAACACGTGAGCGTGCGTTGTGGTGTCGTTTCACTCTTGCACTTAGGTTTAGGGTTAGGGTTTAGAGTTAGGGTTTAGACCTGCTACACATGTTACACAAGCCTTGCAAAATGAAATTATAAGTGTAATTTCCCTGCTGTCCACAAGAGTGACATGCAACACACCAATGTAGGACATGGATCTTGCTACCTAAGAGAATAACAAAAAGCTGCAACCTTGAAGGCCCCCACCCATATACAAATGCATGAGGTGCACTTGGACCAAAGGTTGTTGCTTAAAAAATTGGATCGATGACCTTGCGTCATGCACACCCAAACAAGGGCTCACAAAAACAGACTTATCTTCCCCATCTGTCACTGTTACTGACATACAACACTGCACTGGAAAACTGCTGAAATCAGTGTGCAACACTTAAATTCAAGTTCTTGGAGGGAAGCAAAGTGATGTCATTCATATAGCTCTTGACTTTTATCTATGTTCCTCTCCATTTTCTCCATCTTTTCTTATTTACTTGGTCCTGACAATTCAATTCCTTTTTAAGTTCAATTTGAATTTTCTGCCCTTTTGCCATTCTTCTGGGCAGTTGTGAGGACCTAGTTTCTTAGCAATTGTGACTGACCCTCGTAAGTAATCCACCGCCATCTTACAATGCAAACGTACAAGGACTCAGTTTTTCTTCAATTCTTAGGCACCCTGTGCCGCTCTGTGCCTTGGAGAAGGCACAAGCAACAAAGGGCATTTTTTTTGCAGGTGTTTTAAACGTAGATCGATTATGAGACATGCAAAATGTTAGAGGACATGGTTTGGGATCTGCCTCCTGTGGGCAACCTATATAGCAGAGGTGACAACGCATTTTGTCTTGTTGCAAAGATTGTTGCATGTGCAGCAAGAAGCACTTGAGTGACAGATTTCACGCGCACAGTGCAATACATCCACATCTGCCTAAACAGTCAGCACAAACAGAAGGTGGGCCTGACCAAAAGATGTATTTTCTACGCCGCTATGTTGATGTTTTCCTCATAATTCTTAAATCTTCGCAAAGAGATGTGCATACTGCTTTTTACGCAAAAGTGAGACATGCTTCCAAAACAGGCGCGTTGAATAAGGGCGGTATTTTGTAAGCACACGCCGCACGCGAATACAAGGCACAAATTTTGCTCACGCCGCAAATGGTATTTGTTAGGAAACATGTGTTGCTTAGTTTAAAGGCGTCTACTTTGCCTTGACTTATTAACCATCCATACATTATGTCACAAGTGTCGTGAGATTAGGTTATTTCCTTTCTTGCTTCCAGAATCCGCCTCACCCTCTCTCTCCATTTCATCAAACGCTGCAAGCATGTCCTTGCCCTCGTAGTAAGGGCTGACGTAGCTTGTGTTCGTGTTCCTGTGAATAGAGCCAAAACAGACTGGGTGTTTGTGACAGCGGCCGCTAAGTTGAAGCAACATCCAAGTATCATCATTACATGTGAAACGTGAGGAGGTCAAAAACGAGTAAGCAGGCAGTAAGACCAAGCTGACAATAGAGAATAAAACATATACCGTACATGCATGTACTCACCCCCCCATCTAATAAAACTTTATTTTACAGAACCATCCCCTCTAGAATTATTTATTTTATGTAATGCACTCTATGTAACTAGGTTTTAGGCAAAGCAACACAAAAAGTCAAATGGGGATCAAGTCTGGGAGTCAAGACCGTCAGAAAGAGGAGCATGAGATAAGAGTCAAGCGCACAACCAATAAAAAGAGCATTGTTGGAACGCAGGGGCGATAAAGGAGCTCAAAGGGATTGAAAGCACTCAGGAAAGAGGAGCTTAATGGACAGACCAGGAGTACGATTGGGAGTACCAAATTTACAGAAAGGCACATGGAACAGGGCTTAAGGGTATACAGTTGAAATGTGGCAGCACGTATGGATAATACATTAGCAAATTAAAGAGATGTACAAGCGGCAATAAGGTACCTAGAGAGAAGGACGGTGTCCATAAAACTTGTATGTTGTGAGGACTGCATTGGTGCAGCCCACCGTTCTGCAGCCGTGCATTATGCTGGCGCGTTATTCTCAGGCATGTGTCATAAGAGAGAAGGACGCTGTCTATGGAACTTGTATGTTGTGAGGACTGCGTTGGTGCAGCCCACCGTTCTGCAGCCGTGCAATATGCTGGTGTGTTATTCTCAGGCATGTGTCGTAAGAGAGAAGGACGCTGTCTATGAAACTTGCATGCTGTGAGGACTGCGTTAGTGCAGCCCACTGTTCTGCAGCCGTGCATTATGCTGGCGCGTTATTCTCAGGCATGTGTCGTAAGAGAGAAGGACGCTGTCTACGGAACTTGTATGTTGTGAGGACTGCGTTGGTGCAGCCCACTGTTCTGCAGCCGTGCATTATGCTGGCGCGTTATTCTCAGGCATGTGTCATAAGAGAGAACGATGCT
>Ga0307942_1001593_pt1 | contig 18199 bp, 20 predicted proteins | sample OrgLakmetagen175_FD_201846 | JGI IMG/M metagenome (GOLD analysis project Ga0307942, IMG submission 201846) | Saline water microbial communities from Organic Lake, Antarctica - #175 | ecosystem: Environmental > Aquatic > Non-marine Saline and Alkaline > Saline | place: Antarctica: Organic Lake... | reverse complement strand
CCATTCTACCCCATTCTCATCCACACACAGCCGCAACCCAGCACCCTGCTCATTGCCCTCCTCAACCCCTCCCATCTCTGGCCCTGCATCAATGCCTGCCGCAGCTGCGTGCTCCCACTTAGCAGCTGCCCTTCTCTGTGCTGCTGCCTCTGCTCCAGGTGCCACCCCATATCCATTGCCTACCCATAATTTATAACATTAATTAATTTTGCGATTGCGCACAATTGCGCACCGGCTCTCACCGGAATAATTTCCCGCTTGCGCACCCGATTGCGCACCCCGATTTCAAGTGTAGCAAAATATTCATTGCACGTCTCCATTGCTCCAAAAAAGATAATTAAAGCGCAATGGTCAAGCGTTGGTACGGTAATGACTCCATTCCTCAACAAGCACCAAGTAGTACGATCATCGGTGGGCGCTTGCTTGTGAGCGCGTGCCCTGTTGCAGTTTTCCCCTACAAACATAAGGTGAATCTATTTACTGGAACAGTGTAAGTGATTATGATTGAGGATTTTGTGCACGGCACCAATGATCAATGGTGGACACTGCTTGTGAGTGTGTGCCCTGATATGAATTTGCCTGCACCAGGGATGTTTCATACGGTCATTTGGGACGTCCAATACGGTGAAATACGCATTAAAAACGCAATACACATAATACTTTTAGTCAATTTTGGGAGTGCCGAATTTTGACCCGATTCGCCCCAAAATCACCCAAAACGTTTCTGATTTCCCCCCGATATTATCACAATATCATTATATATTATTATAGCATTGGAAGCTCGCTGGAAGGCCGTTTTTGGGGCAAACATTGCCTAAATTGACCATAAATCGGCAAAAATCGACAAATTGTGCGATCGTATAGTACAGCCCGATTTGTTACATACAGTAAAATACGGGTTAAATACAATGCGGCGTTTTGTACGAATACACCGTATGAACCATCCCTGGTCTGCACACGTCAAGCACACATATAGTGAGACAGCTGCATCATTTGGCTGAGCAAAAGTAACTTGATGCACAAAACATGACTAACAAGTTGTGTTACACAACACGTTGGTGACGCAAAGCGTGCTCTCTCGTTCGTCTGTGGTAAGGCAGCTAGGCAGGGCATTCCTACAAGCTGCGCCCTTGTTGTTGAGTACAGCACACGCTCAGCTTGCCATGCGTTTCTTCATGTCATGCAGGTTCGGCAACAAGGCAGGGCTTCCCTACAAGCTGCGCTGCACGAGCGGGCACTTGGAAGGTTTGTATTTGTACGGCCATGGCTTGATCGTCCGTGAAACACTGAAGCTGAGAGCAAGGAGCGTGAAATTGTGTCCATGACATGAGAAGAAACTGTGTCCATGACATGAGAAGAAACTGTGTCCATGACACGAGAAGAAACTGTGTCCATGACATGAGAAGAAACTGTGTCCATGACACGAGAAAAAAGAACTACGCAGGCAGTGAAGAACACTCCCCACTTTAAGTGAAACTGTGTCCATGACACGAGAAAAAAGAACTACGCAGGCAGTGAAGAACACTCCCCACTTTAATTGAGGAACAGGAGTTTCTTTGGTATCGGGCACCGTATCACCCCCCCTCACCATAGGAAAAAGAAAATATCAATGGGGAGTAACACCAGACTACTCTTGTCTGCTGTTCTTGTAATGACCTACGCTTGCTTGTGTATCAACCCCCCCACACCAAAGAAAGGAGGAAACGATAAATGAGGTTCAGGAGAATTGCAAGCTTGGCTCCTGACGAGATGAGTATCAGCAAATGAGTCATGCTTGTTAGGTGTAAACCTTTCTTAAACCAGAGATCTAAACCTGTAACCCTTTTATGTGGCTTTGAATACTAGTTTACTAGTGTATATGTGTATATCCAGGTTTGCCAGAACCGTGTTTAAACAATGCATACTCCTGCCTCTTTTCTTTTGTTTCCTGATCTGCACTGTGGCATTTGCAGCTGGCTCTGGCAATAGCAAGTACGCTTGCTGTGATTTTGCCCTGCTGCACGCTGCACACACACAAACACACACACACACACACAAACACACACACTGGCTCATTCCGTGCGCACAAGATCAGGCACCTTTCTGCGAACAAAGCCTTGCGAGCTGAGGTGTTAGCTGTCGATGTTTACCAATGACTAATGCATGGGTTCATAGTACAACTTGATTTTTATTCGTGACAAATGTGTGCTCATGTACATGTACGTGTAATAAGTAATAAGCCTAGCGTTTTGTGTGTGTTTGTGTGGGTGTTGGTGTGTAGGTGTGGGTGATCTGTGTGTGTATGTGTAAAGTACATGTCTCTGAAGCGAATCAATGTAGTCGTCCTCTGCAGGAACTTGAGGCTTGTTCTACTGTAATGCGCCATCTGGTTCTACCATCAGGTTCTACCATCTGGTTGTACCATCTAGTTTTGTACTGGAATACACCATGTGTAATTTGGTCAGGACTGTAGGTGGGATTTTCGTGTACGTATATATACGCCGTATAACTTGTATACATACGTATGTTCCGTAGAACCGTATTTAAATCGTGTATGGGGAATTTCGACCTTTTCGAAATTTACCTTAAAGGGGGGGTCATTTTGCAGCTCTTGAAGAGCTGTATTTGAATACCCCATTTATATTAACAAAAAAATGAAAGGGTGGAAAGTTATGCTTGTCCAAGAGGCCAAAACACACAGGCACACACAGTCACTGTCACAAGACCCCTCTTCTTCCCTCACCCCATTAAATTACCCAGTTTGTGTATACACGTGTGTTTGTGTTTGTGTATGTGTGTGTGTGTGTGCGAAAAAATGTACATGCATGCATGCGTGTAGTGTGTGCGTGTGTATTTGCACGCGTGTATGTATGCGTGTGCGTGCATGTGCGTATGCATTTGCGTGCGTGCTGAGGTTCGTACATGCATGCGTGTATGTGTGCGTGTGCATGCATGTACGTGTGTGTAAACATGTGCATGTACCTTAACGCATACACATGCGCATGTGTTTGCATGTGCATCTGTGCACACAGGTTTGCGTGCATGTATGTGCGTGCGTGCAGGGATGCGTGCATGCACATGCGCGCGCATGCAGGGGTGGGTGCATGCAAATATGCATGAAGAGTGTGCGTGTGTCGTTTCTATTCCTGCATCATCTCCGCCCTGGAAACCTTCAGTGGGGTTGGCTTGCATGCACTGCTCATACTCAAACTCTGGTGCTCCTGATGTTGCTGCTTCTGAAGCCTTTGCTGTCGAGCACTGGTTGCTGTTGAACCATGTGAGGGATTCCCTTCCACAAGGGACACAGCTGTTCAATAGCACAAAAATAATTTGTAAAAGTTGCCCGGATACAGGGGCTTTGGATTTTTGTGGTCTTGAAGGCCAGTGGAAGTTCGCTTTATATATATGCCGACTAAAATTCACAGACGGTCATACAAATACGGATACGGAGAAAATTTATGTATACATCCGTATATATGTACGGTACATGTATATACGGCGTATATATATACTTATACGGTTCTGGCCAACCCTAACCACGTGTACTACTGTAGTGTGCGCCATCTAGTCACTGATGTTGTGCGTATGTTTGATTTCACGTGTCGAGTGATTGGAAGCAGCTGGGATCTCTCTCTCTCTCTCTCTCTCTCTCTCTCTCACACACACACACACACACACACACACACAACACGCACAACACACACAAACAAATGCACAAATTCACACATTCAGATAAAAAGCACACACACACACACACACACACACACACACTCAGGTATCGAGCCCGTACACAGGGCCCTATGGCAGCCAATCTGAGCTCAATACTGATGGCTGACTTGGATCTTGTCCAGGGCCGGCAAGTTAATTGCGCAGTCCAAGGTAATTGATATATCCTGGTTATATCACGCATCATGCACTGCACATGTGTGTATCACATTATATCACGCATCATGCACTGCACATGTGTGTATCACGCATCATGCGCTGCACCAGTGTATATCACATGATATCACGCATCATGCACTGCACCTATGTATATTACGCATCATGCGCTGCACATGTGTATATCACATGATATCACACATCATGCACTGCACCAGTGTATATCACGCATCATGCGCTGCACATGTGTATATCACATGATATCACACATCATGCACTGCACCTATGTATATCACGCATCATGCGCTGCACATGTGTATATCACATGATATCACGCATCATCCACTGCACCAGTGTATATCACGCATCATGCGCTGCACCTGTGTATATCACGCATCATGCGCTGCACCAGTGTACATCACATTATATCACGCATCATGCACTGCACATGTGTGTATCATATCACGCATCATGCGCTGCACCAGTGTATATCACATGATATCACGCATCATGCACTGCACCTATGTATATCACGCATTATGCGCTGCACATGTGTATATCACATGATATCACACATCATGCACTGCACCAGTGTATATCACGCATCATGCGCTGCACATGTGTATGTCACATGATATCACACATCATGCACTGCACCTATGTATATCACGCATCATGCGCTGCACATGTGTATATCACATGATATCACGCATCATGCACTGCACCAGTGTATATCACGCATCATGCGCTGCACCAGTGTACATCACATTATATCACGCATCATGCACTACTCATGTATATCACGCATCATGCGCTGCACATGTGTATATCACGCATCATGCACTGCACCAGTGTATATCACATTATATCACGCATCATGCGCTGCACCTGTGCATATCACGCATCATGCACTGCACATGTGTATATCACGCATCATGCACTGCACATGTGTATATCACGCATCATGCGCTGCACCAGTGTATATCACATTATATCACGCATGCACTGCACCTATGTATATCACGCATCATGCGCTGCACATGTGTATATCACATGATATCACGCATCATGCACTGCACCTATGTATATCACGCATCATGCACTGCACATGTGTATATCACATGATATCACGCATCATGCACTGCACCAGTGTATATCACGCATCATGCGCTGCACCTGTGTATATCACGCATCATGCGCTGCACCAGTGTACATCATATTATATTACGCATCATGCACTACTGATATGTATATCACGCATCATGCGCTGCACATGTGTATATCAGGCATCATGCACTGCACCAGTGTATATCACATTATATCACGCATCATGCGCTGCACCTGTGCATATCACGCATCATGCACTGCACATGTGTATATCACGCATCATGCACTGCACATGTGTGTATCACATTATATCACGCATCATGCACTGCACATGTGCACATGTGTATATCACGCATTAGGCGCTACACCTGTGCATATCACGCATCATGCACTGTGGCTGTTGGGCTCGATTCAAGAGCCGCTTGATCATTTCAGGGGAGGACTGTTCGTCACTAGCAATGTTGAGCGCGCCCAGGAGGAATGTCAACGCCTCTTGCTACGGCTGTTGTATTCATTTCAACAGCAGCTGTTTAGATATAACATCAAGTATCTTGCGTTAAGATGAGGTATAGGGGGCTTATAATTGGGTGGATAGCTAACTGGCACTGCTTGGGGTGACTTTGGCGTGGGGACGACCAGCTGCTGGATCATTAAAGGATGCCTCTTTAGTGCCTTACATTATGACTAGGGTTGGCCAGAACCGTACATGGGATTCTCATATACTGTACTGCGTATATAAACGGTCGGCCAAAACCCATATACGGTCATACGGTTACGGAACCGGTGGCTCAGTGTCATATACGGTACCGGATATACGGCATACCGAGGATACGGTGTATATACGGTCATACGGTTTGGGCCAACCCTAATTATGACAGTCGGAATCGTTTCATGCAGCAGTCATCTCCGCCATTTGGCACAGAGCTGCACAAACGTACACACGCACGCACGCACGCACGCACGCACACGCATTCACACACGCACACATGCAGGCAATGCTCCTTGCAGCCCCTACGTCAAAATGGACGCCAGATGGGGAGCCCTGAAAGAACGTGTACACACGCACACACACACGCACGCACACACACACACATGCAGGCAATGCTCCTCGCAGCCCCTACGTCAAAATGGACGCCAGCTGGGGAGCCCTGCAAGAGCGTGCAGCAAATGCTGCGCGCGCTGCTGAGTGCTTGGATCCTGAGGAGGTAAATTTAACTTATTTGGGGGTATACATTTTTGGTAAACAAGTGTTTGAAATGCATGTGCTGTTAAGGACTTGAACCTAGAGGAGGTGCAAATTGCCCGCAGTCCTGGGTTTGTATAGAAAGAGAGTGGTGCTGTGTATGATAAGGTACAAGTTACTTGTAGGCCTGGGTTTGGATAGAAAAATAGTGGTGCTATATTTCAGAAGGTAAAGTCACTTGCAGGCCTAAGTTTGCATAGAAAAAGGGTGGTGCTGTGTATGATAAGGTACAAGTTACGTGCAGGCCTGGGTTTGGATAGAAAAATAGTGGTGCTGTATTTCAGAAGGTAAAGTCGTAAAGTCACTTGCAGGCCTAAGTTTGTATAGAAAAAGGGTGGTGCTATGAGGCGTGTCCGCTGCTGAGTGCTTGCATCCTGGCAACTATTTTGGGGGTGCCTTGCTTTCGGTAGAAAAAGAGATGCAGTGAAAGGGTTAGACACTTTACTTCTACATGCAACTTAATGCTTGTATCCTGAGGAAAGAGACGCAGTGAAAGGGTTAGACACTTTACTTTTACATGCAACTTAATGCTTGTATCCTGAGGATGTATCCTGAAGATTTATCCTGAGGATGCTTGTATTTTGAGGATGTATTCTGAGGATGTATTCTGAGGATGTATCCTGAGGATGTATTCTGAGGATGTATCCTGAGGATGCTTGTATCCTGAGGAGGTACGGGTTGCTCTCCAGGCAAGGATTTAAATTAGATTGTGTCGTGGGTGTGGGTGTGGGTGTGGGTGTGGGTGTGGGTGTGGTTGTGGGTTTGGGTTTGGGTGTGGGTGTGGGTGTGGGTGTGGGTGTGGGTGTGGGTGTGGGTGTGGGTGTGTGTTTGTGTGTGTGTGTGTATGTGTGTGTGCGCACCCTTGATGCATGTCCCACAGAGCGTGCTGTGTCTTTCAAAAGCTGTCTGCAGTTGATAGATTGTGTGTCCCTCATCCATTGTGAGTGGCAGACTCTTGGTTCCCCATCAGAGACACGACTCCCAACTGCATGTTTCGAGTGATTCATCAACGTTGCAGGCTATTGATCACACATCAGAGAAACGAGAAAAGACTACCAATGGCATGTTCTGAGCATTATTGAAACGCGGGATTGCAATGCAGAATACAAATCAGCTCCATTTCTGTGCCAATCTTTTCGGCAGTCACATATTGTTCTAGTTAAATTTGTGCCCAAATACTTGTGCCTTATGCTGTCACACACACATGCACACACACACGCACACACACACACACACACACAAACACACACAAACACACACACACAAACACACACACGCAAGTACACAACACGCATTTGCAGGTCCGCGTCTTGCAGCGTTTCTACGACCAGCTATGCGCATTGGTGGAAGCCCAGCGCATGTCTGACCCCCTATCACTTATGGTTGTGCACAATGTGAGTGACCACTATGTGTGCGTGTGTGTGTATGCGTGAGCGTGTGCGTGTATATCTTTGTGCTGGCCCCCATCCACTCATGGTGGTGCACAATTTGAGTGATTTATGTGAGTGATGACATTATGTGTGACCACAGTGGGTGCGAGTGATGTGACATGTTTGTATATGTGTGACCACAAAGAGTGAGTGATTCTTCAGATCTGGCACCCCCTCAACTGTGTTGCCCACAGGTCAAGAGCCTGCTCGAAAATGTCACCTTGTTGCATTATGCAATGCTGGTAGTTATTTACGTGCTTCCTCAGATCTGGCAGCCCTTCAAATTTGTTGCCCACAGGTCAAGAGCCTGCTCGAAAATGTCACCTTGTTGCATTATGCAATGATGGTAGTTGTTTACGTGCTTCCTCAGATCTGGCAGCCCCTCGAATGTGTTGCCCACAGGTCAAGAGCCTGCTCAAAAATGTCACCTTGTTGCATTATGCGATGCTGGCAGTTGTGTACGTGCTTCCTCAGATCTGGCAGCCCCTCAAATGTGTTGCCCACAGGTCAAGATCCTGCTCGAAAATGTCACTGTGTTGCATTATGCAATGATGGTAGTTGTTTACGTGCTTCCTCAGATCTGGCAGCTTTTCAAATGTGTTGCCCACAGGTCAAGAGCCTGCTCTAAAATGTCAACTGTGTTGCGTTATGCAATGCTGGTAGTTGTTTACGTGCTTCCTCAGATCTGGCAGCCCTTCAAATGTGTTGCCCACAGGTCAAGAGCCTGCTCGAAAATGCCACCTTGTTGCATTATGCAATGCTGGTAGTTGTTTACGTGCTTCCTCAGATCTGGCAGCCCCTCAAATATGTTGCCCACAGGTCAAGATCCTGCTCGAAAATGTCACTGTGTTGCGTTATGCAATGCTGGTAGTTGTTTACGTGCTTCCTCAGATCTGGCAGCCCTTCAAATGTGTTGCCCACAGGTCAAGAGCCTGCTCGAAAATGTCACCTTGTTGCATTATGCAATGATGGTAGTTGTTTACGTGCTTCCTCAGATCTGGCAGCCCCTCAAATGTGTTGCCCACAGGTCAAGAGCCTGCTCAAAAATGTCACCTTGTTGCATTATGCGATGCTGGCAGTTGTGTACGTGCTTCCTCAGATCTGGCAGCCCCTCAAATGTGTTGCCCACAGGTCAAGATCCTGCTCGAAAATGTCACTGTGTTGCATTATGCAATGATGGTAGTTGTTTACGTGCTTCCTCAGATCTGGCAGCCCCTCAAATGTGTTGCCCACAGGTCAAGATCCTGCTCGAAAATGTCACCTTGTTGCATTATGCAATGCTGGTTGTGTACGTGATTCCTCAGATCTGGCAGCCCTTCGAATTTGTTGCCCACAGGTGAAGAGCCTGCTTGAAAACGGCACCTTTTTGCATCGTGCAATGCTGGTGGAAGTCCTCAAAACGCTGCAAAACTTTTGCAAGAGCACGGGCATCAGGAAGCACAACAAGTGAGTTAGGAGGAGTTTAGATATGGCTTGACTGTGGTCATACAAGCAGGCGTCCTTACGTTCCCAGGAACACCCTGCAAGGCTTCCGTTAAGCGGGCATCCTTATGATTCCAGGGTCAAGGACATCCTGCAAGGCTCTCGTTAGGCGAGCGTCTTTATGTTTCCAGAATCAAGAACACCCTGCAAGGCTTCCGTATAGCGGGCGCCTTTATGTTTCCAGGGTCAAGGACACCCTGCAAGGCACCCGTCAAGTGGGCGTCCTTAATGTCGCCAGGGTCAAGACCACCCTGCAAGACTTTCGTTACAGTACCTGGAAGCGCAGAGGTGTTTTAAAGGCTCTAAATTAAGCAAATGGAAGGTGTATGGAGCTGCACACAGGTATAATAAATAATAAAGCATATGGAAGGTCACAGGCACATGGAAGGCTATTGATTAAGCACACAAAAGCGTGTTGTTAGTTGAAATCACAGCGAGTGGGCATAGAGGCGAGAATTGCTGGCCAGAGCAGCTGGTCAGTTGGTGTGACCTCAGTTGGTGTGAGTGGCCTCCTTGGTGTGAGTGGCCGCCTGGTGTGAGTGGCCAGAGCAGCTGGTCAGTTGGTGTGGCGATAATTGCTGGCCAGAGCAGCTGGTCAGTTACTCTGATGTTTGTGGCACCGAGGGCATAGAGGCGAGGATTGCTGGCCAGAGCAGCTGGTCAGTTGTTTAGTTAGTTTAGTTTGGATTACAAAGGCCTCCAGCCTGGCATGGCTGCTCAACCTATAGATCCCAACAAATAATTGGATTGCTGGCCAGAGCAGCTGGTCAGTTGCTCTGATGTTTGTGGCACCGAGGGAACCGTTTTCGTTCACAGATCAAAAGGGTGCCACTCTTTGACGTACATCCATAGCAACCTCACACCTGTTGTTCGTTCGTGACGTGAATGCCGTGACATGCCGTGCCGTGATCATGCCGTGAATGCCGTGACGTGCCGTGCCGTGATCATGTTGTGAATGCCGTGACGTGACGTGCCGTGATCATGCCATGAATGCCGTGCCGTGATCCTGCCGTGAATGCCGTGACGTGATCATGTCGTGAATGCCGTGACGTGACGTGCCGTGATAATGCCGTGAATGTCGTGACGTGATCGTGCCGTGATTATGCCGTGAATGCCGTGACGAGATCGTGCCGTAAGTGCGGATAACTTTTGGATGAGTTGTGGAGTTGTTGTTTGGAATGTACTGAGAAGCGGCTGTGAATGTTTTGGGTAACAAGGCGTCGGCAAAACTTACAGGCTAGGAGACTGTGGAATAACCTGGCTAAGATGCCAATGTATGCATTGAGGAGCTGCTGTTTATTATAGAGGCTGCTGTCTGTTCTCATCCTATGACACTTTGGCATTGGTGTGTGTGTGTGAGTGTATATGTGTATGTGTGTGTATCCGTGTGCACGTTTGTGTGCGTGTGCTGACGTTCATCTCCAAGTGTGCGGCTGTACCTGAGCCCGTAACTTGGAGCCCCTTGTACTCAAGCATGATCTGTTGTTTGTGTCACAATTTTATCACAGGTACCTCCTCAGCGTGCTGACGTTCATCTCCAAGTGTGCGGCTGTGCCTGAGCCAGACTTTGAGACCCTCGTACACGAGCACGATTTATCCCTTGTAATATACAATACGGCGTTGCCACCATTACTGGCAGCAGCGGCTGACGCCACACCAAAGGAGCAAGACTACGGCCCACGCAGGTATGTGGGTGGGTGGGTGGATCTGGAAATGGTTGTAGTGTTGGGTGTGGGTGTGGGTGTTGGGTGTGGGTGTGAATGTGGGTGTGTGAGTGGTTGTGGGTGTGGGTTGGGGCTGAATGTGGGTGTGAGTGTGAGTGTGAATGTGGTTGTGTCGTGTGGATGTGGGTGCGAGTGTGATTGTGAGCGTGAGATGGGGCTGAATGTGGGTGTGGGTGTGAGTGTGGGTTTTGATGTGAAGTAGTTATGGTTAGGGTGTGGGTGTGGGTTTGGGTGCGGGTCGGAGTGTGAGCTGGGGGGGGCTGTTTGTGTGGGTGTGAGTGTGGGTGTGTTAGCGGGTATGAGTGTGAGTGTGAGTGTGAGTGTGTACATTCTCCTGGAAACTTGGAAAGAAGAGCGTCCGCAGGTGTTTGAATGCTGGTATATGGTGGTAGGGACACGCACACACATGCACACGCATACGCATGCACCCATCTACAATCACATGCTTATGCACGTATACTCACACACAGCCCCATGCGCAAAACAATCGCAAACACATCAACCGCTGCATTGGCGGCTGGCAAGACCATGAGGCGCCACACAGCCGGCCCCCTGTCTTCTGATCCGAGGTTAGTGTACCAAAATAGGTCAGCCCTTTGAAAGGTCTGAAATCGTGTCTTGGCAGAGCCAAGCGAATTGCTGCGGCCAGTGCGCATTGGGTCTTAGGACTAGCAAGGCTTGGGAGTAGGGGGTTGCTTTAGTTGAAAACTACGCCAAGCTAGAGCTCACTTGGTTTTCCTTCTATTTGTCTTGCCCAATTAGCCATGTTTTGATTAGCCAAACAGTGTTAGACAAGGCTTTTGGTAAGGCTCGTTAGTTGCTCAGGAACTCTATAACGGACTGCTGCGGGCATTTAAAAAGCTGCACAACTGAATAGTTTTCCAAACAGTACTGAGAATCAGGTCCAAGGTACAGTGGTTCCTTTGCTGGCATACTCCCAAATTTAAAGCTCTTCAAAACAAGTTACGCTTCCCTTGAAACAGCAATGCGTTTCGGACAGTGTGCCCATTGAAAGTTAAACAGCTAAAAGTTGCGAGCAATTGTTTTTGCTCTTATTCTCAACTAAATTCTTCGTAGCAGTCCGCTTAAAGCGCCTCTGATAGCCCTAATTAACACTTTTTTCTCCAAACAGGTGACTGACGGATACAGAGTACTCATGCACAGACAGGTTTCCTCTTAATGCCTGTCTTTGTAATGAAGTATGGAATCTTTGCTCTCTTGCTCTAATCGAAGAGACAACATGATTTCGAATCAACGTGTGCACCACCTCACACCCATACCCTTGCACGTACTATGTTACCAGGTCGCCTGCTGGAGGAGGTCCCCCAGGTGGTCATAGGAAGAAAGACAGCATTGAAAGAGTTTGGCAGCAGCCTCCCTCCCCTGTCCCTGCTCCCCATAAAGAGAGGCCAGGGGGTGTGGGCGGAGCTTTGGGCATCGGTTCTTTGCTGGGGCATGAGCAAGCAGACGGCAATGGCGTCAGCCATATTTTGGGAGTGGGGATTAGCCCCACACGCAATGCTGGGTTGTGAGGAGAAGGGAAAGAGTAGGAACACAGGTAGTGTACGCATATTTAATTATAGCACTGCTACAGTTGCTCTCTTCTTTACTTTCAAGTATTGGCTTTATCTGTAATTAACGTAAACTCTGAAATGTTAACACTCAGCTGGCAACGTCCTTTTTGCACCCTTGTTGAAACAGTACACAGCCTTGCAAAGTACAGTGCCGCTGCCAGTGGTAGCGCCTCTTGCAAGGAGCCAAAGCAGGAAGTGGTTGCTTGGCAGGAATAATAGTTTTTGGCAGTGCTTTTTGTTTTCAAAAGAGAAGTGTCATCAAAGAGGTTGGCAAACTTACTTTTCAAACATGTACCTCCAAAAAAGCTTATGCACAGAACTTGACGAGGTGCCTGAACTGAGATGTACACAAAAGCATCCTTACTCGTTTAGTTTGGATTACAAAGGCCTCCAGTCTGGTATGGCTGCTCAACTCATTACCCAGCAAAAATAAATCTGAAAGATTGACATTTCCGTCACTGCAAAGTATAAGGCTCAGCACACAGCACTGATTGGGCGTGACAGACAGCTGCACTTGTAAGCAAACACTTTTACTTATTTATGGAAAATTTGTTGGGTTGGATTAAGAATAACAGCTGCACTCTTTTCCAAGTAAATGACAAAGACGCTGCTGCTTACAAAATTACCAGATAACACATCCACTCGTTAAATTGCAACCTAACTTGGGCCTCTAAGCAGGTTCTTGGGCCTCTGTTCCCCACCCTCAAATCTCCATGCCAGAAATATTCCACCATGACGTTATTTTTACGCAGAGTTATTTACGCACAGTTTTTACTTTACGCAGAACTCTTCTTTCCTTAGGGACAAAAGGATCGCCAACACTGACACCAGAGAAAAGGCTGAGAGGGTCCTCCACCATTCGCCCAGGCGCATTGCTCATTGTCTCTAGTGCCTTTGTAGAGAGTGTAATACGCGTCTCCTTTTTAAAGAAACCCTTGGTCTTCACCACGGCCTGCAGGCCATAAGGAACATTTGAAAACAGGGGAGGGAGATAAAGCAAGAGTTACTAATACTTCTATCTTTTAGATAAGGTACCTTAATTGATGTGGGGAGTGGTTTTCACTGTCTGTGTAGTTTTTTCTTTTTCTAACCAGCGTAAACTAGGCAGGGAAGAATAACATAATTGTCATTCATTCTTGCAAGACAGGGTAACAACCTAGAACATTCTATAAAAGCTTACAAATACGCCTTCAGTCAAGAAGTGCGACTGCTAGCTTCTTGCAAGACAGGGTAACAAGCTAGAACATTTTTTATAAACTTACAAATAATAATAATAATAATTACAAATAATGCCTTCAGTCAAAAAGTGCGAATGCTAGCTTCTTGCATGACAGGGTAGCAAGCTACAGCATTTTACAAAAACTTACAAATAATAATAATATTAATAACAATAAAAATAATTACAAATAATGCCTTCAGTCAAGAAGTGCGACTGCTAGCTTCTTGCAAGACAGGGTAACAAGCTAAAGCATTTTAGGGACCGTCTTGGATGAACAGACCTCTCTCATATCTACAAAGCAAAACATTACAGGCTACGAGCATTCATCCGCCTCTTCACTACTCCAACAGCGACAACCTTTACATAACAACAACAATCAAGACTACAGCCAGGTGTGTGAGTGCATGTTATGCACACATAACCACCCCGATCTCATTTAGTGGCTTACAGCTTTAACGATCGAGACTTACTTAAGAGGTGAGAAGCTTTTAGGACTGGCACCTAAATGCTCCCCTCTTCATTAATATTTGGGATGCCGACACTACCAGTCTTCCTTACCGGCTGGGCTCAAGTCATGATGATATGTCATGATTAAAAACGATTTATTATTACCTGTTTACGCCTACTGTCCAACATATTCACATAAGCGCACAATCAAGAACAAAACAACCAGGGATTCGCCGTATCGTATATAACGCGTATTTTACCATATTAACGTCCCAAATGTTCATATGGAACATCCCTGAAAATCACCCACCTTGTTTTCCATTATATGGAAGAAAAGAAATAATAAGATTGTAAGAAAATAACGCACCTTGATTTCCATCCCTGGGCTGAAGAGCTTACAGTCTTCTAAGCCCTCGACGCGTTTAGAACTGAGTTGGCTAATGTGCAGAAGGGCTGTCTCTGGTCCAATGTTAACAAAAATCCCGTAAGGGGTAATCTTTGTGATCATGCCTGCAACGACTCGATTGACCTGCAGAATGGAAATGGGTGATGGAATCGGCAAATGGAAGTCGGGAACAGACACCATGTTTTCGGTCAGATCAGAAAGACTGTGGCCACATTATTTTGCCTTTTACATCGAAACCAACAAAAGACACACCTTTCTGGGGCAAAAAAGACACAGCAAAACCTCGTCGACAAAGATGCAAAAAAAATAGACAAAACACTGAAAGCTCTAGACGCACTTTACACAGCCAGACAGCTGAACACAGTTGTGTACGAGACAAAACATAGGTATTATAGAAGCACTAAAGAAGATTAGAAAGTCTGAACAGGTGACTTAACAGACTCGCAAGCGATGCATGAAAACAAGTGTGGAAAAAATAAAAAACACTGCAATATACAATGTACACAGTATACAATACACAATAAATACAGTATACAATATACAATATACAAGAACTGCCAAACATGCAGGCTTCTGTGCGCTACCACACATGCAGGCTTCTGTGTGCTTCCACACATGCAGGCTTCTGTACGCTCTAATTCTTTGTCTGCCCAATCCCCTAGGTTGTCGGCCAAGCTTTGTGAATTGCTGATCAGTCGCACCGCAAGCAGGGAGCTGAATATTGTATGTGTGTTGATTGCATGTGCACCCTGAAGGTCACTGCACACTGTCCAGTTCTGTTCATATCGTGGGAGTTGCTTGCACTGCTTTCGCAGATTGCTGTGCATTGTCTACCTCAACCTCTTACGTTTTTCACCCTCTTAAAATTGCACTAAATACACACCTCAATCTTACTTATCGCACTGAATACTAACCTGAATCTCACTTAGATCTTACATAGATTTTACTTATTGCACAAGTACACACCTTAATCTCTTCCATGGATGTGGGTGCCTTGCTCAGAAATGCCATTAATTCCTGCTGCTGTAGGACCATCTCTCCTAGGCCATGGTCTAGGACGGGCACAGAGAGCACCACATCCTTTTCTGTTGGGTGGCAGCGAGACAAACCATTCCCAATGGCTGAGATCACAGCCTGTAAGCACAGATGCAGGTTTCAGCTTAGGATCTATCAGGCGTGTTATAAGAGTCAGCATGCAAGCCACAAGCATGTCCAAAGAGTTGCACCAGCGTTGCTGATGTGCACAAAAAAGGTCCACATACGTTATACTTATAGGGTGGGCCAGAACCATATGCTTATACCTATTACAGTGTACATAAGGTATTTTTAGCATAGAAATCACCATACATACGGTCATGTACGGTGTGGTGTGTATATACGGTTCTGGCAACCCTAGTTACACGTTAAGACTGGACACAGGCTGCATTCAGATGAACGATGAGCATCTGCAGTCCAAGCAATTTAATATGGATATTGAGATGACTTTACGCAACAGGGAGCTGCTGCCAAGCATTTTGCAGTCAAACATTTGCAGGGCGCATGACAACATAACGCTGGTAAGGATATACAAAACACACCCACACCCACACCCACACCCACACCCACACCCACACCCACACCCACACCCACACACACACACTTATAATGTTAAGATGCAGAACGTGCACGACGCGTTTGGTATGGTACAGCGGAATGATATGTATACTGTATACAGCAGGGGGAAATCAGGATCGAAGAATTGGCCTGGGTTGCTCACCTGAAAGCGCATATTTGGGCGGAAAAGCTTTTTGAGATTACTCAACTCCATTCCCTCGATCCCGTTGATGTTGCACCAGGACAGAAAGCCACTTTCTCCACAACTCGTAGTCACATGCACACCCATTTTGTCTTTGCTGGCTACAGCCACTTCATCCACCTGGCCAACCTGGAAGAAATGAATAGCTACACAAAATGATTCTCTCTCTTTTCACAATTCATGGCAGCATGTGCACCCAGCTCGTCTGCACTGTCCGCCGCCACTTCATGCACCTGGCTAAACTGCATTGAACGGAAAGAAACACAAATGGCCCTACAACTCGCACCAGTTTGCGCAATGTAGAGCCAGCTTGTCTGTACGGATCACAAATAGCCACTCTTATAACATTTCCAGTGACATTTATGACTCTCCGTGGGGTCAACTCGCAAAGAACACACAGATCCTTACCAGCGTAAAGAAATAGGAAACAGAACAAGCAGTGGAAGATGCTTCCCACATGCTCACACAGACCCTTACCAGCGTAAAGAAATAGAAAACGGAACAGGTAGTGGAAGATGCTCCCAACATGATTTAAGGAAAAAAGCCACTTCAGACTTCCGCCTCACACTTTGTCACTGTAGACTCATGGAGGAGCTGTGTGGTGCAGGCTTCCACTTTGTACTTATCAGACGCCAAAGGGGAGCGCACAAATATTAACTGCAGACCACCCTCTATGTAGCCTTGCTTTATATCCATGCACACACACACCCCTGCAGATCACGCACTTTGCAGGCTTGCTCTGTACACACACACCTGCAGATCACGGACTTTGCAGGCTTGCTCTGTACACACACACCCCTGCAGATCACGCACTTTGCAGGCTTGCTCTGCACACACACACACCTGCAGATCACGCACTTTGCAGGCTTGCTCTGTACACACACACCTGCAGATCACGGACTTTGCAGGCTTGCTCTGTACACACACACCCCTGCAGATCACGCACTTTGCAGGCTTGCTCTGCACACACACACACCTGCAGATCACGCACTTTGCAGGCTTACTCTGTACACACACACCCCTGCAGACCACGCTCTTTGCAGGCTTGCTCTGTACCCATGCACACACACATACACCTGCAGACCACGCTCTTTGTACCCTTGCTCTATACCCATGCATACACGCGCACCTGAAGGCCACGCTCTTTGCAAACTTGGCCTGCTAGGCCCTTGTGTTGTTTGTCTATATTCATGCATACACACCTGCAGACCACGCTCCTCGTAACATTGCTCAATATACTGCCAAGCCTCTGTGACCTTAATCCAAAACAGCTCGTGGCTCAACTCCGCAGATGGTGCGAGGTAGTTATGCAGATTAGGAAGAGCCTGGTTCTCCGGATTGTCAAAGGGCAGCAAGGACAGCCGCACTTCGTTTTCATTAGAGCTGGATAGGACAAAAGCCTGCAAGGTAACAAAAAACAGTCCTGTTGCGGCTCCCTGCTTCAAAAAACAAATTTGCAGCAGTATGCTGTGCAGCCTGATGCGTGCAATCACAATGTATGGCCTGCGTGAACAGCATTTGTAAGTCTGCGCAAGAAAAGAAATAAAAATAAATCATTTTAAACAGCGCTACCTTGAACACATTTTTACTCGCCCCCTCGTCCGCTGGGCGGGGGGGCCGAACCATCTCAGGCAAACAGCGAATCGGGTTCGGGGCAGCAGCAGGCGCACAGCAGCTTAACAGCACACAAGCACGTAGTGGGACAGCAACCCCTTTAAACAGCAAAGCACACATCAGCGCCAGAGGAACCTTCGACGGCTGAGTTTGCAGCTTTCGAGGGAGGAACGGAAACCCTGTAAACAGCAAGCATACAGCATCAGCACACACCGGGACCCCAGGACGTCATTGGCCAAGGCGGGAATGGGGATGGATGGAAACCATGCAAACAGCACTAACTCGCATATGACCGCT
>Ga0307942_1001592_pt1 | contig 18202 bp, 15 predicted proteins | sample OrgLakmetagen175_FD_201846 | JGI IMG/M metagenome (GOLD analysis project Ga0307942, IMG submission 201846) | Saline water microbial communities from Organic Lake, Antarctica - #175 | ecosystem: Environmental > Aquatic > Non-marine Saline and Alkaline > Saline | place: Antarctica: Organic Lake... | reverse complement strand
CAGGGTGGTGCGCCCTTGCTGAAAAATATCTTTTTGGGGGGTGCGTGGTTGTGCGGGGTCGCCAAAAATATTTTATTTTGGGGTGCGTTATGTGCGGGGTTGGCCATAATTTAATATTTTTTGGGGGGTGCGGATTGAATCCAGGGTTGTACGGTATTCTGAATAACTCGGATGTTCTATAATATGCTTACGATGACATAAACACTGGAACAAACGGCAAAATGCACTCTTCATACCCACGGCTTGTCAGATTCATCTGCACCGTAATAAACACCTTTATTTTATTGCCGAAGAACTTGTGCCTTCCTGTGACCTCAGACTCACACCAGAGTTGCAGGATAAATTGTCAAGGCCCACCAATTGCAGAGAGCGTGGATTGGTGCAGTGTGCCAGCAATGAAGCCTGAAGAAATTTAAGCTTGTTGGCACTGTTTGGTCGGGGAACGGGGTGGAGGTAGCATGGGGACGACCTTATACTTGTCAAAAAAATCAGCGCACAAGCATACCTTTCTTCTCCCTGCTCCTCTGTGCCGTCCTCCTCCTCCTCCCCACTCTCCTCCTGTCCGCTCTCGTCTATAAACTCATGAACCATAGCTTGGGATGCAGGTGCAAATTCAGGTAGGGGTTGAAAGCCCAATAACTCCCTCAATTCCTGTTCAGTGTGGGATCTTTGCGTGAGTGTAAAAGTTTCCGTAAAACCAAAGGTCTCTTAGGCGTGGGAGCTCATTGCCCAACAATTTCAGCAGAGCTTGCAATCGTATTTCAGCACATACACACCACAAATTATTCATCGAAACACACGCATATACTCTCGTTCTTACTCACAAGCACACACACACACACACACACACACACACACACACACACACACATCCATCATACATTCAACTGTTTATGCTTTGAAGCTGGTATACATATGTTTTCCCTTATCAAACACAGAAGATCTGATGAGCCCAAGGCTGGACATCGTAGGCACCATGCATGAAATTGACCATGCCATGAAAAAACGCGTGCTTTGAAAAAACTTACAGCCCAAGTATAATCTCGTTCCTGTACTCCTCGTCTTTGGACTGGGTGCGGGATTTCGGCCTCCCTTTCTTGTCCTATTTCATCACCATCTTCTTCGGATTCCTCAGATCCCTCACTGCTGCTGCTGCTGCTGCTGCCGCTGGTGCTTGCACTTGGCTGTGCCTGGGCGTGGTCATGGTTGTGCATGCCCCACGTACCCCCCCCCGCACCGCCTGCCCAACGCCTGCGCAATAGTGTGTGCATGACAAATTTAATTGAGCAAACGCATGAGCTGGGAGGATCATTAGGTGTCTCTCTTAGCAGCGATATTTGCCTGTTGAAGAAGTGGTTTTTTACATGAGCACGAGGGTAAATTTACAGATGCAACGCAACACGCATATACAGACACAGGGTCGTGCATCGCGTGCAGACGAAGGACACCTCGTACCTGTTTAAAGCAACAAGAACTGCACAGAATCGTCACAGTTGCATTGGCGTGCAATCATGTGTCCGTGTGTCAAGATACAGACTATCCACGCTAAAAATCACTTACCTGCGCACGCGTGGCTCGCACACTGGAGAAGGAGACCTGTGTCTTCTTTTCCTGCCTATGCTCTGCATGGCATTTGGTGATTGTAGTGCCCAGTTGACAGATGCAGATTAATTGTTGGCAGATTAATTGTTGGCAGATAAATTGTTGGCAGATTAATTGTTGGAAATGCCAACTGAAACGCTATTAATAAAATAAGTAGAAAATGTCACTGCTCAATAAATCGGACTTAGTACGGCCATCATTCTCAAAAAGTCTAAAAGCACACGTTTTACCCAGTAGCAGTAAATGTATTAGAAGAGCTTACAGGGACAGCAGTAGCAGGGCATCAGTGGTCAGGCGGAGCCAGAACAAAGATGCACAGCCGAAAGAGGAGTTTGGTCTCCAGGACGACTTGTTGGACTTCGTGTTAGGTAGGTGCAGCTGGATGATCAGGGTATCCAAAGCACGCTGCATCTGCTGCGGTATGAAATCAACTCCACATTTGTGTTCACAAGGCATCGCTTGCGCCGCGTGCTAGGGTGGGCCCTCAGGCATGGATGAAATTTGAGCGAGATACACTTTTTGTTCACATTCCCTTTTTTCCTTCCTTTTGCATGCAGCTGGACCCAAGGTCGGTGCACACCTAGAACCAAGCATGTAGAAACGGGGAGTAATGTAAATGTCAAATGGCCCACATTGGACGGCTTGGTAGCTCTTGCTCTTCCTTGTGCACGGATCATGTAGCAACTATGAGATAGGGGCGGTAATATTGATTGAGGGAGAAAGCAGGGAAGTGAATCTCAAACCAACAAGTTCTCAGTTATTACCGTTGGTTTGCAAGCACGTTACTGACAAATGAAGAGAGGCTTTGTCTACCAGAGGCAGCATCACAGGTTGCGTGTCTTATATTATGACGCGATAGGCGGACCCTGGACGCCGCATGTGCCCCTAACACACTACAATCGCTGCACATACACATATTTCACACAGTTAAGGAAATGGTACGGCCAGGGAGAGCGAGAGCTGCCCAAGGACGGAGGGGCTGATGATGAGGACCAGGTATGCAATATGGATACCAGTACCCTGCTGGCCAGGACTGCGTTGCTCGTGTCTACCAATGAGAAGCAGTTCAGCAATGTTGGCCTGTACACAGTAATAACACACAAGCTTCAATCTGGCACTGGCATAGAGACAGATTGGATCCAGGATGGTGCTCAAACTAATGTAACAGAGCGATAACTCCAGCTCCTGTTAAGTGTTTCTCGAACACAATTAGCAGTTAGGGGTGCTAAGACCTGTTTGTGAACGTGGAAAGAACTAAAGCGCGCGTCTTGCTAATTAAGACACTGTGCCTAACAAGATGCTGTTGGTGTGTGCTGAACACATTGAGCTCATTTGCATGCGTATACATTTCCAGGCTTTGATGCACGCAAAGCGATGGACGGAGGTTGGGCATGAAACATGTCACCAGTTAGGACGCGACAGTGTAGGAAACGCCCTTCCTGGGGGCCCTCCCTCTGAGGTGGCCCTGCCACACCCCTGCGTTCTTTATTTGACATGGTTTAACTGCGGCTGCTACCCTCCTTGGTGGAGCTGGTTGCAAGTCGCTACAATATATTAAGGAAATGATTATGATTTATGCACCCCCTGCGTACCTGAGTGTCTGAGTGTCTGTCAGTGCCAAATAGGGAATAAAGATGAGGCACGGTTTTGACCAATATCACATCCAGACAGGGTGAGGATGGGGAATAGGACACAGTTTCAACCATTGTCACACCCACACAGGATGAAGAGGGGGAAGAAGACGAGGAGGGCAACGCCATCCTTGTGACAGATGCCGATAGCCCAAGTGGGGAGCAGGTCCTTCTACAGCTCATCCTAGCGAGGTGAGCACTTTTGTGAATATGTCAAAATAAGTAGATTTTCACTCCGCTTGCATCCGCCTGTCCACCAGCTGTCGATTCCTTCTTTTGTTGGTTCTATTTCACTCGACAGACAAAGTTTTTGTATGCGCAATGTGCGCGGAAGCTTGTTTTGGTAGATGGCGTCCTATGCACGCTGCCTGCTGCCACTCGTGACTCTTTTCTTGCGTCAACGACAGTGTGCTGTGTTGTGTAAGTGACTACATGCGAGCTGTGTGATGAACTCCAAATCATATTGTTGTGCAAGTGACTACATGCGAGCTGTGTGATGAACTCCAAATCATAGCAGTGTTGACAGACGTGCAACATCTGGAGCTTAGAGCTGAATGTTGCTCTCTAAGTAGGTACTCAAAGGATCGCTTGTTTGACCGCAAACAGGCTGTGTGGGATATGATGAAGGTGCGCATGAAATGGATACAGCCCCTGGCAGGAAAGAGGAATGAGAGATGAAAGGAGGAATTTAATGCAGGAGTAGACAAGACGTTGGCTTTTGTCGGCGCTCTGCTTGACCTCTGGCGCCTTGGTTGTGAAGATGCCATAAAGTGTCAGTTATGACAGGCAATTTGAGGCACATCACAATTGCAGCAGAGGCTAAAAGAGCTCTTGCATCTGATACTGCTTCAGGGCCGCCATCCGCGTGCTTGTCAAGGACCCTGTAAAGACCCAAGATGCATACGGTCCGTACGTGTACCCCATTCGAAGCGATACCAGCGACCCACGTATCATGAGCCGTGCGCTTAAAGATACGGGCTCGGTGGTGTGCTTGGGGAAACTGGGGGCCATTCCTGAGGTGAGTGAAGAAGGCACAGGCTTGATGGTGCGTTTGGGGTGACAAGGGGCCATTTCTGAGTTTGGAGGATGTGATGCCTGACCTTGCAAGTTCCCAGGCATGTCCATGGGAGCAATGTGGTGTGCTGTGCCGTGCCTGCAGTTGGCAGCCGTTCCAAATGCTTGATGCGAGAAATGCAAGATGAGAAATGCTTGATGCGAGAAATGCTTGATGCGAGAAATGCTTGATGCGAGAAATGCTTAATGCGAGAAATGCTTGAGAAGAATCTTGGAGTAGGATTGGTGCAAGCAGTTGTGTTGTACGTAGCACACTTTGCTTCCGTCATACAGTGCTGTGAATCACCTCATGCTCTAACCTTCTGGCCTACTCTGAAAAACACTACTAGCTCAACGCGAACAGGCTCACCCGGCTTAAGGAAGCGAGCATTGTCAATGGCAGCTTCTCTCTCCTTTCTTCCACGATGCCTGTAACCTTGCCTGCAGGTGGCCAAGCCTGCGGGCCTGTCCCATATCGTGCTGCTGTCGTCTACCGGGATACCGCAGGAGGTCTGTATCAGTGAATGAATATCTATGTTTTGTTATCACCTGTCAGTGTTTTGCTGGAAATTAAAAAACAGAACGAAACAGGCAGTGAGACAAATTCCCAGCACCATTTGGAAGCAAGGAACCATTTGGTACCACACGTTGTAATATCCACCAAAGGAAGAAGTAACGTGAATGTCATTGGGGACCAGAGAAGGGCAAGCTAGGCCTGAAATCTGCTTTTTCACAAAAACTATGACGGTCCTGATTTACCGTGTCTGGTCCGTGGACAAGATTGGCAACGTAATTGACGAAGGGTGTACACAGGGCGCAAGGGCTGGTTGGCTTTTTGGTAGCCAAGCCCCTTTTCCTAAATGCCTCCAGGACGTGCAGATGTGCTAGCCTGAACACATGAAAACGAGCTTGTGTCGGGCACAAAAAAGAGTCAAATCCGTGGCAGAAGGCAGGTTGTTGTAAAGGAGCCCAGGATTTGAATTGGACAGGAAAGAATGCATGTATTTGCATGCAGCTTGCTTGGGTATACCTACACTCACTTCCTGCTTTCATGCATATGTCTAGCTAAAGGAGATGTGTGTATGTTTGTATGCGTGTGTGTTTGTATGTATGTTTGTGTGTTTATGTAATTGTATGTGCTTGCGTGTGTGCGTTTTTGCATGCATACCTCTTGTGTGTGTGTGTGTGTGTGTGTCTGGGGCAGCGCTGCAAGGGCTAAACATTCTGGACCTTGTCCGTCCTTGTTCTTGTCGTTGATTAATAGACACTCGTTTGTTTGGGGTACTCAACTAGTCCACACACTGCTTGAACAGAGCGGCCTGATGGCCATGCTTAGTGGAGATGGCGGAGTGGGGGCACTGCGAGACCCTGCACGAGAGGCAGCTGTTATCAAGTCAGGCAAGCTCGTACACGTACTCCCGCATGTATTGATGAACTGAGTCCCATGTATTGATGAACTGAGTCCCATGTATTGATGAACTGAGTCCCATGTATTGATGAACTGAGTCCCGTGTATTGATGAACTGAGCCCCATGCATTGATGAGTCCCATGTATTGTTGAACTGAGTCTTGAACTTTGTTGTGGCAGTGATTTGATCCATGCTCATACAGAGTGTGCCAGAAGCATGAATGCATCGTAGATTGATTTTCGAGGTGTCACCATATGAACGTGTTTAGGGCTGGCCAGATAAATGTATGCATGTAAACAATGTACACACGCAATATTTGGCAGTGACGTTCTCAGAGAGGAGCGACTGGGCAAGTGTCCCGATGCGCTACCTTTTTTATTCACAGGGCAACCACACCCCTCACCCTCACACCACTTCCATCTTACTGAAAGGCATGCCCATTCTTGGCCTCAGTCGCCCCCCTTGAAACATTTGCCATATCTGCAACAATGTACAGTGTGCATATGCAGTTGTGGCCAAACCTGTTTGAGTGGAACTGGCCAACTGCGCACGCAAAGGCAAACGTGATGAGTGGAAGAAGCCTACAATGCCTATAACAAGGCTATCGATTCCACCCTCGTTTTGAAGGAAATTGACTGCTGCAAGGTTGTCATGACTTTATTGTTTTAAACTGTCTTTCAACCTAATCAGTTACGGGTTGTCAGAGGCCTGCTTCGCAACTGCTTGTTCTACTACAAACTACAGGTGTGCCGTACACCATTATTCGCGTGGCCGGTCTGCTAGATGTGCCCGGAGGTCAGCAGGGCATTGCGTTGCTGCCCACAAGTGTGGAGGTGAGCAACAGCCTGTAAAGTGAAAGTGAATCCAAGTGTACATTGGCCGCATTGACTGGGAGTGTGGTGCTGTGGCACCTTGCATGGTGAGGCCCGTAAGTGTTAATTCGTGCAAGGCTGCTCACCAGATCTGATCCATACCTATTGAGCTCTCACTCATCTTTGGCACAGTTGTATAGCGAGTTGATGCTGGTGTGCACATTGTACTGGATGGGTTGTGCCCCTTTCTTGCTTGCAGGGCATGACTGTGAGGGTGCTGTGCAAGTACTGGTGTATATATCGAAAAGGGTGTGAGGGCGTAATCAGAGAAGTACACATGGTGCTGCCCAAATTATTCAGGGGGGCCTGGAACAGCCTGTAAAATTTTCCAGGGTTCCCCGGAACTGCTTTCAATATTATTCAGGGTGTTATAAATTTTCCCAAGCACGATGTTAATGCTTGTGTATGTGTGTGTGTGTGCATACGTGTGTGCGTGCATGTGTGTGTGAGCATGTGTATGTGCGTGTGTGTGTGCGTGCGTCTGCGTGTGTGTGTATGTGCGTATGTGTGTGTGCTTGTGTCTGTATGTGCGTGTGTGCATGGTTGTGTGTGCCTATGTGCGTGCTTGTGTGTGTATGTGTGTGCGTGAGTGTGCGTGTGTGTGCGTACGTGTGTGCGTGCATGTGGGTGTGTGCGTGTGTGTGTTTGTGTGTGAGTGTGTATGCGTGTGTGTGTTGTGTGCGTGTGTGTGCGCGTATATGTGTGTGTGCGTTTTGTGTGTGTTTATGTGTGTGTGTGATGTGTGAGTGTGTGCGTTCATTTGCGTGTTGTGTGTGAGTTGTGTGTACACTTTGTGCGTGTTTATTTGAGTGTATATTTGTGTGTGTATGCGTGTGTGCATGTGTGCGTATGTGTGTGTGCTTGTGTGCGTGTGCGTGTGCGTGGTTGTGTGTGCCTGTGTGCGTGCTCGTATGTGTGTGCGTGTGTGTGTATGTGTGTGTGTATGTGTGCGCCTTGTGCGTATGTGTGTGTGCTCGCATATGCTTGACCATCGCTCGAAGTTCGCGCATGGCTGCTAGTTGAGGCCTCATCAGGGCCTGGGGCAGGGGGAAGGGGGGTAGCAGAGGGAGGAGGAGCGGGGGGCTTCCATCTGGAGAGATTTTCATTCAGTCAGTTTGGTGCTTGCATGCAGCCATGCAAGATGCAAGCACTCAAGCCCAGCACTCGCTTCGTAGGGAGGCCTGGTCAGGAGGGGGAGCCTCTTGCTGGGATGGCTCACTATCCCCCTTCCTGGTGGCTGACCATTCCCTCTTCTTCCCATTCTCACAGTGTCATTACTGTCATTTCCAAAATTCACGGAACTACATATAAAATTTTATCGGGTACCCCGGAATCGCAGGGGTTGTCGTCCCTTCAAATTTCCGGGGTACCCGGACCAGCTTTGGGCTACCCCTCCGGGGCAGCCCAGAATTTTGTTATTTATTCCGGGCCCCGGTCGGTTTGTACTTCCCTGGGCGTAGTGTAATATTGGCCAAGATTGCATTGCATAACGCATTACGTACTAAAATGACGTAGTATCCCGCAGAATCAGATAAATAAGGTAGTTGTAAACGGGATGAGGTATTAATTCCCAAACCCCTCAAACCTATTGCTGATGTCTGGGAGATGGGAGAAGGCATCAGAGCATAAGTTGTGTAAAAAATTTGCCCTCTGTGAAGTCCTGTTGTTCAAGAAGCATGTATGCCCGATCTCTATTTTGATCCAGGATTCAAAAGCTTGCATTCGATTTTTAAAGGCATGCAAGCTGCAGCCAAAATACGCATTGATGCTTTCCTCCACCCAGGAACCATTGCACTGCTGGTTCAAACATGCACAATATAGTTGCACTAAACAATTGCCTCGAACACCAGGTATAAGAAGCTAATGTGGTCGTCAACGTCAAGGGCGATTAGCTTGATGCATGTGGTGACAAAAAAAATTGACAAAAATTGACTGGCTAGGCCTTGAGGAATAAGGAGACCAAGAGTCTTGGCAAATGTGCAGACCTGAAGGTAGAGCAGGACACATTTCCAAGGCGCGCAAAATGGGCTGTGGGCTTATGGCAAAAGCCTATGCTACATATTTCTTCCAGAAATAACAGATGCATACGACAAAAATTATCACAAATACTTTTAGCAAGCATGCACACACAAACACACAGATGCACGCGTGCGCACACACGCACTCTCACACTGACACATACACACGTGCACAAACATGCGCAGTACATGTACACACACATACACCCACACATACACACATACACACTCACACACACGGCACACACACATACACACACACGCACCCACCCACCCACAAACACAAACGCATGCACGCACGCACACACGCATTCAGCTAGGAGGTACTCACACCTAGGTTCTTTATATGCACACATCTTTAGGGGGGTCTACAGGGCTCTCTGGGTAGCAGTGAAGCTCTTGGTGGCAGCAGTGCGCAGCAGCATGTGTCACGTGAGGACGTGGCTGCAGTAATTGTGAACGCTTTGCTGCGACCACCATCGTCTCAAGGGAGAGCCTTTCAGGTGTGTGTGTGTGTGTGTGTGTGTGTGTGTGTGTGTGTGTGTGTGTGTGTGTGCGTTTGTGTTTGACAGGACGCACTTAGCGTTTGAAGGTGTGGTTATGGGTGTGGTGTGAGCACAAAGCCTTAAATTTAGGGTTGGCCAGATTCGTATGTCTGCACCGTCTATGGCTGTATGTATGGTATGGTTGTTTCCTTGCTAAAAATACTGTTTGAACACCATGTATAGGTACCTATAAAGGTATGGTTCCGGCCAACCCTACTTTTTTAAATAAGGCTGCTATTTGGCCTTCTGTCACTCCCTCCCGTTTATTACCACCCTCAGTTGTACAGCACATAGACGTTATTCCCCATATTCAGCCCAGAGGAAGAACACGGTAAAAGGATCAAGGCGCTTGACTTGAGAGCAAGTGCACACATCAAACCTGTGTCCTTGCTTGGATAGCAGCGTAGATGAGCCTCCATGCGGAGTCAGAAATGCAGCTACCAAAATTCATGCATCATGGGTAGCCTAAGCAATGCACAAAACTGTCAACCTCTTTTTATGTTTCTGTTACTTCTGCCAATTGATGAACAGGTCGTACCAAACAAGGGTGCTCCATCCCTGCAGTCCACAAGCGAATGGACATCTTTGTTTGAACCTTTCGGGTGTTTGACGTATCAAGATGTGGAGTTAGAGTAGTAAAACAATGCTTGAATAACTGCAGTGTCTGTGATGTGATGTTTGATGCTCGTCAAACTATGTGTGTAATTATTTGCCTCACTCGCTCTGCCATCATGATTTCAATTTCAGCATCTCAAATTTTCTTATTGTCAACAACTGGCTGGCTTGTATGATTTCGTGCCGGCTCTTGTCAACTTGTTGCTGTGTAGTTGTAGCTGTGTTGTCTCGTGCAGTGTTGATTTTTCTTTGCTTGTGCACTGGAAGGGACCAAGCTGCATTAGTTTCCTGCATACCCCTATTGACGATTTTGTCGACCACTTGACCAAATCCAGAGAAAAGGAAACAGGTAGAGAACGCGTGACCCTCCGGCCTCAGTAGGTAGCATGAATGAAAAAGAGTGTACTATTCTTTTCTTTTTGAATTCGCCAGCGTCAGAATGTTAGAAAGCCTTGCTAGGATCTATTGTTTGGTTTACTGCTCGCTTATTTGATGAACAAGCGGCTAGTAAGCCAGCTTGATTACTACCTAGGAAGCGGACAGGAAGCCAGGAGTAATGCTTTCAATAAAATTCCAAGAAGCCACGAGTGCCTTGACAATCCAGCTATGGAGCGGTGGGTTCTTACTGGTGCAGGAATCCAAGGAAGCAGGCTTGGCAAGCCCAGGTAACCCACACAGATCAGCAAGCAGTAATAAGCCACAAATAAGCGGTCAAGGAAGTCACTGTAAGGCTGACAAACAAGCGGCAGTAAGCCAGCTTAAGAAGCATGCAGTAAGCCTGATTAGGAAGCCACAAAGAAGCAGGCTAGGAAGCCACAGTAAGGCAGACAAACAAGCGCCAGTAAGCTAGCTTAAGAAGCATGCAGTAAGCCTGATTAGTAGCTGACCAGTAAGCCGCAAATAATCAGGCCAGCAAGCCACAATAAGCCAGGCCAATAAGCGTGGCTTACTAATCAGGCTTACTGCATGCTTTTTAGGCTGGCTTACTGACGCTTGTTTGTCAGCCTTACTGTGGCTTCCTAGCCTGCTTCTTTGTGGCTTCCTAATCAGGCTTACTGCATGCTTCTTAAGCTGGCTTATTGTCACTTATTTGCCAGCCTTATTGTGGCTTACTGGCTTGGTTATTTGCGGCTTATCGGCCAGGCTTATTATGGCTTATTTGCCTGGTTCTTTGTTACTTATTGCAGGCTTCTTACCGCTTACTGGTCTGGTCATTTGCGGCTTATTGGCCAGGCTTACTGTAACACACTGAGCACTTACTGATCTAGTTTCCACCCGGCTTATCCAGAGCTTCTTAGGCTTACTAAGCAATTCTTCAACATCCTTATTTTGTGCTTACCGTACAGACTTGGGTTCAGTCCGCAGCCCCAAAAAAATATTTTAGTTTCACACTCCCGCATCAACCCTGCACCCTGGAAATATTTAATTTACACCAACCCCGCACAGGGATTTTTGCCTGACAGGCTCCAAAATACTCCAAAAATCCCCGTTTTTCAATCCCGCACCCCCAAAATAAATAGATATTTTTCGTGCGCGCAGTCACCCCGCAGGGCAAAAAACGATATTTTTGCGCGGTGATATAAAGTCTGTACGGTACTTGAGAAGCCAAGGCACATGATCACGCTTACTAATCCTGGGTTACCTGCTTGGCTTTCTAATGGTTATAATGGTTACAATGGGGGGGGACCTTCAGCCAGGTTGTTTGGCTGATCGGCTGCTGACTGGTCTCGGCCAGCCGCAAATAAATCCATAAGCTTTAAAAGAAAAAGAAAAAAGTCTATTGTCCTGCTGAGAAAGGAAATCATGAACAAGTTGGTTATTGACCTGTTGCAGCAAAAATGGTTGGGCTGCTGAAAAGTCCTCAAAAAAAGGTGTAAAAAGAAAGAAAAAGGTTTCCTCAGCTCACAGCTCACAAGTCTGCTTGGCTTTTTAAGGAAGGAGGAAGCATTACCAAGCACGAAGCCATATATTGAATAATCCTTACTTGCTTGGATTACTGCTGCTTACTTGCCGTCCCGGCTTCTTTGGCTTACCTATTCGACTTCTTCAGTAAGCCAAAACCTAATTTTTTAATAAGCACTCAAGAAGCCTAAAGAAGTCAACAAGTAAGACGTTCTAACATTCCGACGAGATATGTATGCTGTGGCCTCTTTTGTGGCTGAGTGCCTAGCCCTTTTCCCTTGATTTTTTAGCGCCTTGTTGGTTAGGCTGTTTCCGAGCTTCCGCTCAGATGCCCCCCAGAGGCATATATAGCGATGTAACGAACCCTACCTTACCTAAATACTACTCTTAGAAGTATGATTGACATTGCTCCAATTCAATTACTTTAGAGCGACAGTGCAGTAGACGGCAAATTGAAAAGAAGCAGGCAATAACTCCAGGCCAGGCAAGAAGGCCTCAAAGTGCAACAAACAAGAGGCTGAAATGGTTCGCCATCTTACTATGGCCCCTGGTCACCAAGAAATTAGTTCTGTATCTGCTACTATACTTGCTTCTGCTCGTGTCAATGGTCAATAATATCTAGAAATTAAAGACAAAAAGTTGCGTAAACCAAATATGCAAGTACGTGCCTTAGTCTCACACCTTCTACGTCCGGGAATATTTCTGATGTAGTGCCACATCAGGAGTTCCAATTGAGGCTTCTTGCCGACTGCTCTTGACACCAACAGCGGGGCAGAGCTGTTAAAGCCTCCCATTTCAGTACTGTGAACCACGATTGAGATGCTTTCATTCAGGATAGAAAAGAAAAGACTACGCTACTAGTAGTGATGCCACAGCCAGCATGATCAACAAGGAGTGAGTTACATAGGTGCCCGCACCAGGCAATCGCACCAGGCAGATTCCTTTTTTTTCCACGTGGAGCTTGACTTCCCTATATCCCTGTCTATGTAGGTTGGAGAAAAGCACGCTGTGCTGTGCTTTTGCTTTTTGATACTGATGATCAAAACCAGTGTCTTCACATAATTTAAACTCAATCCAGCGAACCTCCCACTGGTTTGGATTCAGTTTCTTGTCTGTAGCAAGCTGCTGAAAATCTAAGTTGCGGGTGGTTACCCAAGAAGATCATACAGTACTTGGTGAAATAAGATAGCGTCGGGACGAGAGGAGGCTTCCAAAGCATCTGCTGTTAGGTTTGGTAGCAACTAATAGGGCATTGTTTTGTTGGCAGTGTTTTTCAGATCTAGGTCCTGTTCTGCTAGATTTTCTGCACTGCCTATGTCAGTGTAGGCAATTTGGTTTGCACCGCATTGTCCCTTTTGTAGGGCTTGGACTAACAGTACACTTGCCATATAATGACAAAAATAAGAAATTAAGCAGCAGTTTTTTGGACACGAACTGGGGCTATGATTTTTTGACAGTCTCTGTAACAAAATTGAAATGGAGCTAGCGCTAAGGTGTGGTAAGATTACATCGCTATATATGCCTCTGGGGGCGTATAAGCGGAAGCTTGGTGAAAGCCTGTAACCAGACCAGAAAAGGAGCCAGAAAAAAGCAAGGGAAAAGGGCCAGGCACTCACAAAAGAGGCAACGCCAGATGCACCTTGTAGGTTCAGAAAGGTCCTCAACCAAGTTGGGCCATCCTCATACTGAGGTGGGAAGACAAGCTGGTGCTGTGTGCGAAGGCTGACAAGAAGTTCGTGCTGACAGTCCAGCAAAACGTGTGCTTCACCCTGAACAGTGTGCTAGCATCAAGCTGCAGTGCTGGGTTGTTTGGAAAGAACGTTGGAACGTTTGGAAAAAATGTTGGGAAAAATATGCTTCACAACTATTGAAGTTGATCTAAACATTAATGTGCACTGAGCCCATCTATTGCCTTGAAAATGTGTGCACTCCCTCCTGCGGGTGATACCATGGTGATATTAGGGAAATCATGCTTGTGTGGAAGGCTGTGGTGGAGTGAGTTGTGTGGCAAGAAGGATTCGAGCCCAGAGAGCAGTACAGACCCCCGCAACAATACAGCCCCCCAAAATAAAGAGTTGCATGAGTCTGATGAGTTGCTTGCGTGAACAGGCTGACATGACCAAGCATCCGTCTATTGCTGTACCAAACGCGCAAAAGCGTACGTACTCGTTGGGACTGCGCCCTCCTCGGTGCGTCCAGTTCATAATTATCATCCTTGTGTAAGCCTGGAACTAGTATTGATAGGATCAAGAACCAATGGAGTGGAAATATGGAGTGGGAATATGGAAACATACCAGCTTGCAATACTGCTGCCTCGCTGGGCGTGATACCAAATTGGTAGAATGTGGGAAGGTACTCAGTATAAACTGTAACAAATTGCTGTGACAAGTCGAGATTTTTAATACTGTATTTTCGACTTGGACCAGCATGTTTTAACATTTTCAAATATATGTTAGGGTACCTTCTCGGCACCTCGGATGGTTGCTTGCAGCAGTGCTTTGATTAAATGCCTTGCGTGGCTGAAACGAGACTGAAAGAAAGCAGAGAGAAGAAAAGCAGCTTTGCTGGCTGGTCTGAATGCAGCTTGAGAGGGGGAGTTCAGGCGGAGGGCCTCCTCCACGCCCGAGCGGGAGCACAGATGGCTTTACAATGCAGCGGCTGTCTTTGATTTTCTCCCAGCCAAGTGAGTGTCCAATATGCAGTCGTGAGACTTTTGCAAGCACAGGAAGCTGCACGGCACGCTGTGGTGGCCACTTGCCACCAGGCCGTTCAGTTTCTGTGCACACTGTGGCAGAACACAGCACACATTTGCATGTTTAATAGCACTTAGTCAATCCAGAGTTGTCTAGCGCGTGAGAGGATAGAGAGACGTGCTGAGGTCTCACATTATCATAAGCTCAACGCTCCCTTTCACCACGCAATGTGAGTGAATAGTATACTCTCTCCATGCAGGCGTGGAAGGAGCTTACCTGCAGGAAGTGGCAAGGTATGTGGTCAGTTTACCTTGTGGTTGTCCTATGCTGTGGACAAGAGGTGTGCTGAGCTCCAAGGACCCGCCACGCCTTCTTTCCCCTTCAGCTCAGCGCGTAAATTTCCTTGGTTTTGTGGTGACTTATAAATGTCATTCCTGTGCCAAACAGGACGCGATGGCCAGTGCTGGTCTTCATCTTTGCATTCGACGTGGCGTGTTACCTTTTTCGTTTCGTTGTCAAGGTCATGCGGGGAACAGATGGTGAGTGGAAATCTCTCCAACCTGGCAAGTACCACACAGACACACACATATATACACACACACACACACACACATATATATACACTCACAACACACACACAGCACGCACGTACGCAAGCACACACAAACACACACACACACACACACACACACACACACACACACACACACACACACACACACACACACACACAAGCACACACACACAACCACACACACACACGCACGTACGTAAGCACACACACACACGTACACACACACACACACACACACACACACACAACACGCACGCACACACACACACACACACACACACACACACACACACACAAACACACACATGCACACACACATGCACACACACACGCACGTACGTAAGCACACACACACGTACACACACACACACACACACACCACGCACGCACACACCTAGCAAACATGCGCACACACACACACACACACACACACGCACATACACACGCATGCTTGTATGTGTGCACTCAGGCATTCCTGCTCACTTCACAAGCTTGCACGTCTCCTATCCAAACATCCAAGCTTTCACAATGGCGCGTGCACACATGCAGTAGGCAACCTGGCCAACTTGGGGGAAATGGGGCCACAGCTGGCAAACATGGCTCTGTTGTACCTGTTCATTGGGCTGCTGAACAGACGCTCACGAAGGCTGGGGGATGCTGCCGCTCGACAGGTGTGAAGCTTTTGCAATGTTGGCATAGGCCATTCTATGGTGACAGCCGACCATTAATGAGGGTGTTGGAATGAAGTAAGACACGCTAATCTGTCAAGGTAGAATATGTTCACACAGCGCCGCCTAGAGCTAATTACCTGAATCGACTGAACTGCAGGGATGTATGTGGGTGGGCTACTTGCACGGTAAACCCTGTGAAATGTTCGATGTGCGGCACACCCATGTGTGTTAGGCCCACCTTGAACGAACAAACTGGATTGTTTTTTGGTCCCACCTTGACAGCATTAAACGACTGCCACCTTGACAGCATTAAACGACTGCCACCTTGACAGCATTAAACGGCTGCCACCTTGACAGCATTAAAGTACTGCAAATGATGCGCCAGGCCAAAATGCTGCTTAGCAAACTGCCATTGTCGTGGATGTCACCGCTGCCTGTGAAGCAAAAGTAACAAATGGTGGTGATACGTGCAGCACCATTCCTCATCTCAATCCTTTGTGCCCTGGATTTATTATTTCTGCCGCTCTCACAACGATCACGTAACAGCACCAAAGGCAGCCCCAACCAAACACGCAGTGCGCTCCTCAAACACATCGTCCTGCCCTCCTCGGTCGCTGCAGCAATGCTGCTGCTACTTTTGCTGCACAACTGTTAGCCTGTTTCTTGTATTCTCAAATCACCCTCACCAAACATCCCTCAAAGGTCGTTTCATTGTGTGCTTGTGTGCTTGTTGCTCTTGCCTGTTGCTGTGTGGCTCCACAAGGACCCTACTTTCGAACCCTTGAATACTCCCAGGAGGAAATACTCCTGTCGGCCTGCATGGCCATGGCCATCTGCAACCTGCTGGCCAGCCTGTCACCCGAAAACTCCCAGGTCTGTGTATGTACGTGTGTGGGGGTGTGGGGGTGTGGGCGTGCGGGGATGTGGATGTGGGTGTGGGTGTGGGTGTGGGTGGGTGGGTGGGGGGCAGGAAGGGAGGATGGAGGGGTTGGGGCAGATTTGTGTTGGTGCAGGTGTGGATGTGTACAGGAAGGAAGGAGGAGGGTGACTCAGGCGCTCCTACGTATGCACCACATTGCTTTAGCACGTGTGCGTGGCTGCGAAAGGGGCTGTGGTGCGGCAAGCCACCTAGAGGTGTCCATAAACACACAAGGACAGGGGGTCAGCTCTGGCGGCATTTCAGTCCAATGGAAAGTCTGGGTGCCTGCCTGACATGAACAGCATCACAGGAACAATAACGATCAAAAAGTAACTGCCTGGTGATAACAACAGTGACGCAGCCACCTAACACACTAGTGTCACACACGATTAACACACATGTCGCACTACTGTCACACAGGTCAATAACACACATGTCACACCTACTGTCACACATGTCATTAACACACATGTCACACTACTGTCACACATGTCATTAACACACATTTCACACCTAGTGTCACGCATGTCATTAACACATATGTCACACTACTGTCACACAGGTCATTACACACATGTCACACTACTGTCACACATTGTGCGTAATGACCTGATGTCACACAATTACCGCACTTTCGGGGTTACGTGTAAGTCCTTCCTGGTCTGCCTGCCCAAATTTCTTCCCTCCCCATGTTCAACAACTCATCCCTTAGACTAAAACATCACAAACACACACTCCTTGCTTCCAGGACTATGTAATACGTGTCATTCAACAGCTCATTCCTCAGACAAGAACATCACAAACACACACTCCTTGCTTCCAGGACTATGTGTAATACGTGTCGTTCAACAGCTCATTCCTCAGACAAGAACATGACAAACACACACTCCTTGCTTCCAGGACTATGTGTACGTGTCCTACTTCCTGATCTGCACCTCCACCTTCCTGAAGATCCGCTGGTGGGTGGGCACCCTCGTGCTCATGGCCCCAATGCTGCTAGCAGACCTGTGGCACAGGGACAGCGAGCGCAAGGTGCGTATGGTGCGCATGTGTGTGTGGTGTGCATGTGTGTGTGTGCTTCATTAATGTGGCCCCGATGCTGCTAGCAGACCTGTGGCACAGGGACAGCGAGCGCAAGGTGCGTATGGTGTGTATGTGTGCGTGCGTGTGTGTGTGTGCGTATGTGTGTGTGTCTCATTAATACGCCTATGCTTGGTAGACATGGTAGCCCTGTGTCCACATTGCTGGCTGGAGGAGGACCTTCTGCAGAGTGCTCTGCTCTTGGTTTTCTACTCCGTTTTTGTGCGGCATATGTATGGCTGCTCGCCCTTTTTTCTTTGTGTATGACGCAGGCCCGCTTCCCAGGCCCCCTCCTCATGGCCCGAGCACTTGCGCCCTCACTGCACATTATAATGCACTCAAACAGGTGCAGCACTCAAACAGGTGCACGTTGCTCCAAGACTAGCTCCCGCCGCACACGCTGGTGTCCCCCCCCCCTCCGCCCGACACTCTCTTAAAACAACACTGCTCCCGCCGCACACGCTGGTGTCCCCCCCCCCTCCCCCCGACACTCTCTTAAAACAACACTGCTCCCGTCGCACACGCTGGTGTCCCCCCTCCCCTTCCCCCGACACTTTCTTGAACAACACTGCTCCCGCCGCACACGCTGGTGTCTCCCCCTCCCCTCCCCCCTACGCT
>Ga0307942_1001589_pt1 | contig 18211 bp, 21 predicted proteins | sample OrgLakmetagen175_FD_201846 | JGI IMG/M metagenome (GOLD analysis project Ga0307942, IMG submission 201846) | Saline water microbial communities from Organic Lake, Antarctica - #175 | ecosystem: Environmental > Aquatic > Non-marine Saline and Alkaline > Saline | place: Antarctica: Organic Lake... | reverse complement strand
CCCACCACACACACACGCACGCACACACACACGCGCGCATACACACACAAACCTGGTCTGCCCTGCGCCCGTAAGGGCCTGCCAGGGTGTCATTGCGACGAGGGACATCATTTACATGCCGCTCTGCAAGTTCGTTGTCCACCCCAATCATGTACGCGTACCTGTGTAGACGTATGGGTGTATTTTTGACTTTAGTTTGCGCATTGTGTGTGTGTGTGTGTGTCATGCTTGTGCTAGTGTTTGCGTGCCTGTGTGGATGTATGGGTGTGTTTATGCTAATGTTAGTTTGTGCATCGTGTGTGTGCTTGTGTGGGTTAGTGTTTTGAAAGTGTGTTGTCCACGCCATTCATGTAGGCATACCTGGAAGCACGCAGGGTGTGTTTGTGTTGATGTTAATATGAGCATCGTGTGTGTATGTGTGTGTGTGTGTTAGTGTGAGTTTGTGCCTTGAGAGTGTGTGCGGGCAAGCACCATGTTCGTGAATGAGTGCATGTGTGTAATAAGTTGAGTTATTCATTCAGACACACACATACACACATCCTTACACGTCCATACCCACACCTGTGTTTTTGTTATGTTAGTTTGTTTTGAAATTCAGGATGCGTGCCTGTCATACAAAGGGTATCAGAAGTGCCACATCTGAGCCTGGCACTAACACCCACCCATACCCACACCCATACCCACGCACATACACCCACACATAGACAAACCCACACCCACACCCACGCATATGCAACCACACACATACACATACACACACATATGTTTGTGTGTCTTGTAAAACAAGGCCAAAAAACGACGCACGCTGGCTCCGAGCGCCTGTCTTCTAACCGAAAAGGGTGCCTCGACATCATGACCAAGCTAGCACACACACACACACACACACACATACACACACACACACACATACACACACACACACACATACACACACACACCCACCCACCCACACACACCCACCCACCCCCACCCCCACCCCCACCCCCACACCCACACCCACACCCACACCCACGTACACCCACACCCACACCCACACCCACACCCACACCCACACCCACACCCAATCTGTTGCGTGTCTAATGCCTTATACCTTGAATGACTAAGCCGAAAAACGACCCACCTCGCCCCAATCGCCCATCCTGGTTCAGGGTGCATTTCCTCCACCAGGAAAGGGTGCCTCAACGTCATGTCAGAATCCAGCACAAGTACGTACTCCTCCTCAGGGGTCTGGTGCTCCAGCCAGTCCACGATTGCTTCAGGCTTGTTGTAGGCCACATATCTATACTTTGGTTGTTGTGTGTGTGTGTGTGTGTGTGTGTGTTTGTGTGTGTGTGTGTGTGTGTGCGTGCGTGTGTGTGTATGTGCGTGTACATGCGTGTGTGTGCGTGCGTGTTTGTACGAGCACATCTGCACACCTGTGCCCCTGATTGATGTAAGCATGCGCTATGAAGCAAAAAGTGCATTTGATGTCATTTCGTGCCGTTGCAATTTCTCAGGGGACAGTATCATTGAAGATCTTTATACACTTCACGTGCGCGTGCGCACACACACACACACACGTACAGTCACGAATCCAACGTGTGTGCAATGGACAGGCGTCCAATCTAGCTTCAGCACCTCTTGCAAAACACAAGCTTCTTACCAACATCACACACTATCTGTTTGCACACTCCCTTTTGCACACTCTCTTTTTGCACACACTCACACACTCACACACTCACACACTCACACACTCACACACTATCTTTTTGCAATGGGACAGGCTTCCCACACAGCCCTCATGCCGCAGCACCTAAGCACAGGGATCGTTTGTGCTGGTGTTGTTCGAGCGGGTTGGCAGGGAAGACAGGGCCGCCCAAGTATCTTCAGCTACTGCTACCAAATTGCACAAAAATAGGTACTGACGCACCTGTCGTTGTTATGAGGGTTGACAGCAAAGTTGGGGGCCACCCACGTCACAACGTCTTTCAGCAGGTGCTGGTTGTATGTGGTCCTGCATGTGTGTGTGTGTGTGTGTGTGTGTGTGTGTGCGTGTGTGTGTGTGCGCGTGTGTGTGTGCGTGTGTGTATGTGCGCGTGTGTGCATGCATGCTGCATGTGATTGAGTGTGTATGCACGTGCGGATGTGTGAGCATGCTGTATGTGAACAATGCAATTGAGTGTGCAGGCATATGTGTGTGTGTGTGCGTGCGTGTGTGTGTGCGTGCGTGCGTGTGTGTATGTGTGCGTGTGCAAGCTGTGTGTTTGTAACAGCGTTTGCATGCAAGCCAAGCCACACACTGTACCCCCCCCTTCCACCCACACCCACACCCACACCCACACCCACACCCACACCCACACACGCACACGTAGCGCATTACCTGTCGTGGTCAGTGCAGCACATGACCTTGCTCACGGTGCCTGTCTGGCCAGAGGTTTTGAAGCTCCAAGCCATGCCGACGCTCTGCCAGTTGCTGTACATGGTGCAGTCCGCCTGGGGTGTGAAAAAAACAGGCCAAAAAGAAGAATATGAGCTGATTTTGCACAGATGATACTGTCCAGCTTGGTACCAGTGCTCTGCCAGTTGCTGTACATGGTGCAGTCCGCCTGGGGTGTAAAAAAAACAGGCCAAAAAGAAGAATATGAGCTGATTTTGCACAGATGATACTGTCCAGCTTGGTACCAGCGCTCTGCCAGTTGCTGTACATGGTGCAGTCCGCCTGGGGTGTAAAAAAAACAGGCCCAAAAGAAGAATATGAGCTGATTTTGCACAGATGATACTGTCCAGCTTGGTACCAGCGCTCTGCCAGTTGCTGCATATGGAGCGGTCTGCCTGGGATGTGAAAGGAACAGGCCATAAAAATAGACGGTGAGCTCATTTTGCACAGATAATACTGTCCAGCTTGGTACCAGCGCTCTGCCAGTTGCTGCAAATGGAGCGGTCTGCCTGGGATGTGAAAAAAACAGGCCATACAATAAGACAGTGAGCTCATTTTGCGCAGATGATACTGTCCAGCTTTGTGCCAGCGCTCTGCCAGTTGCTGCATATGGGGCGGTCTGCCTGGGATGTGAAAAAAACTGGTAACAAAGAAAGCTCGTTTTGTGCGAATGATGTTGTCCAGCTTTGTGCCAGCGCTCTGCCAGTTGCTGCACATGGTGCAGTCCGACTAGGGTGTGAAAGAAGCAGGCCAGAAAAGAAGTGTTGAGCTCATTTTGCACAGGTGATACTGTCCAGCGCGCTCTGTTAGTTGCAGCATGGAGCCCACCAGAGGGATTGGCTTTTACAGCTCACATTTGGCCTGCTGTGTCATGCTTTGTGCTCTGTGTGTATAGAGAGCCCTGACTCCCGGCATGATCTGCTCCCCCTTAACAAAGCGTGTCCTCATAGCAATAAAGGTAACAACACAAATGCAGGGTTGGCCAGGACCGTACAAACACCCTGTACAGAAATTGTGTTTCCAGCAGAGGAATCTCCAAATATGATCATACATGGTTCTTACCATTAAAGCCAACCACCATGTGTGCCGTAACTACCAGTCATTAAAATGAGAACACGCTGCAGTTTTGTGCCTTGTGTTGTATGCTTTGTGTGTGCACGTGTATCTATTGTGTGTGTGTGTATCTATGTTGTGTGTGTGTGTGTGTGTGTGCGTGTGTGTCCTAACAACGCAGCAATGCTGATTACTACCCCTGTGTGTGTGTGTGTCCTTACAACGCAGCAATGTTGATTACTACCCCTGTGCTGAGAAGCAAACGCCTGGGGCATCCACAATTTAACCGCCGACGTGACAGACATGCACAACAGTGCATGCAGCATGCGGCAGAAACATTAGCACATTCGCACATTAGCACATTAGCACACCGATTGCATCCTTGTGTAAGGGAAGGAGACGTGGGAAGGACACACAGCAGTTGTACAAGGCGAGGCGAGCTTCAATCATCGGTGCAGCATGCCAAGGTGGAGAAAGTGAAGTGCATGCAGCAGTGGGTAAACACACACACTCTCATATACACACAAAAACGGTCATGCACTCTGACCACAGCCAACTAGACAACAGCACCACCACCCGAAACATAAAATGAATGGAGGCATGCATCGAGCGCCTTGTGGGAAGGACATAACAATTCAAATGCAGAAAGTGCAGTTGCAGGGGGCGTGTGTGTGTGTGTTGGTAGTGAGCATGTTGACGCAGGCTTTGACAGCAGCAGCAAATGCAGGAGCAAATGGCTTGCAAGCATGGAGCGTTTGCAATAAGGCTCATCGTGCATCGCAGGTGCACAGAGCACATACCCGTGCACAATGCACAAGGAGATCAGGCAGCACGAAGGCGCGCAGCAATGAACACACACAGCACTTCAAAACACACTCACCAAGAACACGACATGCACGGGTGTCAGTCCGCTGCTGTTTCGGTTTTCTCCTCCACTGTGTCCTGTGCTCGGACTCTGAAGCTGCTGCTGCTGCTGTGCTGCTGCTGCTGCTATGCTGCTGAGGGTGAGGATGATGAGGACAGAGGCCAGGGCTCCCATGGGAAAGGCTGGGACTTGGAATGTGCCCGCAGGCACACCAACGGGCTGCTGATTATAACATCGCAGCTTTCGAAATTTGAATTATCAATTTATCAATTTTACTTTTTCGGCACGATCCGGAGGTGTGCGATCGCGATCGTGTCCTTGTGTCTCTTCGTGTTGTGCTTAGCCTCTGCTCTTGTTATTTGGGTAATGGTTTGTGCTTGCATGATGTGCTTGTATGCACTGTGTTCTCTTTTTTTGTATGTTGGAGTGGACGCTGGTTGTTACCTGTTGGGTTGTAAGAGGGGTAGTGCATCGTGGCCTTGTGCCATTTGTGCCAGACCTGTGTGTGTGCGTGTATGTTCGTGTGCGTGTGTGTGTGTGTGTGTGTGTGTGTGTGTGTGTGTGTGTGTGTATGTGCGTGTGTGTGTGTGTCTGTGCGTGCGTGTGTGTGTGTGTGTGTGTGTGTGTGTGCGCGTGTGTATGCAAGTGTGCGTGTGTGTGTGTGATGGGCAAGCAACGCGCTGAGAATGCTGCATGCAATACATACTGGAGGAATACTCTCCTCTTTCCTCTCTGATTGTCAGTGATCATGCTATTACCACCTAGCGTGATATTAGGGTTGGCCAGAACCGTATATATACACAGTATATGACCGTATATTTTGTGATTTCCTTGCCAAAAATACCGTATATTAACCGTATATACATGGTTCTGGCCAACCCTACGTGATATGAATGCCGTGCCCCTCCTGCAAACAAGACCAAGGGGCTGCAAACACAAGTGTGCGACGAGCGCGCCCAAGAGCATCTAATGAGGACGTGCTGCTTGCATGTGGGTGACCTGTGTTGCCTTGCTTTGTGTTGCTGTGTACACAGAGAACACACACTGCCTCTACTACAATGACCAAGAGTTAAACATGTGTGCAGGATGTCTGTCCTCAAACACCAGCAAACAGGCGAGCTGCAAGGCCATCAAAACCTGGTCTATGGTGTTCGTTTCCGGTAAGACATGGCCACACTCACCCCGGCTTTGGCAGCTCCAAACACGTAACCGTACATCTCAGAGATCCTGGAATGGGGAGGAAAGGGGGAGGCGTGGATACTTACGAATTTGGCTTTGGCCAGCGAGTGTTTTCATAGCAGAACTTAAGGTAGCTCGTGAATAAGGTTTGTATGCCTGAAAACGGAGAAGAGAATTTGCGGCACCTGGTTAGCTTCCACGTCATTACTTGTTAAAAGTGGACATTGCTTATGTTTTTCATCCACTCTTGCCACTAGATCAGAAAAGCTGTAGCAGTAAGCCGCACCTACAAGCATGACAAGAATGAGCAATCTCCAACCTGTGATCCATTTTCTCATCTCAGGTGAGTACCGGTTTTCACTGCTTGCTTAGATTTTTCCTTGTTTACTCTTCAGGTTCTTCCTTGAAAGCCGTTGCGAAAAAACAAAACACAACGCAGGCAGTGAATACCACTCCCCACATTAATTAAGGAGGAGGAGCCACTTTGGTACCGCGTACCGTACAACTCCCTTATCATTATTACTGAGGATCAGGAGAGCTTCAGGCTCGGTCTGAAACTGGCTCTTGATGAGCGTTGGTAATGGCACTGGTACCCCCACATAGCCGTGAAACTCCTCCACCATGTCAGATCAAACCACCGTCACTGCAACGAATAACGATTAACGACTCGTCGCTGCCACTGATTGGACGTGATAACCACGAAGGGAAAAAACGAAAACTCACCATGGACGTCCTCCTTCTTTAACGTACTGGTCCCCCGAAAGCCGCCAGGCCTGCATGCACAAAAGAACACGTCACCATCATTCAATCGAATTGGCTGTAGCCACACAGCACGCCTCTGAGTCCTCACACAATTTTGCTGTGTAAAACAGTCACCATCGTTTTAATCGAATAGACTGTAGTCACACAGCACGCCTCTGAGTCCTCACACGGTTTTGCTCTGTAAAACATTTCACCATCATTCAATCGAATAGGCTGTAGCCACACAAGCCGCCTCTGAGTCCTCACACAATTTTGCTCTGTATAACATGTCACCATCGTTTAATCGAATAGACTGTAGTCACACAGCACGCCTCTGAGTCCTCACACAATTTTGCTCTGTAAAACATGTCACCATCGCTTAATCGAATAGGCTGTAGTCACACAAGCCGCCTCTGAGTCCTCACACAAATTTGCTCTGTAACACATGTCACCATCGTTTATTCGAATAGGCTGTAGTCACACAGCACGTCTCTGAGTCCTCACACAAATTCGCTCTGTCAAACATGACACCATTGTTTGATTGAATAGGCTGTAGTCACACAGCACGCCTCTGAGTCCTCACACAATTTTGCTCTGTAAAACATGTCACCATCGTTTAATCGAATAGGCTGTAGTCACACAAGCCGCCTCTGAGTCCTCACACTATTTTGCTCTGTCAAACATGACAGTCTGAGCACCCGGCAGCCTCTGTGAGGCTTCTGCATTGCAGGCAATAACTACATGGTTCACGAGAAAAAAGCCATCAGTCAAGAAGTATGACTGCTCGCCACAGGCAATAACTACAAACCAGCTCCCAATCACTAACCACCCACACTCCTGATCAAGCTGTCAATTGTTAGTTTAGTTTAAATTACAGAGGCAATCAACCTGGAATGGCTGCTCAACCTATGAGAACGAGGTATACCTCAAAACAAACCAAGTAAAAAAAGGGCTGTGACGCAACTGGAAAATGCAAACCTTAGTTTAGTTTAGTTTGGATTACAAATTACAAAGGCCTCTGTCAATTGTTACACCCCGGCACCACCCACCTCTGGGTCCTCGCGCACTTCTTCTGTAGTAGACAACCACAGAGGCGCCACACGCTGCATGTCGTCACGGTGCATGAAGAAGAAGCCCCCCACCTGCAGCAAACAACACAGGACATAAAACCGTGTTCTCAGTCCTTTTGTTTTTTTGATAGACAGCCACAGAGGTGCCATGCGCTGCCGGTCGTCACAGTGCATGAGGAAGAAGCCCCCCACCTGCAGCCAAATAAATGAGAAGGTAGGAAGCACGTGGCGGTAGAATACATAATACAGCAGTGGCAGTAGAATACATAATACAGCAAGAGCCAAGTAACACAGATCATGAATTGCCATCTCAGGTTTATCGCTTCCCTGCTTTTTCTTGCACTCTAGTAGTGATCTGCTGGTGTGTAAGTGGACTACGAGCCAAAAGCAGATGCAATCGGGCTTTTCTGCTTTGAACTTGAATTAGAAGTGGGGCGTCCGCTGGTATATATGTAGAGTTGGCCAGGACCATATATATACGGTGCATACACGGTATTTTTGGCAGGTAAGTCGCCAGATATACGGTCATATACGGTGTATATATACGGTTCTGGCCAACCCTATATATATATATATATGGTGGGTCTCAAGACAAAAACATGTGTGTCGCAGAAACGAGCAGGGAAAGCTTGGCAAATACCATCCTGCCTGGTGCACAACCAGGGTTGGCCAGAACCATATATATATACGGTGTATATACGATAATTTTGGCAGGGACATCATTGAATATACGGTCATACACGGTGATACGGTGTATATATACGTTTCTGGCCAACCCTATATATACATGTTGGGTCTCAAGACGAAAACATGTGTGTCGCAGAAACGAGCAGGGAAAGCTTGGCAAATACCATCCTGCCTGGTGCACAACCAGGGTTGGCCAGAACCATATATATAGGGTGTATATACAATAATCTTGGCAGGGAAATCACCAAATATACGGTCATATACGGTGTATATATACGGTTCTGGCCAACCCTATGCATAACGCACTCTGGCCAACGTTCGAAAAAGGGAGAGCCGCAATGCAGTGTTGCCTTTCTGTATTTGCCACAGTCACCTCCCCCCTCTGCACGCAAGCTCATATGAATAGGGTTGGCCAGGACCGTAATTATACGGTGTATATACAGTATTTTGGCAGGGAAATCACCAATATACGGTCATATACGGTGTATATATACGGTTTCCGGCCAACCCTACATATGAAGATGCATGCAAAATGAGTACCAGCCTGCATCCCTCTGCCCAAGCCACTCCTTTCGGTGGAGGAGAGACAGGCATGCTGGGAGAAGCTCATCATGTGCGAGCACGTCCTCCTAGTTTAGTTTAGTTTAGTTTGGATTACAAAGGCCTCCAGCCTGGCATGGCTGCTCAAGGGGTTACAAGGGGTTACAAGGATGGCCTACAGCCCGAGTCTCTGGCTGATGGCAAAATGGCATGGCTGCTCAACCTATAGGTCCCAACAAATAAATCAATCAAAAACAGCTGCACTTATAAATTGAGTTATGTAGAAAAAACAAAACCTTTGATATCACCTTCAAAAATATTATCAAATAAGTGGATGAACTGGTGCCGTAAATGCCACGTCCTCCTACCTACATGCCCACCCGCACCCACAATCCCGCACGACAACAATCCCACACGCCTGGCATGCATGATGGCAGTATGGGCCTGCAGGGGGCGTCAATCCTAGCAGGGATGTCCGCACCCACACCCCCACACCCGCACACTAACACACCCACGCACCTGGTCTGCATGACGGCCGTACGGACCAGCCAGGGTGTCATTTCTGGCAGGAATGTTTGGGATGTGTCGTGTCCATAGCTCGTTGGTGGAACCAATCAGGTAACTGTAGGCTGCACGGGTGCAAATCGACAGAAAATGTGAGAAGAAAAAGAAAACAAACAGAGAGTGTGACACTACTACCGGCGTGGAATAGGAAAGGATGTCGTTTTGTGTCCTGCACCACCAATTGGATGCAGAGCCACACACCATGCCACCTGCAGGAAGTAGGAGAAGGGCTGTTCAATGGGGATCAGGTGTTGGGAATAGGTGATTGCAAGGCAGAGGTGCTTGCAAGGGGATCAGGTGTTGGGATCAGGTGATTGCAAGGCAGAGACCTGCACACCATTAGGAGCATTGCATAGGTAGCAATGTAGGGGAAGAGAGGAAATTGAGAACCTAGTCTTATAATTAAGGAAGCAACGGTCAGGAGGCTGTAGGTATCATGCCTTTTTGGCGTCACGTGTCAATTAAATATAAAGTACATATTTGGAACCCTGACGTCAAGAGCTATCGACTGGTACATAAATGAGTGGGTTCTGAGGGGTCGGTTAATGGGTGGTCATTTGGGGGTGCTCATAATTTTTGGGGGGTCTCCATAACTTTTCTGGGCCGTTTCTAGCAAATAATAAACATAGTTTTGGAATTCTCCGCTCAAGCCCAGTCGAACGGCACCCTTGTTGGGTCATTTGATTAAAATTGGGGGTCTGGGTGCCTGGTCACAGAAATGCATGTGACGCCCCCAAGTAGGCCGCAGGGGTGTGTTCAGACAAATTACCAGCAATTAATTCCAAACTTGCAGTTCACGTATTGCATTACACATGAGTTGCATGAATAAAGTAGAAAAGTGCTTTGGCAAAGGTTTTGGTTGGATTTGTGCACTAAACAGGTGGTCAGTGCAAGCGCGTGCAAATATCAGTTTTTGCCTTTTAACTCTTCAGGTATTAGGTATTAGTTTATTTGGCACGAAAATGGCGCAAAATAGCTGCTTACATTCTGAGCAGATTGACACCCTTTTTATTAGTGTGGGGGGTCAGGGAAGAGGTTCTGGGTGGGTGGGTGGTCATCTTGAGCTGAAGGCCAAAAATTTACACGTGACTGTCATGGATTTTTTCTATTGCCTCATGCAACGGTACTCAAATATTGTGACCAATTATGGCATGGATAAGGAAGCGCTTGTAAAACCACGCCACCTAGTGGATTCAACACCTGAGCAGGATTGCCATGACATAAAGTAACAATCAGGGATGTGTCATACGGTCATTTGGGACGTTCAATACGGTAAAATACGCTTTAAATACGATACGGCGTTTATACAAATACCCCGTATGACACATCCCTGGTAACATTAGTAAATTAGCACGACCAAAAACATGTAGGGTTGGCCAGAACCGTACGCACACACCGTATTAATGGGACTAGGAAGGTTCAAAGTCGAGGCAATTTTAAAGTTTAGCACAGTTTCACAAAACGCGGTTCCATTTGTTTGATCACCAGTGAGAAATGGTTTCAATTCAATACCTGCGGTGGTTTCCTTACCTCCATTCCTTTTTTCTAGGAATTAGTTAAACTCAGATGCTGATGCGGCGCTTCCTCATGAAGTGTTGTATTTGTTGGGGTGGAGCCGCCTGCATCATTTTCCTTTTTCCCTCTCCCTTTACTTCTTTTAAATAGTTGAACTGGTACAGCTTGCGTCGTTTTCCTGTTTCCCTTTACCTTTACCACTTTTCAGTTGTTGGGTGGAACTGCTTGCGTTTTTTCCCTTCTCTCTTCATTTCTTTTTCAAACTGGTTCAACTCACGTGCTGACGCAGTGCATCCCTGTGTAATGATTTAGTGCTTGGGACAGAACTACCTGCGTCATTTTTCTTTTCTCCTCTTCAACTTCTTAATAACTAATCCAACTCACGTGCTGACGCAGCCCATCCTCGCGACGTGTTGTAGTTGTTGGGGTGGAACTGGTTGCGGAGCAGCATGTCTGCGATTAAACACAGGAAAACATCACGCTTTGTACCTTGATAAGTACCGTGTTTGGTCAAGGAATGTCAGCCAAGATGCTGCGCTTGCGCAGCATTCATTTGCATGTACACATTTGGAATCACTGGAAACAACTTGCATGCCTTTAGAAACCTGTCCTCCTTACTCAAATCTATAAATCCCTCGGCTTCCTTATCTGCGGCACAGCTTGACCCTAAGCTAGCTTTGGTGGTGTAAGGTAACACATAACGCTGGCACACACATACACATACACACACACACTTGCTCACCCACCCGAGTCAAGAATGAGGACCCAGTGCTCTTCAGGAAAAGAGGTTGACATCCTTCACAAGTGTAAGAAAAATAGACGTGTTACTTTATTAAAGGAAGCATAAGGAGGGCACTGTTGCGAGTTTTGGCTGTCTTAACTGGTCTTATTCAACAAGTTGGTCGCTTTCATCATATTGATAAGTGGCAGGGCCTTTGGACCCGGAAATGCCAAAAAATCAACAAGTGAGGGACAGGAACAACACCCCTTTATAACCAAAACATAGAAAGTAAAGATGATTAAAGTTGCAACTCCATGTGGTCTTGATCAAGATGCTGGGCTCTACACACACAAAAGCACACCGAAGAACCCCTCTGATCAAGGATTGGACTCTTTGAAGCCAACAAACACCTAAACGAAGCAAGCCTGGTAAACACTCAAGTCGAATATCATGTGCTATGCTGATCCATGTTCTTCTACTTGTGACGTGACATTGCAATTGCAACCGCCAATCTTACCAGTCAACCACTGCCCCTGGCTTGTTGTAGGCCGCATAATTGTCGCCTGCATGCAGAGCACAATTGTTGAGGAAGGAGCTGGGGAAAAAAAGGAAGGAGCCATGCGTAAAGGTACTGCAGAAACCGCATGCTTCACGTATGTAATAAGTAATAAGCAAGGTTGGTTGGAACCACACGTACACGGTAGTTCTGCGGCAAGGTAAATTTCCAAGCGTATGGCTAACACATTTACGTACTTTTTTATGTATAACTGTATAACAGAGAACAAAAGTAAGCAGTCAGTGAACACCTTTCCCCACTCCCCACGTGATCAGGGATTAAAGATGCAGGAGGCGGCTCTAATCGCTATGGTTTGTTTGAAACATGAGGCGAAAGGTGAAACGAATGTCAGCAAGGTGACTTTTACAACCCTGCCTTCAAAGATGTACGGCTGTACTTGGTAGCCATATAGTCACAACAGATCCTGACTAGCAGGCCTGCACCACATCACATATTGTCATGTATCAGCCATCAACATATCCGCCTGTTAAGTGAGTTCCTATTCGCACAGGCGGCATATTTATCTCTACAGCCACTCAGATAAACCAACACTGCATCAAAGAGAGATGTATAAAAGTGCCCCGTCACCTGTACGTGGATTCAGTGCAAAAGAGGGGGCCACACGGGTAGGCATGAGGCTCAGCAGCTGGTCATTGTAGCGTGCTCGCTCAGCATCTGTGCAACACATGACCCGCTTGATGCTGCCGCCTTGATTTGTGGTCTTGTGAGTGAACGCCATGCCCACGGTTTGCCTGTGCGCAGCGTGCGCAGACGGCATGTGTACAGGAGGGAAGTGTTTACTGACTGATATCCTGAAGATATAATTAGGCAAGACTGTCTGATTTCACGCTGCATTTTTACTAGGAAACCTTTTTCAAGGCTGGCCATACCAGTCGGAGTACATGGAGCAGTCAGTCAAATACGCGGTGGCCACATCCTCGTTAGCATTGGCCTGCTGGGTGAGCCACACCACTAGGATGCTGATGACGCTGAGCATGGCTGGACGGGTTGCTGTTCAACAAGTGCAGAAAATGAGGAGTATAAAAGTATATGTGCGTCAGTGTGTACAGCCATGTTGGACGTGCTATGCCTGTTGTGCCTGCAAGCACGTTTTTGTGAGGCAGAACGTCCGTGCATAGAGGTGCCTTGGGGAACGAAGTTGCATGCATGCAATGCAAGGAGCAGTAGCAGTGTCCGGATTCTCTGCCTCTACACCTGTGTGTGTGCCTTCCTCACCTCCGAGTGCAGTCCCCTGTTTCAACGAGGTGCTTGCATTCCTTCACTGCCTGGTCGGGAAAGCAGCGATATGAAAATGAGTTTGAATTTATATACTTTATATAACGGGGCCGGCTTCGGGGCAACAGAAAAAGCGGGCAAACTTAAACGACCCCGCTGGTTCGCTCGCCCCTCCCCCAAATTTTTGTAAAACAGCTTAAAGCTTTGTCACCTTCCGGTATTCAAACCGGTTGGCGCTGTTTTTCCAGGCGGTGCAAGTTCCCAGGCAGTTTGAAACATGCCCGGAGCAAGCAAGATCGCTGCCAAGGAGGCATGTAGGTGTACAGGCGGAGTGCAGGCGCATCGTGTTTGCAGCCGTGTGGCGGGAGGGCTGTTGTGCTGAGCCCTCGTCCCTAATTGTTTTGCGCACAGACCACGACAAGGTGTGCAAGCTCCTGAGCACCTACGACAAGGCGTTCATCGTGGGCGCCGACAATGTTGGCTCCATGCAGTTCCAGCAGATTCGGCGGGTGAGTTTTTTCTTTGGGCAGTGGGAGAGGAGTGCACGGGCCGCCAAGACGGGGGGCCTACGTCGAGAGATGCCACGCAGTCTCTGCGTTGCGCCTGCTACTACTGTGTGCACGCTGTTAGAATTGCACAGAGAGGGGCGAAGATTGTCAGCACAAATTGGCGGAACACTATAGAATCCTCATGCGCTTTTTTGACCTCTCCCGACTTGCTACAGGGTCTGCGCCCTGGAGCCATCATTCTCATGGGCAAGAACACCATGATGAAGCGCTCCATCAAGCTGTACTGCGAGACCAGTGGTGATGACAAGTGGAAGTGCATCCTGGACAAGCTGGTGTACAACGTGGGAGTCATCTTCACAAACGGTGACCTCAACGATGTGAAGGATGAGATCAACAAGTACAAGGTGAGGGGGGAAAGGAAGGGGGTGTGGCTGCACACACACACACACACACACACACACACACACACACACACACGCGGGCACACACACACACACACACACACACACACACACGTGTACACACACATACGTGTAAGCACATGCACACACACATACGTGTACACATACGCACACGCGCATGAACACAAATGCGTGCACACGCATACACACACACGCATACACACACATGCATGCACACGCAGATGCAGACGTGTATGCGTGCATGCACACACGCACGCACACACATGCATACGCAAGTACGCTCAAACGCATGCTTACACACACACACGCAAACGCAAACGCACACATGCTTGCACGCACACACACACACACACACACACACACACACATGAACACACATGAACACACATACAGGTCGGTGCTCCCGCCCGTGTCAACCTGATCGCTCCCTGTGACGTCCACGTGCCAGCTGGTTCTACTGGCATGGACCCCTCTCAGACGTCCTTCTTCCAGGTGAATTGGCGAGTACTTCAACTGGGTTTCGTTTTGTAAATGTGTTTGGCAGCATGATTGCTGTAGAGACATCCTAGACTATGTGAGCTTGAAACATGAAAGAAAGCGCCCATGGAATGGATGAACACTCACACATGTATATGCACACAGCAACACACAGACATACACACACACACGCACACACACACACGCACACGTGCAGGCCTTGGGTATCGCCACCAAGATTACCAAGGGTACCATCGATATGGTCAACGATGTGCACCTGGTGAAGGTCGGTGAGCGTGTGGGCGCCTCCCAGGCAACCCTGCTGTCCAAGCTTGGCATCAAGCCCTTCAAGTACGGACTGGAGATCCAGCAGGTGAGTTTGCTGCAGTGAGTAGTCGTGTGTGTGATTAAATCCTTTTTTTTTCTTCCTCACTGCCCACCCTCGGCCGTTTGCTCTTGCCACGGTGTTGCTTTGCGTCCCTTTCTTGCTTGTTTGCCTCCGCTTGCAGAAGTGCGTGTCACAAAGATCATATTTATCCATTCCTGTCGCCATCCCCTTTTGTATCTCTCTCCCTTCCACGGATGTGTAGCAGTGATGAATTCGAGATGGATTGAACGTCGCGCGCACACACACACACACACACACACACACACACACACGCACACACACACGCACACGCACGCAGGTGTTTGAGAACAACACCCTGTACGACCCCGCTGTGCTTGACATCACTGATGATGACATGGCCGCAGCTGTGTCAGCAGGTGTGTAAGTCTGTTGGAATCTGTCAGTCGTCCAAGTGCACATCGACTTGATCGCATATGCTGTTACGGCAACAGCCATGGTAATGCTAGGTCTGTCAAGATCTAGCAATTGTGCTCTTGATCTATACAGAACTAGCGCTACCATGGCTGCCGCCTTTGCAGCGTACGCGATCAATCCTCGGGCAGCGTGCGTTTCCCTGCTCCCATCCTATGCGTTCTTCCCAATGCCTAAGGCCTTTCTGCGTTACAGCTTCCGCTGTCAGGAAGGCAGTGCTGTTTGCATCAGCTGCTGGTTCTAACATACAATAAAGACATGTCGTGCCTCTGAACTGAATACGTCGCATCATTGGGTAGTGTAATCATTGCTGTTAACAAAGTACTCCACTTCCACCAGATTCGCTGCTATAAAAGCAGGTTTTCCTGCAGCGCACGCGTGCGCACATATACACACACATACACACACGTGCGCACACACATTCATACACAGGTATTGCAAACGTGGCTGCCCTGTCCCTGGCCACCGGCTACCCCACCCTGGCATCCGTGCCCCACTCCGTCATCAACGCCTACAAGAACGTGCTGGGTTTGTCTCTGGCCACCGACTACACCTTCCCCAAGGCCCAGAAGGTATGTGTGTGCACCTGTGCTGGCTCTCAACCTGCCAGCTGTCTTCCTTTTTGCTTGAGATGAAACAGGTTGATTCTCCTTTAATAGCAAACTGGGCTTCATGTCATTGTTGAGAATATATGTAGGTGTGTGTAAAAGCTAAGAACACTAGCGCAAAGGTCCAGTGTCTGAAAATGCAGCAGCTCACAAGACTTGACAGGCAGGACACGTGTCTCACGGTACCGTGCAATGGCCTTGGGTATATGTCTGTATCATTCCGCACAGGGATTATCATGGTATGTGGTAACATGAACAAGAATGGTGCAGTGAAGGCGTTGCATGAGAGCACACTTGGATCTCGTCTATGGTATTGAAAAACCGCTTCAAAGCAAAACTAGGAATGTCTTGTGCAGGGTGATATTGGTAGGAACCTTATTTGACACGGAATATCATGCTACCCCTTGGATGTGCTCGTTTTTGTCCTGAAAAAAGGACTTTCAAGAGGTAGCATGAAATCCAGTAAATTTGCTGGATTGGGGGGCAGCTGGTCAGATTGGTGAGGTCGAGATCAGGCTTTTGCATGGTTGTGCACGTGCACGGGGGCGCACATACAAGCTTAGGCGATGTTAGGGGGCTTGTCCAAACTGCACTGTTTTTTGCTTTGGAGAGTGCAGTTCGGTGCCAGGCAAGCCTCGCCTTGTACCTGCACAGTGCTGTGATTCACGTTTCTTGTCTGGAAGTTACCTAGCCAGTGACCAGGGGACGAGAAACAATCCTAACATTGCCTTGATTACGCTCAGCAATTGTAAGAAAGGCACATAGTGCTCACAAACTGGTCTGTTTCTGGTGGCACGCGTGCTGTGCACGTGCAAACACATGAACACACATACCCAAGGCATCTTGGTTGCTTCTGTTCATTGCTTTACAATCGCAATCACGATGCCCTGTGTGTGCGCGTGTATGTGTGTGTGTGTGACAGATAACAAATTCTCTTGAAATAAAACCAGGGACCACACCTAGGGCCCACATCTCTACTGTTGTCTTTAGCGCCGTACTGCTATCTTTCCTAGGATTCACCTCAAACCTCTTTCTCCTCGTGACTCACCTCACCCTTTTCCACATAATGGATGCAGGTCAAGGACATCCTTGCCAACCCCGAAGCATTCGCTGCAGCTGCCGCCCCTGCTGCAGCCCCCGCTGGCGGTGCCCCCGCCAAGAAGGTGGGTGTTGTCGTGTGATTTATAATGGCGACGTGCTTTGATTGGTCAGGGGTTGAGGTGCTGGCAAGTTCTCCTTTCTCACGTCACACTGGACGTGCAGCTTATGTATAGGGTTGGCCAGAACCTTATATATACGGTGTATGTACGGTGTTTATGGCAGGGAATTCACTAAATATATGATCATATTCGGTGTATATGTACGGTTCTGGCCAACCCTACTTATATAGCATGATTTAGAGAGAGGGGGGTTAAGTATGTTTTCTCAAATGGCAGTGTATATTTGCTGCTGCTGCTGCTCCCCCACAAAAAAGGCAGTTTTTGCCACGTCAAGCACAGTTGCATTGCCGGCTGCATTTAGGCTGTTTTAAGATGCTAAATTTGCAGTGTGTCTAGGGGCCACTGGATCTGTTTATAGGGCAGCTGTTTTGGCAAGCCTGCTTGTCCTTGTTATCCAAATGTATTCAGGGTGAAAGTGAGTCGTGCAGCCTGAAACAGTATTGCCTTGAATCTGCTGCGCAACGACTCCTAAATTTCGCCCCTCTGTTCGATAAAAAAAGTGTGGTCGTTTCATGTGATGTTGTGCCGGCACACAACCGTTTCTCTCTTCTGTGTATTTAATCATGCAGGAGGCTGCCAAGGAGGAGTCCGAGGAGGAGGAGATGGGCTTCTCCCTCTTCGACTAAGCGTGATAGCCTGCTGCTGGGATCGCCACGTCCTTCGGCGTCGTTCCTTTTCACTAGTTATTGTTAGCACAACAACTTGTGGACAAGGGATGAACTCGCTTTTGTAAAGGCTCTTGCACATCTTTTCCTCAATGAGTAGCGCCTCTCTCAAGGGGTCCCCTGGTTATGAAACCATAAAACACATGCATAACCAAACAAACGAGATATACATTTCATCGAAATTAGTACCGTGTAGATACTTCCCCTACCCAATAAGTAAGGTAAGGGGTAAGGGTAAGGGTTACACAGCTATATCCGCCAGCGAGGGCAGTTGAGCTATAGCAAAAAAAAAAAGGCAGCTTCAAGAAGAGAAGGAGGCCAGACTGAACAAGACACCAGAAAAAGAG
>Ga0307942_1001586_pt1 | contig 18230 bp, 19 predicted proteins | sample OrgLakmetagen175_FD_201846 | JGI IMG/M metagenome (GOLD analysis project Ga0307942, IMG submission 201846) | Saline water microbial communities from Organic Lake, Antarctica - #175 | ecosystem: Environmental > Aquatic > Non-marine Saline and Alkaline > Saline | place: Antarctica: Organic Lake... | reverse complement strand
GTGGAAGGCTATTTGGGCATCAGTATTAAAAGCAGGCAGTGCACACACCCTTGGACTGCGAGTGTGTGAAGGTGATCAGGATGACATTTGTGAGTGAATGAGTGGAAGGCTATTTGGGCATCAGTATTAAAAGCAGGCAGTGCACACACCCTTGGACTGCGAGTGTGTGAAGGTGATCAGGATGACATTTGTGAGTGAATGAGTGGAAGGCTATTTGGGCATCAGTATAAAAAGCAGGCAGTGCACACACCCTTGGACTGCGAGTGTGTGAAGGTGATCAGGGTGACATGTGTGAGTGAATGAGTGGAAGGGTATTTGGGCATCAGTATTAAAAGCAGGCACGCATAGAGGCTGTCAAGGAAGTGTTGATCGTGAACGCAGTGGACTGCGCCATGAGCCAGCCAGCCAGCCAGCCAGTGCACACCCCTGGATGCGGCTAGTAAGATGATGTAAGTATGATGTAAGTATGCTGTAAGTATGATGTAAGTATGATGTGAGTATGATGTAAGTATGATGTAAGTATGATGTAAGTATGATCAGTGGAATGAGAAGATGTAAAGAATAGCAGTGAAGAAGAAGTGTGTTTTAGGCACCAGCGGCACGAGAAGGCGTGTGTGCGCACACCCTCAGACTGCGGTTTGGAGGAGGTGGCTTCAAACATTGTTTGAATGTATGAATGTGTTTGAGCAATGGTGCAATAAGCAGGCGTGTGCGCAAACCCTTTAACCCGCTGTCGTGGAAGTGAGGGGGGATTCAATGCCTGCCTGTCTAATTCTAGAGGTGTGTGTGCATGCAAGTGTGTGTGTGTGTGCGTTTGTGTGCGTGTGTGTGTGTGTGTGTTTGTGTGTGTGTTTGTGTGTGTGTGTGTGTGTGTGTGTGTGTGCATGCAAGTGTGCGTGTGCACGCGTCGATCTCATGCCATGAAGGTGAACGTGCACACACACGCGCGCACACACACACGCACGTAAACTTGTGTGCGCAAATGTGTTCAAGCTGACAGTGTTTCTGCAGACCTAAATTGAGAACAAATCAAAAAATGGGCAAGGAAGCATCCCTGTGCCGCTCTCACACCCACACTTAAAAAAGCTTGAGCAAATGCCAATGACTGTGAACGCCCACACACTTGTGCAGACTGAAATCAAGAAAGAATAAATAAACAAATAAATATATATAGTGATGTAACCTTAACCAAATCGAGAAAGCATCAAAAGGAAGGGCAAGGAAGCATCCTTGTGCCGCCCCCACACACTCAAAAAAGTTTGAGCACCATGCACATGCCAATATAACTGTGAGCGCCCACAAACTAGTGCGAGTGTGTGTGTGTGTGTATGCATCCACCTTGCGCACCAGTGTGCACACTTTTTCTCCTCATCTCATGACAGTGTGTGTATTGCTCTCACTCCTCAGCATCCACCTTGTGAACCAGTGTGTGTATGCCTGTCTGTGCGTACTTTCTCCTTTACAGTCATTACATTTGTTGATTTACATTCTTTATTGTATATACCTACAATCAATCAATGATATATATCAATCATTAATATATGATTACGATATAGATACAATATAGGTAGATACAAATTATAATAAGATATATACCTACAATCATTACATTTGTTGAGTAAAGGGTGGCAGGAGGCTGAGTGTGGATGCTAGGCCGCTGCATAATCATACACTACACTACACCACACCACACCACACTACACTACATGTGTGGCCACGTTCTCACCTCCTGCTCATTTTCATCATTGTCGTCGTCATCATCGCTTGAATTTTCCTCCTCATCGTCTCCTGCAGCGTTGTCATGGCTGCTCCTCGCGCCTGTGTGTGTGTGTGTGTGTGTGTGCTCATTGTCTGCTGCAGCGTTGTCAAGGCTGCTTCTTGCACCTGTGTGTGTGTGCGTGTGTGTGTGTGTGCTCATTGTCTGCTGCAGCGTTGTCATGGCTGCTCCTTGCGCATGTGTGTGTCTTTGCGTGCGTGCGTGTGTGTGTCCTCGTCTCCTGCAGCGTTGTCACGGCTGCTCCTCGCGCCTGTGTGTGTTGTGTGCGTGCGTGCGTTTGTGTGTGTGTGTGTGTGCTCATTGTCTGCTGCAGCGTTGTCATGGCTGCTCCTCGCGCCTGTGTGTGTGCGTGTGTGTGTGTGTCCTCATCGTCTCCTGCAGCGCTGTCATGACTGCTCCTCGCGCCTGTGTGTGCGTGTGAATGTCCTCATTGTCATTGCTGCTTCTTGCACCTGTGTGCGTGTGTGTGTGTGTGTCCTCATTGTCTGCTGCAGCGTTGTCATAGCTGCTCCTCGCGCCTGTGCGTGTATGTGTGTGCGCGTGTGCACGTGTGTGTGCGTATGTCGGTTCACACATACTGTTTCCAATCCATCTTGTGTGTCCCATTCCTGATGGCACCACACACGCTCAGGAGAAACGACCACTGCCGACTGCATGCTCAACCGTTCCTCAGCACACACGTGTGTGCTGCATGCTCAAGAGCTCCTTAGCACATACATGTGTGATATATTTATACGACCTGCACACGGTAATTTCTGGCAGGGAAATCACCAAATGTACAATCGTATACGGTGAATGCGTACGGCTCTGGCCAACACTACGCAATCAACACTTCACATTTTATACTTAAATCCTTGGTCCCTGTATGGCAAGCTGTTTGACTCATGCTTTAAGGACTCATGCTGAGAGAGCATCCGTGCAGCCAGATCAGACTGACTGGGATGAGCACTTGGCGTGTGCAGCAGAGTTTAGTCTCGGCTGAGAGGTTTGTCACAGTTCTGTTGATATGGCAGACACGAGTACGACTCCACAGTCCTCTGCACGTTACTTTCACACTCCTCACACACATATACACACACACTTAAGACAAACACACACCTCCACATGCATGCACACACACCTGCACGTGTGCCCTGACCCATATCTTTGCTGGGGGGGGCTTGTGTGGCGATGACGCTAGTGTACCCCTCAGCGTTTTGAACCTTCTCCACGTACTCCACCTGTATGTGTGTGTGTGTGTGTGTGTGTGTGTGTGTGTGTGGTTGGTCGCAGCGCTAAAATGGAATGCTGTTGCAACATGTTAGTGAGAGTGTAGCGATGACATTAGTGTACTCCTCAGCGTTTTGTACCTTCTTCACACACTCCACCTGTGTGGTGCAGGGCACACACACACACACAAACCTTACGAGTGAGAATTTTCTTTGAACATCTGTTGAGAGTGAGTTGCGGTGGGGAATGTGTGAGCCTAGGTAAGTGTAATAAGTAAAGCAAACCTCCTCCATCTATACGGTGCAGATGCAGTACGCACCAATGAGCACACACATGCACACACACACATGCACACATGCATGCACACACGCATGCACACACACATTCAGATTATCTTTATTGAGCACCTGTCCCACATCTTCCAGTGCGTTCAGCACTTTTGCACACACACATATGCACACCAGCACACACACACGCACGCACGCACGCAAAAACGCATGCACACACACAAATACAAATTATCTTAATTGCACCTGTCGCACATCCCCAGTGCAATCAGCATCTTTGCACATACACACATATGCACACCAGCATGCACACCAGCACGCACAAACATTTGCACACACACACATGTATACAGACAAGCTTTATTGTTTATACCTGTCGCACAACCTCCAGTGCGTTCAGCACTTTTGCATACACACACATACGCACACCAGCACGCACAAACGCATGCACACAAACACATTTACATTCTTTATTGTATATACCTGTCGCACAACCTCCAGTGCATTCAGCACTTTCGCATACACACACATATGCACACCAGCACGCACACACGCATGCACACAAACACATTTACATTCTTTATTGTATATACCTGTCGCACAACCTCCAGTGCATTCAGCATTTTCGCATACACACACATATGCACACCAGCACACACACACGCATGCACACACACAAAAAGGAATACAAACAAGCTTTACTGTGCATACCTGTCGCACAACCTCCAGTGCGTTCAGCACTTTGGCCTGCTCCGCTTCCTCCTCGTCCTCCTCTTCTGCACTCTGGCCTGCCACGTTTGAGACCTCATCGTTCTCGTCATCTGTGATGCGCACGCGGATGTGTATTTGCATGCATGTGCGTATGTACATGTTGCGTGCGTGTGTATCTTGTTTGCTGCATTCGACCTCTTACCATTCTCGACATCTGAGGTGCGTGTGCATTTGTGTGCGTGCGAATGTGCGTTTGCGTGTGTGTGTGTATGTGTGTGTGTGTGTGCGCGTGTGTGTGTGTGTGTGTGTGTGTGTTGCAACGCCTGAACAATGTAAAAGCTTCACAATATTTATGCTATATTATACAAATCTATTTTGTGTGTATGTGTGTGTGTGTCATTGCAACGCCTGAACAATGTAAGATATATAAAAGTGTTGTCTAAACTTTATGTCATGCAGGGTTGTCCTGCACAATCTGCATCATCTGCATTTACGCAGTCACGCATACGCACACGACATACACACACTTGTGCATCATCTCTGTATAACATTAACGTACGTTACGTGCATCCCTGCATGTGTACTCTAAATAAAAACTGTCCACTGCCCTTTATCTTGACCAACATTATCAATAATATCATCATCCGCGCCCAACCCCTATACACGCAGCTTGTGCGTTCCTGATTGTATGCTTTGAATATGCTATATGCTATGAAGTGTTGAATATGCTATATGCTATTAAGTGGCAGTTCATTGGCCATTGCTTTCCATCATCCAAAGCAGGCACGCAACCTTGCAGTAGACACCTAATGAGCGAAAGCTCATGCAAGCAAGCATGCCCCCGTCTGTAGGGCTTCAGGGAGGCAGCACATGCCTCAGGAATAAGGCAGCACAAGACTCAGGAATAAGGCAGCACATGACTCAGGAATAAAGGGTGAGTGCATTGAGTGCGCCACAAACATTGCTAGAGTGTAGTTTGTGAAAAGCACATGACTCAGGAATAAAGGTGAGTGCATGAGTGCGCCACAATCATTGCTAGAGTGTAGTTTTTGAAAAGCACAAAGCTTCCATCAATACGTGAACTGCAACACCCTGCTCCCCCATTTTTGCTCATGCACCTTAGTCAAATAACTTGTTGGATGCAGCCACACACATACACACACACATTGGAAGCAGCAGGCACTGCAACATCACACACACACACAACACACAAAAAGCTCGATTTAAGGAATAAGCAACACACACATTTACAAATAAAGAAAACCAAACATGCCCAGGTGCCACGCACATTCATGTGAACACACATGCGTGTAGTTGCACACATCCATGAAAAAAGGCATGCTAACACACACATGCGTGTAAACACTCAAATACACCCATGCAGGCACACACACATGCGCATGTAAACACACACATTCAAACACACCCACACAGACACAAACACGTGTGTGTAAACTTACACATTCAAACACACACCCATGCAGACACAAACACATGCGTGTAAACACACACATTCAAACACACACCCATGCAGGCACACACATGCGCATGTATACACACACATTCAAACACACCCACGCAGACACAAACACGTGCGTGTAAACACACACATTCAAACACACACCCATGTAGGCACACACACATGCGCGTGTAAACACACACATTCAAACACACACCCATGCAGTTAAAAACATCCATCCATGCGAACACACGCACATACCTTCATCGTCGTCGTCACGCGGGTCTGTGGTCAGGCAGGTGGTCCTTCGATTCACACTGCATTAAAACAATAATATAATATTATTAGAAGTAGTAACAGTAATATAGAAGTTTCCACTCACGGGTGCTCCTCCTGCATCAACAGATCAGCAGAAGTAATGGCCACAGAACAGTGATAAAGAGTACAAGCAAGAAGTAATAAAGAAGTTTCCACTCACGGGTGCTCCTCCTGCATCAACAGATCAGAAGTAATGGCCACAGAACAGTGATAAAGAGTACAAGCAAGAAGTAATAAAGAAGTTTCCACTCACGGGTGCTCCTCCTGCATCAACAGATCAGAAGTAATGGCCACAGAACAGTGATAAAGAATACAAGCAAGATGGTATTGAAGAAGGATAAAAAGGTTCATTGACAGGCGTGTGCTCTTAAGTCACGGGTTGCGTAATGAGTTCATACTGCACCAACAGGACAGCAGGAAAGATGCATTGACAGGTATATACTTAAACGTACGGGCTTCTAATCAAGCTCACACTGCACCAACAGGACAGCAGGAAAGATGCATTGACAGGCATTTACTTAAACGTACAGGCTTCTAGTCGAGTTCACACAGCACCAACAAGACAGCAGAAAAAGACATTGGACTGTGGGGGGCACGCAGGTAATCTGTACCACCCAATCGCGCTGCAACATTATGATTGCAGTAATCTGTATCACGCTATCACGCTGCATCATTATGATTGCGGTAAAGCAACAACAGCATTCAGTAGACGAGGAGGGTGAATTATAAAGTACAGATGAGCAATGAGCTAGGCAACCAGCCGAGCCTGTCACTAGCCTGTTGCCTAGCCTGTTGGTTCCTAGCCTGTTGCCTAGCCTGTTGGTTACCTAGCCTGTCACTAGCCTGTTGCCCAACCTGTCGGTTGCCTAGCCTGTTGCCTAGCCTGTTGGGTGCCTAGCCTGTTGACTGTCACTAGCCTGTTGCCTAGCCTGTTGGTTGCCTAGCCTGTTGCCTAGCTTGTTGGTTGCCTAGCCTGTTGGTTGCCTGGCCTGTTGCTTGCCTAGCCTATTGACTAGCATTTTGGTTGCCTAGGCTGTTGGTTGCCTAGCCTGGCAATCAGCCTGAAAAGCAAACCAGCTGAGACAAACTAGGCAACCGCATACGGACCACAAGCGTTGTGTGTGAGGCATTCACGTTGTGAAGCCTGAAGTAGCATTTACGTCAGGTGTGTGAGGCATTCACGTTGTGAAGCCTGATGTAGCACACAGGAAACACACGCTTGCACTCACCACACACACATACTCACACAGAGACAGATCGTAATCTCACTTACACATACGCACACACACACACTCACACAGAGACAAAACGTATTTTAATTTACAAATACGCACACACAGAGACAGAACATATTCTCAATTTCATACACGCACACACATACTCACACAGAGGCAGAGCGTATTCTTATTTACACACACACACACAGAAAACCTTGCCTCACTTTCACACACACAAGACAGAATGTATTCTCACACACACACGCACACACAGATACACAGCCCTGACCTGCACAAAAACATGCATACACCACCCCACACTGACCTGCACAAAAACATGCACACACCCAGCACACTTACCTGCACAAAACATACACACACCGCACACGGACCTGCACAAAAACATGCATACACACACCGCACACTGACCTGCACAAAATCATGCACACACACACACCCAGCACACTGCTGCACAAAAACATGCATACACACACAGCACACTGACCTGCACAAAAACATGCACACACACAGCACACTGACCAGCACAAAGACATGCACACACACAGCACACTGACCTGCACAAAGACATGCACACACCGCACACAGACCTGCACAAAAATTTGCACACACACCGCACACCGACCTGCACAAAGACATGCACACACACACAGCACACCGACCTGCACAAGGACATGCACTCACAGCACACTGACCTGCGCACGCGATGCATGGGCCTGTCTCCATTGTCTGAGACCCTGCCTGCACGTGGCCTTGGTATCCCTCCAAGAGCCACAGTGCTGCCTAGCGAGCCTTCTAGGTTGCCTGAGGATGTGTGCGTGTGTGTGTGTGTCTTGTGCAAATGAGTGTGTTGTGCAAATGCGTGTGCTTGCATGCTGAGCTACCATCCTTTTGAGAGCCACAGTGCTCCCCACGGAGCCTTCTAGGTTGCCTGAGCACGTGTGTGTATTCGTGTGTGTGTCTGCATGTGCTGTGCAAATGAGTGTGCTTGTCTGCCGCGCTGGCATCCCTCTCAAGGCCACAGTGCTGCCTCATTTGAAATATTATCAAACACAGTGCATTACATCAATACATCAGACCCATACAACAAACAACCCAGGTGAGCCTCTGGGATTAGACTGTGTAAACGAACATGTACACACACAACACGCAGGCGTGCACATACACACACACACACAACACGCAGCGCGCATATACAGACACACAAGCATTACCAACCTGGAGGTTCTCGAGGGCTTGGCTGGTTGGAGAGGCCTGCTTTGTTCAGTTGCAGGCTCTTGTTGCGAGGCATCGGCAGATTTACAACAACCTGTGTGTGTGTATGTGTGTGTGTGTGCGTGTGTGCATATGTTTGTGCATGCAGGGTTGTTCAGTTTGGGGTTCGGTCAAAGTTTCGGGTTCGCGGACTTTACCGTCTTTAACGAATCCTAAAAATGTTGTTTGCGAGCTGCTAAGAGTTTGTTGAACTTTAGACCTATTTTTGTTATTCGTGGGTCTAAAACTGCAGCCTAAAATGCAGGAAAAAGTCTCAGATGGTTGTCAAACATTCTAATTTTTCATGCACTGATTTATAATGTATGTTATTAATGACAAACACACATGTTTCAAATAAGTATGAACTTGGAAACCAGCAAAATCCTCCATTTTCGAGATTGCACAACAAACTGGTTCTACAGTTTAAGAATTTTAGAACTTGCACCAACTTTTATGAGCCCTTGCTCCCATATAACCGACCTGTGCAGCAACCAAAATGAAAAGCATAGTGGCAATTCACTGGGCATTCACTGTGAGTATGTGTGTGCAGATGCACTTTGCGAGTATGTGTGCGCAAAATTACTTTGTATGTGTGTGCAAAATCACTTTGTGAGCAGGTGTGCGCAAATGCACTTTGTGCATTTGTGTGTACAATTTCGCTTACTCAAGGCACATAACTAAGGTTGGCCAGAACGGTATAAACACCGTATATGGTATATGGTAATCATATATTTGGTATTTGGTATTTGGCCCAGCCAAAAGTACCGCTAGGTATACACCATATATACATGGTTCTGGCCAGCCCTACATATAACCTATGGATGCGTGACAGCCACAAGCTGCGGATCTTTATTTGAAACGAATTTGAAAAGTAATCAATGTGAAAAGGAAGAAGGGAAAAGGAATGAGTAATGTGAGAGCTTTCGTCATGTGATAGGAGTGTGAGGATGCACAGGAATGATAGAGCGATAAGAGTGTGAGGATGCACAGGAATGATAGAGCGATAAGAGTGTGAGAATGCACAGGGATGATAGAATGATAAGAGCGTGAGGATGCATCATCAAAAGCATTGTAATGCAGCTTTGAGGGCTAGTGGTATTTATACCAGGAGCCTTTGATATTACCGGGAAAGGGGTGTTTTTGGGGTGCGAAATCAGTGACGTGTTGCTCAGCAATTCCAAACCAGAAGGCGCCTTTATTGAGGAGCATTTCGTTTACGAGCATTCACAGCATGTTTGTGTGTGTGTATGTGCGTGCGCGTGTGCGTGTGGTGTACTTGTGCATACGGTGCTGGCCGTCCTGAACACAAAAAGTCACACAGAAACTGGCCACAAAACACATCACAACTTGGGAGACCAAACACACACACATCTGCATTGTGTGTGGGCTCTCTAAAACATGACACGACCAGCACTTGTGTGGTCCGTGGGTTTCTTGCAAAGCGCAATACAACTTGAGAGATCAAACTCGCTTTTACAATTTTCCTGGGCCTCTTGCATGCAAAACAAAACATAAGTCAGGAGTTCAAACTTACGTTTACAGTTTGCCTGGGCCTCATGCATGCAAACTTAAACACAAGTCAGGAGTTCAAACTCACGTTTACAATTTCCATGGGCCTCTTGCATGCAATATAAAACACAAGTCAGGAGGACAAACTCACGTCTTCATTGTCTGTGGGCTCGTCCAGGTCAGCATCATCGTCGTCGTCGTCCAGTATGCCGTAGTTCACTCCGTCATCAAACGCCTCTGTCACATCAAACGCATCCTCGTCAGCCGTCATCACAGATGCACCGTCATCCTGTGTGTGTGAGAGTGGTGCGTGTGGTGTGTGTGTTGTGTGTGTGAGTGTGTGTGTGTGTGTGAGTGGTGTGTATGTTGTGTGTGTGAGTGGTGTGTGTGTTGTGTGTGTGTGAGAGGTGCGTGTGGTGTGTGTGTGGTGGTGTGTGTGTTTGTGTGTGTGTGTGGCGTGGTGGTGTGTGTGTGTGTGTGTGTGTGTGTGTGTGTGTGTGGTGTGTGTGTGCATGGCAGGCCTGCAGCTAATTGCTAGCTGCCAACACCTTGGTGTAAACGCACAATAAGATGAAACAAATATTTCTCTTTCGACTCCTATGTGCATGGCAGGCCACCTCATAGTATATAGTCTCAATGATGATTATGCCTCTAATATGAGCATCAGCTTAGATTTGCAAGAAAGGCAGACTCCTTTCATCAGGCACATCTAAATCCTGACACGTCACTCACCCAGCGGCCTGAGCCAGACCTCTCTGTTCCCTGCAAGTGTTTGTATGTTGTTGTGTGTGTATGTGTTTGTGTGTGTATATGTTGTGAGTGTGTGTTTAAGTGTATGTGTTTGTGTATGTGTTTGTGTGTGAGTATGTGTTTTAAGTGTGTAAGTTTATGTGTTTGTGTGTCTATGTGTTTTAAGTGTGTGTGTGAGATATGTGAGGACAAACCCTCAAATTCCAAGCAGCTGTTGGGGTGGACGCTTGCAGCTATTCAAATATGCAGAGAACACCCACGTCTACACACACACACACACCTACACTCTCACACTCAAACACACACACACGCACACGCAAGAGCACACACACACACGTTCACACACACGCACACACAACTCACCATGCTTGCATAGTTGAGGTTGGGGTATGAGGTCTTAGGGAGCTTTGCGGCAGAGGTGGGTTGCGAAGTGACGTCCTCTCGAGCTCTGTTGCCGCTGCTGCGTACGCGCTCAAACGCGCGGGTGCGGGAGCTGTGCTGCTGCTTCAGGTATGTCACAGTCCTGTGTGTGACGTATGAGTATGAGTGCATGTATATGTTTATGTGCGTACGCGCTCAAACGCGCGGGTGCGGGAGTTGTGCTGCTGCTTCAGGTATGTCACAGTCCTGTGTGTGACGTGTGAGTATGAGTGCATGTATATGTTTATGTGCGTACGCGCTTGAATGCGCGGGTGCAGGGGCTGTGCTGCTGCTTCAGGTATGTCACAGTCCTGCATGTGAAGTATGAGCACACGTGCGTGTCTGTACGTGTGTGCGGTATGTGGAGCTCTGTAAAGCTCGGACAGCACAGCAAACGGACAGCACGGCAAGTGGACAGCACGGCAGCTCTGCCAATGGACAGCACGGCAAACACAGGTACATGTATGCCTCACGTATGGAGAGAGAAGTTTTACTGCATATATAGACGGGCACTTGCTATCTACACACACACACACACACACACACATAGAGAGACACACACGCACAAACACATACAGAGACACATGCTCAATGACTTACACACCGCAAATTCAGTGGGAGCTGCCTTTCAAAAGCACGGTAAACACACAACAGCTGAGCAGCAGCATGTATAACTCAGCTGCTGACAGCAAAGTTCTCCATTCTAACAATGGACACTTGCCAACAAAGAACCTGTGCACTGCCATTTTAGTGGGAGCCGCCTTTGGAAAGCACAGCAAACACAGCAGCGGTGTACAGCAGGGACATCTTAGCTGCTGAGAGAAGACTTTTTCTGTTGACGATGAGCACCTGCTACCTACACACACACACACGCTCATCAATACACACACTCATCAACTCACACCGCCAATTCAGTGGGAGCTGCTGTTGGAAAGCATGACAAACTCAGCAGCTGTGTACGGCAGGGACCCCCACCTGCTGAGAGCAAAATTTTCCATCTCCAGCTGGATTGTGCGCACCGCATCTGCGTGAAACCCGCAGCGCACCGCCTCTAGCAGCTGCCTGTACGCCTGTGCCACACGTGGGAGTTGATTGGCAAGGATTGGGTTGAAAAGCATGCGCCACACACTATTTTGGAAAAAGTGCATCATGCACAAAGCTTTGACGCTTAATCGCAGCTCACTGCCTGTAGCATTCGCCTCTTGCAGTTTCTAGCAGCAGGTCGATGACATGAACTGATCTAGTAGGTGACCTAGGAGGCATCGTCATGCTGTGGGCTATCTGTTGAATATTGGGGCATTGTCATGTTGTCATGCTGTGCGCTATGTCATGCTGTGGGTTATGTCATGCTGTGCACTACCTGTTGAATATTGGGGCATTGTCATGTTGTGGGCATTGTCATGCTGTGCGCTATGTCATGCTGTGGGTTATGTCATGCTGTGCACTACCTGTTGAATATTGGGGCATTGTCATGTTGTGGGCATTGTCATGCTGTGGGTTATGTCATGCTGTGCACTACCTGTTGAATATTGGGGCACTGTTTGTGAGAGGAGCCTGGCTGCTGGGACTTCCAACTCGACAGACGGGCTTGTGACGCACACCACTCTGTGTGTGTGCATGCGTGTGTGTGTGTGTATAGGTGTGCGTGTGTGTGTGTCTTCCAACTCGACAGACGGGCTTGTGACGCACACCACTCTGTGTGTGTGCATGCGTGTGTGTGTAAGTGTGCGTGTGTGTGCGTGTTTGTGTGCGTGTGTGTGTGTGAGTGTGCGTGTGTGTGCATGTGTGCATAAGTGTGCGTGTTTGTGTGTGCATGTGCTCACGTGCATGTGGACAATAGTGCCGGACATTAATGTGCTTGACTCACGCCACTCCTCGTGGGAATGAGCGTAAGTGCAAGTGGTAAAGCATGGGGAGGTAGACGTCTGTTTGAGGTTTACATGATTGTGATGTATGTGTGTGAGCATATAAACGAGCCAACCAGCCTGGCATTTGCACACACTGGCATTTGCACACACTTGCTACAAGCTCACACTGGCATTTGCACACACTGACATTTGCACACGAGGCATTTGCACACGAGGCATTTGCACACACTTGCTACAAGCACACACACTGGCATTTGCACACACTTGCTACAAGCTCACAAATTACGTGAGAAATAAAGAAAAACACAACTCCAGGTTTGCACTGACACAAACACACACACACTCCTACACACTCTTACAGCACACATATACACACACGAGCACACCTGCAATCCCTGAGTTGTCTTTGATGGCAGCGTCTTGGCCTGAGCCGAGGTGCAATGCTGCCTCACACGTGGTAGGTGCAACGCCAGCAGCTGCAGCTGTTGCCGGCGCCAACCTGCGAGCAGCCATGCATTGCCGTTTGATGACATTCAATGCAAGCACGCACATGCACTTGGGGCTGAATTGCAGCCACAGCTGTTGCCTGGTTTGCAAATGCTTTAAGGTAGGCCCTTCATTTATGGAGAAGGCAGCCCTGGAGAATGAGGGCACTTCAAGAGCTAGCATTCTCTTGCATCTTGCACCTTCATTTACGAAGAGGCAGCCCTGGAAAATGAGGGCACTTCAAGGAGCTTAAACCCTCTTGCATCTCACACAGGGATCTGACGTTCCATGATCATTGCTTCTGCAACATTAAGCCCGCATCGTGCGATGTTTCTTACACTGATACTGAGGCAAGTATTTCTAAAGCTGAAAAATAAAACTTTTTAGGTCCGTGCTTACTTAAACGCAATAAAATCTATTAAAAACCGAAAAAGAACACTTGACTATAAATGAAAGAACCATCCCTGCAGAGCTCTTGCTTGCAGCTTGCCAGCATACAAAACAAATGATAGATACTATTGAGGAGCAGGCACTGCGGGATCCCTTATTATCTGTGGTTGAAAGCCGGGCGAGCAATACTGCTGAAGCTATTACCTACTCAGTGCTCATTTCCATCACCATTCCCACACAAATCAAGCCCGGGTCTTTTTAAGCCCACGCACAGCTGGTTTTTTAAAGCCCACGCACAGCTGGTTTTTTTAAGCCCACGCACAGCTTGTTTTTTAAGCCCACGCACAGCTTGTTTTTTTAAGCCCACGCAAAGCTTGTTTTTTTAAGCCCACGCACAGCTTGTACTTTTAAGCCCACGCACAGCTGGTTTTTTTACTGTATTTCTGACACGACTCCTGGGTGAACCATACAGCTCAGGCAGTGTTGTTTCTCTGCTATAATTCCCACACAGGCTTTCATTGTGTATCTGACACCAGACTCCCGTATGGACCTTTGTGTCACGTTTGTGTTATTTTCCCATTGTGTTCACCACGCAGACCACTCTGTCCTCTGATGCCAAACCATATGGGACAGCTCATTACTATCAAACCCACCCTATTAGTACTGTCAACCACAGTATTGATGCATCTGATCTTTGTGCAAAGCCTGGCTGTGACCCCTTAGGGGCCCGGCCGCTTTATCAAGTAATTTGATATTAATTAATGTAAACTCTCACCTTAGGTCGTTTCCGGCTGCTTCTACGGCAGCAGTGATGCTGATGGACCTATCCACGTGGGTTGTGTTGGGAGTACCCTGTGGTGTGCGTGCACGTGTACGTGTATGTGTGTGTGTGTGCGAGTGTGTGCCTGTGTCTGTGTCTGTGCATATGTGTGCCTGTGCATGTGTGTTTGTACGTGTTTGTATGTAAGTGCGTGGGCGTGTTTCTGGGCGGTAGGAATCTATTTGTGTTTGTGCTTGTGCCAGTGTGTGTGTGTGTGCGCGTGTGTGTGTGCACAGGGCTCTGCCGTCTTGATCACTGAAGGGGTCGTTTGCAGTGAATCAGTGTCACGGGATACACACACACACACAACGCACGCAAGCACGCACGTACGCACGAACGTACGCAAACACAGATAATAATGCGAGAGACCTTGACAGCTTGGCACCACTTAATGAAGTGGTTTCTTGTACACACACACAGACACATACAGAAAGTGTTGCAAGAGACCTTGACAGTTTGACTTAATCAGGTCCTGCCTTGCACACACACACACACACACACACACACACACAGACACATACAGCAATGTTGCAAGAGACCTTGAAAGCTTAGCTTAATCAGGTCATACCTTGCACACACACACATACACACACACCATTAGCCATCAATATTGAAGCAAGCCCACCCAGCCGCCCACAAATACACATTTGCGCACGCACCTCCTTCAAGTCAGAAAGGCCAACACCGCTGGCCTTCCTGCTCTTCAGTTGCCCTTGTTGCTGCTGCTGTAAAATTTCAAAGAGCATTGCATGAAAGTTTGAAAGAGGTGTAGCATTGCGTGAAAGTGTCAAAGAGATGTAGCATTTCATGAAAGTTTGAAAGAGGTGTAGCATTGCATAAAAGTTTGAAAGAGGTGTAGCATTGCATGAAAGTTTGAAAGAGGTGTAGCATTGCATGAAAGTTTGAAAGAGGTGTAGGATTGCATGAAAGCTTCAAAGAGGTGTAGCATTGCATGAAAGTTTGAAAGAGGTGTAGGATTGCATGAAAGTTTGAAAGAGGTGTAGCATTGCATGAAAGTTTGAAAGAGGTGTAGCATTGCATGAAAGTTTGAAAGAGGTGTAGATTGCATGAGTGTCAAAGAGGTGTAGATTGCATGAAAGTGTCAAAGAGGTGTAGATTGTTTGAAAGTGTCAAAGAGGTGTAGCATTGCGTGAAAGTGTTAAAGAGGTGTAGCATTGCATGAAAGTTTGAGAGAGGTGTAGATTGCATGAAAGTGTCAAAGAGGTGTAGCATTGCGTGAAAGTGTGAAAGAGGTGTAGAATTGCGTGAAATGTTTGAACCATTTTATTGTGGGTGTTCAAGGGGATGCAGCGGTGCTTTTGAGTGTTCCATGCACTTCTGCCTCTGTTCGTTATAGGGGAACACAGCGGTGCTTGTTCAATGAGTGTTGTTGCAGTGGTATGTAAGGGACAAGAAAAGGGAACACAGCACTGCTCTAAATGTTCCACGCATTTATGCCACTGTATGTTTTGAACACACAGTGGTGCTTTGAACGTTTCACGCAGTTATGCCATTGTATGTTTTTGAAGCACACAGTGGTGCTTTGAACGTTTCACGCATTTATGCCACTGTATGTTTTTGGGGCACACAGCGGTGCGGTGCATTAAATGTTCCATGCATTTATGCCACTGTATGTTTTTGGGGCACACAGCGGGGCGGTGCATTAAATGTTCCATGCATTTATGCCACTGTATGTTTTTGGGGCACACAGCGGTGCTTTGAACGTTTCATGCAGTTATGCCATTGTATGTTTTGAACACACAGCGGTGCTTTGAACGTTTCACGCAGTTATGCCATTGTATGTTTTTGGGGCACACAGTGGTGCTTTGAACGTTTCACGCATTTATGCCACTGTATATCTATAGCAATTACAGCGGTGCTAGTTCCATGAGAGGCTGCTGCAGAGTTAGAATCAACATGCAGCACTCTTGAGGAGCATCCAAGGCAGGCACACTTTCAAGTTGCAGAAAGCACGAGGACTCATCACTTAGAAGTAGAAACATTTCAAATTGCTCATACCTATGCTGTGTTATGGGAGGCATCGGCAGTGTCCGGAGGGAGGGCAGAACAGAGAAGCAGTAGCAGCAATGCTTATTTAAAAATTGCTCATACCTGTGCTGCATTGTGTGAGGCTTCGGCGGTGCCCGGAGGGCAGAATAGAGCAAACAGCAATGCTCACTTAGAAATTGTTCGTACCTGTGCTGTGTCGTGTGAGGCTTCAGCAGTGTCCAGAGGAAGGGCAGAACAGAGAAGCAGTAGCAGCAATTTGCTCGTACCTGTGCTGCATTGTGTGAGGCTTTGGCGGTGCCCGGAGGGCAGAATAGAGCAAACAGCAATACTCACTTTGGAATTGTTCATACCTATGCTGTGTCGTGTGAGGCTTCAGCAGTGTCTGGGGGGAGGGCGCACAATATAGAAGCAGCGGCAGCAATGCTCACCTAGAAATTGTCCGTACCTGTGCTGTGTCGTGTGAGGCTTCAGCAGTGTCTGGAGGGAGGGCAGAATCGAGATGGCTGGACGTTCCTTTCCCCATGGTTGATGTTGGGCGTGGGTCGGCGGGGTTTGCTGTGTATGTAGACAGGTACGTGCATGGACATGTACGTAGGTACGTGTATGTGTATGTGCATGTGTGTATGTGTGTATGTGTGTATGTGTGTATATGTGTATGTGTAGGTGTGTATGTAGACAGGTACGTGCATGGACATGTACGTAGGTACGTGTATGTGTATGTGTATGTGCTTGTGTGTATGTGTGTATGTGTGTATATTTGTATGTGTAGGTGTGTGTGTAGACAGGTACGTGCATGAACAGGTACGTAGGTATGTATGTGTGTATGTGTGTATGTGTGCATGTGCGTATATGTGTATGTGTAGGTGTGTATGTAGACAGGTACGGGCATGGGCATGTACGTAGGTACGTATACCTATGTGTATGTGTGTATGTGTGTATATGTGTGTGTGCGTGTATATGTGTACGTAGGTATTAGGTACTTGAGCATTGAGCACATGCACTTACGTACATAATCAAGCAAGCATTTGTGCGCGAGCTCACTTGTGTGAAGATGGAATAGTTGTAGTTCTTAAGTGACGTGCTCCGCGTGCACGTATGTGCATGCATAAGGAAATGCATGGCATGCAAAACAAGAAAAAAAGGCAGGAGCTTGCAAACAGCGCATGAGTAGGGTTGGCCAAGACCGTATAAATACACCGTATATGACCGTATATTTGGTTAATTCCCTGCAAAAAATACCGTATATGCACCGTATATATATGGTTCTGGCCAGCCCTACGCATGAGGAAGAGGGGCGGTCCTAGGACGGCTTGCTGCGTGTGTTCGCAGCAAAAGAAAAGACAGCAGGACGACAGCATTCGCGACGATCATGGATCACTTGTATGCCGTAGGTATCTCGCACTTAAAAGGGACGCAGCAGTCAGACTCAGCGAGTGTAACTGCACGCAACTTCACACATGCAAGTGAAAGGGTTGCCACACGTACACAGACACACGTACACATGCACGCATGCACGCACACATGCACGAAAGCACCCTTGCACACACGCCCACGCCCACGCACGCACACACACATACACACACACACACACCTGCAGCTGCCCCCAGTAGCCGTGAACTGAGCTCCACCATGTGCCGCTCCATTTCTTCTTGGAACAGAGCCACCTGCGCCAACCTCTCTGCTGTCAGGTAACGGATCCTGTGTAGGTTTGTGTGTGTGTGTGTGTA
>Ga0307942_1001584_pt1 | contig 18242 bp, 29 predicted proteins | sample OrgLakmetagen175_FD_201846 | JGI IMG/M metagenome (GOLD analysis project Ga0307942, IMG submission 201846) | Saline water microbial communities from Organic Lake, Antarctica - #175 | ecosystem: Environmental > Aquatic > Non-marine Saline and Alkaline > Saline | place: Antarctica: Organic Lake... | reverse complement strand
AAACACACACACACACACACACACACACACACACACACACACACACACACACACACACACACACACACACACACACACACACACACACACACGCACGCAAACACGCGCACACACACACACACACACACACACACAAACACACACACGCACACGCACACACACATGCATACACACACGCCCATCTAAACAATTGGTGGACACACACATGTAAGCAGCGCACACACAAACACGCGCACACACACACACACGCACATACACACACACAGAAACACACAGAAACACACACACACATGCACACACACACACGCACGCACACACACGTACATACATACACACAGAAACATACACAAAAACACACACGCACACACACGCACGCAAGCGTACCTGCATATTACAAACCCTTCCGGGACCATAAGGTCTCACCTCCTTTCCTCCCATGTGTCTCCCTTTACACAGGCAATAGGCAATATAAGATGAAATATGCGCACTGCAAGTGTTGAGAAGGAAAGCGATGGTTAGGAGGACTAATGCGTCAAGAGCTCAAGCGTCCTCTTCCTTTCATGCCGCTGCAAACGCTGCTCAATTCCAATACGCTGAAGACTATAACTGGTACCATAATGAAAGGTGAGGAGGGTGGACACACAAGCACACACACACATACAGACACACGCACACACACTCTCTCTCTCTCTCACAGATATACACACACACACGCACACACACACACACACACACACACACACTCACACACACACACACACACACACACGCACACACACGCACACGCACACACACACACGCGCACACACACCAGGTATCGAGAGTTCCCTGGAGATCCTGGCTCCCTCCCACGTTGCCATTTGGACGTCCCAAACGGCCCGCACTATGACAGAACACAGATTGCAGCCCTGCAGAGGAACCACAGATTTTTGGTACAGAAAGCACACGCACATGCTTGAGCACAAGCACGAGCAGCAGCAGCCGCACAGGCAGCAGAGCAGGAGGAGCAGAGAATGGCGGCAGCTGCACGTGCGCGCGCGCGAGAGCGTGCTGAGCTCAAGCGCGCTCAAGAAGAGATTGCACGGAGGGCAGCAGCAGCCGTCGCACAGACACGGGCAGCAGAGCAGGAGGAGCAGAGAATGGCAGCGGCTGCACGTGCACGTGCACGCATGCAAGAGCGTGCTGAGGCTAGAGGGGAGATGGCACGGGCAGCGGTAGTTATACCAGAGCAGGCAGCAGAGCAGGAGCGTTCAAGTGAGGAGGATGTAGATTGGGGGGAGTTGGCACGGACACAAGCAGCAGAGCATGCACGAGCGCGTGCGGAGCGGAGTAGTTATACCAGAGCAGGCAGCAGAGCAGGAGCGTTCAAGTGAGGAGGATGTAGATTGGGGGGAGTTGGCACGGACACAAGCAGCAGAGCATGCACGAGCGCGTGCGGAGCGGAGAGTACAGAGGGTAGAGGCAGCACAGGCACAAGCAGAGCACATGCGGCAGCACAGAAGGGGGGATACAGAGATGCAAAGGCCACAAGCTGAGCAGGATGCACTGAGGAGGAGGACGGTTAGGTCTGTGAGGAGGGTGGAGCAAGAGGTGAGATGATGATGCATTTGGGAGGGGTGGTGATTCGTTCAGTGGCTGGGGTTCATTGATTGTGACAAGAAGGTTTGATCAGGACTTGCAATGCTGGAGTAAAGCAGCTGCGTATTAAGTGGCTGCCTTCAATGGACAAGTACCTGCTTTTTTTTGCCTGCTGAGAAGCCCGAGTTTCTAGGCCATTCATAGACACTACATAATCCGCCTTTTTCAGACACTGTCTAATCTGCTATGCGCTATGTCAAATGAGCAAATGAGTGAGGGTGCAGGTATGTTGTGCATTCTGTGCACTTCTTCATGTGCTTGCAGATGGATGCTGTCCATTGGCCACAGCCTTTATCCATTCCAGAGGAGCTGGAAGAACGTGGAGATGTGCCTGAAGCCTTCAAGTACGTACGACTGGTGTGCTCTTGCGCACACACTCTCTCTCTCTCTCTCTCTCTCTCTCTCTCTCTCTCTCTCTCTCTCTCTCTCTCTCTCTCACACACACACACACACACACACGCACACACACACACACTCATATCATCTCATCTGATCTCAAAATTTCTCGCTTTTGCTCTCTCTTACCCTCTTCTTCTTTCTTTTACCTTTTACCTCATTTGGAACCTTTAATTATTGTTGCCCATGCAGACATGTGTGCATCCATTCGCCTTGCTCAAGTCTGCCAAAGCATTTCTTGCTTTTATGTCTGTGCGGGCTTGTGCACGTGAACCTGCAAAATGTGCGTTTAGAGCGCCGTCCATGCTTCCCCTTCACTTTGTTGAAGGTGCCCAATCACACTGAGCATCATGCGAGAGCCTGCACAGGCAAGAAGCGGCGTGACGTATGAGAGGGCAGCAATCTTCAAGTGGCTGTCAGTGCGTGGTGTGGACCCAGCTTCTAAGGTGTGCGTATGACAGTCTGGATGGTCTGCCCATAAAGATCTGGACTTCCTACCTTTATGTTTTTATTGCATCACTGAAAGATGACTTTGTAGTGATGTGGGTCATAATCCAATGCATTGGTTGCAGTGAATGGAAAATCCCTTGAAGGATGTGATACACATGGCCTAGCAAGCTTCCCGATGGTTGTTTTGGACTGTCCCCTTCCTGTTGTGTGTCCGACTTTTGTGGGTTGAGTTATTTTTGATGCGCATTTCGTCTTTTTCTTTGGTTGTGCACTGGAAAGAATGGCCCAGTCTCATGGGGTATGGGTTTTACTTCAAATGAGGGTATCGAGTGTCAGAGGTTGCGAGGACAGATGGTCCCAAGCGATTTGGGCGTGTCCTTGTTTCAGTCATTTTTCAAGGCCTCCGCCTTTTGGAGTTGCTTGCCTCAACCACCCCAGGTGTTACATGGCCAGTATAACAATGAATTTCTCCTCCTCCAATAGAAGGAAAACGTATGGATTGGTTACGGACCTTTCCCGTCCTGATGCTGCCTAAATGGTGACGATTGTGAGGAGAGTCCCCAAAGAGGGGCAGTCACAGTGGCTAAGGGACTCTTGTGAGCAAAAAGATGCCTTCTCAATTCAGAGCTGCTTCAACTCCTTCACTTTGCTCGTGCACTAACGTACCTAATGACTCAAACAACACAGCATCGCCTTCAGCAGTGATTTTGTGTCTCACGATAAAGATAAGTAGTGCTTGAAATGCTTTGTGTGCTGCAGGTTCCCATGAGTCCCACCCATCTCGTGCCAAACCTGAGTGTCCGTAGCATGGTGGAGGAATGGGTGGCAACACAAATTGTAGCAGAGAGATCTGCGCAGAACAATGTACCGGGTGCGTCGAACAGCTCAGCCGCCCAGCAAAGATTGACACCGACTTCCTCTGATCTGGACATGAGGTGAGGTGATCTGGCCATGAGGTGAGGTGATCTGGCCATGAGGTGAGGTTTGCTTGCACAAACGGGGGCAGGAGGTGTATTGAGCTTGTGGTACGAGTTGGGTTGTGAGGAGGCGGAGAGAGCGCTGCCTTTTTCTGTGGGTATGAGAAAAGAGGGCCTCCACACTCAACCCTGCTTGTCAGCAACACCACTAACAGTGGCATTTGATAAGAACCAGAACGCCTTATCCCCTGTACCACCCAAGGAAATGCTCTTGGCTTCTTTGCCTGTTACGTTGGATGGCAAAAGACTTGGACAAAACGCACATTGAAGCCGTACAAGGCAGTTACATCTACATACTGCACTGAAATTTGTCCAGGTTTGGGCAGCTCATAAGCAGGACCTTCAGGATGGAGCAGCATCAGCAGCAGGAGCAACAACAGGAGCAGCAGAGGGAGCAGCAGCAGCAAGAGCAGCAGCAGCAGCAGGAGCAGGAGCTGGAGCAGCAGCCTCTGGCACCGCAGAGTGTGAAGAGTGCAATGGTATGCAAGGCTTTCATATGCTGTGCATATTTCACCTTTCGCATGACGCGAATGTGCCTTGCTGGGTTGCTGTCTCTGCTGCTGACCATCATTTCCAGCGCCATTGGCCTCGCTAAATGCCTCTTTAAACAGGGTTCCCAGATCAAGAAGTCTGAGGACCAGGGATAATGAATGACTTAGAAAATATTTTAGACCTCAGTGCAATGTGGAATGTGCTACTGCCCCAGGTGGTGCAGTGAGTGGTTGTTGCTCTCACCAACTGGTGTGAGTTGCTGTGAGTTAGTCTTGCATGCTGTTTTGAAGTCTCAAGTCAACGCTTGATAACCGTGGGTCATGAAATGGGTCACAAAAAAGTGGTCGAGCTTAGTGTCTGAATGACTTTTGTTCATCTGTGAAGCAATTTGCATGTGCATTGTCATGCTGAGGTGCTCTAATTCAATTTTTCATTTTTCCTTGTTGCTTGCAATTTTATGTTTCCCAGAGGCCCACAGGGCAGCAGTGTTTTCATGATTTCCCCACATGGCCGTATTATTACATTATTATCCGTTCCTTTTTTAGTGGTTTGTGTTGAGTTGATTAGGTAAAGTAGATCAAGCACGGATTATGCTTGACTTCTCATGTCCCTGTTGATGAAACTTGTTGTTGCTGGGCAGCACTTGTTGCATGTAGTTCTGATTGGGCTTTTGTTTGTAATGTTTGGCGGTACGGAGGGTTGAGTTGACAAGCTAATACTCCCGGTACATTTTCTCCAGCAGTTGAGGTACCAGCTGCAGCTCAACCATGTCAGATTCGCAGAGATGGGTTGAAGAAATTAAAGAAATAAAGCAATAAAGATAAGCAGAAGACCAAGGAGCTACCAACAAAATAATGGAAATGGGGTGAGTGGGGGTACAAGAACTCCACCTGCCTCTAATCATCCCTTTTTTTCTCATGGTGGGGGACTGTCTGCGAGCATAATCTTCCTTAATACTCGCCAGCTGGACTGTTGTCTTTGGCGTAGATATCCTTTCATGCTGATTTATTGTCTTGGCGTAGATTTTCTTTTCTTTTTCAATGGTTACAATGGTTGCAATGCCAGGGGACCTTCAGCCAGAATGTTCGGCTGATCGGCCTGTGACTGGTCTATGCCAGTCACACATAAAATCAATCCGTGAGCTCAGAAATAAAATTGGAGAGCTTGTATTTTTTTTTGTGAAAGAAAGGCAAAGGCTGTACGCGTAGTGACATGAGGCACACAGTGGGCAGTCTGAGAATAACCAGGAACCTGTTGAAACATGACAGAAAACGTGCGCCGCAACCGGCACACCTCTGGGCACATACACTTAAGAAGAACACGGGCCTCATCTTGGTCCTCATGCAAACTGCACTTATCACAAATGGTAGACTCATCACCACGAGACCAAATGTTTCTATCCACTTGCAGAGTGTGAGCTTGCAGCCTAAAACGGCTTACGCAACGCACCATTTGCTTAGTCAGATTCTGAGATGCATGGCAAGGGGTAAGGGGTAAGGGTTACACAGCTATATGGCAAGGTTGTTTCACAAGGGCTCGCACATTCAAGTCAAAGGGGACACCAAAGTAGGCCTGATAGACTGACACAGAGTTGCAAGCCGTGCAGCACGGCTGCATTCTCATCAGAGGTGTTCCAGACAGTGCGAAGTCTGAGCCTCAAATCATCTGTTAAATCCTGAAGCTTAGTAATAGGAGCTCTATTTCACACTGCCTGCACAAAATCAGCGCATCTGCCCAAACATTGAAAACCATCCAGCATCTGGGCAGTCCAGCAACCCTTAATCCTTGCATGCTTCTCGTAATCAGCTTCAAAAACCTTTCTCAGAGCGGTGCTGTCGCAGGTCAGCATATTGTTGTACATATTGACCACAGACCTAAACCAGTAATGTTTTTTTACTTGGTTTGTTTTGAGGTTTACCTCGTTCTCATAGGTTGAGCAGCCATTCCAGGTTGAATGCCTCTGTAATCCAAACTACACTAAACCAAACTCAACAGTAAAACTGTAAAGGCCCGTGGCCACACTCGTGCAGAACTGCCCACTGGCAGTTGGAGGTGGTGCGCTTAACATCGAGAGCACGTTAAGACTTTAAAACTCAGGAGTCTGACTTGCTCCGTCCCTTGCTGTACAAAATCTATCTGTACCCCACACTTGACTGCCATACATGGCTACCGGGATCACATACGTTTTCCCCAGCTAGAGGGCGGCCTGGAGACTGCTATCAAAAATTATGATCAGATGCGGCCTGAGGCAGCCAATAGCACCGGTGGCCTGTTCAGAAGACCTCTCCATGTTCAAACACTTATGGAACATCATGCCCAGATACTTGCTATCCTTATATCACATAGGAAAATTATATCATGTTCTCATAGGTTGAGCAGCCATTCCAGGTTGAATGCCTTTGTAATCCAAACTAAACTAAACTATTATGGAACATCATGCCCAGATACTTGCTATCCTTGTAATCAAACTTAGCTTTCGCATTTAAGCCAGATGATGAAGGAATGAGTTAGATAAGCATTGGTTATAGAAGTGGCTGCCAAATTGCTGAAGTAGCCGATGGTTGGTCTGTACAAATTTAAACTTGGGCAAATTATTGCCCCTGGAATTGAAATGATAACTACCTCAGATTTGCTTGTGTTGATGATCAGATGTTTATTCTCCGTGCACTCCCTCAACCGGTTCAGCGTGCACTGCAAGTCCTTGGCACAATTGCTGAGCAAGGTGAGGTCATCAGCAAAAAGCAGATGAGACACGCAGGACCAACCCAGAACTGGGCAAATAATGCTTCTCTCTCTTTGTGGCGGTCATGACGTATGAAGTTCTTAGGTTCTCCAGGAGTTGTCTCGGGCTGTAGGCCATCCTTGTAACCCTTGCAACCCTTGTAACCTTTAGGTTCTCCAGGAGTTGTCTTGCTGGGGACCAACTTGCGCATTGACTTGAGATCCAGGCATTAAGCAGTCTGGATAAAGCCTTTATCTGTAAATCCTGTAAGCAGTCTGGAGAGAGGTAGAAGGTTAAGACCCTTTTTCCTGTTTTAAAAGCCTGTGGCTTATCCCAATGTGCGTGCCTATCACACTTGGCAATTGGTTTGCTTTCTTGCCTCAGAGACCGGTTTTGATATCTGTACACCATTTGTTATGCTGGAGTTTTTGAAGATGACGCTTTACATTTCTTCCTTACTAAGTCAAATACAGGCGTACCACGCACAGGAGAATCAGGCACTCACACTTTTACCTTCACATGGTTTTCAACACGAGCAATTTTGTAATGTGCAAACCTCATCAACAAGCCACATACAAAAGAACAACGCGACCGCTCTATTTGTCACAGACGTGAAAAGTTGGTCCAGAAACTGCGGTAAGTCAAGTCTGTTATTAGGTCAGATGACAGCAAAGAAGGCCGCCAGATTATATCGAGTGGCCATTAAAATAAATAGTGAATGATCACCCTGGTACTTCACTCATCCTTGGACCAATTCAAAAGGAAGGGTGTACCACAACCTTGCTTCCAAGGGCGTACAAACGTCGACCCACAAAGCCCTGTGTAGCCTTCGGCATGCTCCATGATGCATGTGCCAACCGATGCACGTGCCAACCGATGCACGAGACAACCGATGCACATGCCAACCGATGCTCGTGCCAACCGATGCACAACACAACCGATGCACGTGCCAACCGATGCACGACACAACCGATGCACGTGCCAACCAATGCACGACACAACCGATGCACGTGCCAACCGATGCACGTGCCAACCAGTGCACGGCATGCACTCCATGATGCACATGCCAACCGATGCACGTGCCAACCGATGCACATGCCAACCGATGCACGGCATGCACTCCATGATGCACGTGCCAACCGATGCACGTGCCAACCAACGCACGTGCCAACCGATGCACGGCATGCACTCCATGATGCACGTGCCAACCACGTCAACATAAGGCCCCTAGGAACCATCAGCCCAGGAAAAGCGCCCCCGCACAGTCACACAAGCCCATGTAATGTTTGTCAGTGCAAACCACGCCTGCGCCAGCAGCCTCCCAGCCCCCTCAGCCTCCTCTGCACCGCACATACGCACACATGAGCCTCCGTTCCTGTGGATCCATGAAGAATTTGCGTAGACTCTAGGAAAAGGCAAGGTGGTGGTGGTGGTAGGACGCATCCAGTTTGTGCGGCTCCTTAAGTGGGGACGTTGTAGATACGCAGGGCTTGGGCAATCCAGTCGTAGCTGGTTACAAAGTCCCAGAACGTCACAAAGTCATACTTGTCGGTGCGCACTAATGTCTTGAATAGCTTTACCACCTGGCAGGAGCAAGGTGTGGATGAGTGTGTGTGTGAATGTGTGCATAAGAAAAGGAGAGAGAGAGAGAGACAGAGAAAGAGAGAGAGAGAGAGAGAGACAGAGAGACAGAGAGAGAAAGAGAGAGAGAGAGAGAGTGAGAGAGAAGGAGAGAAGGAGAGAGAGAGAGAGAGAGTGAGAGAGAGAGAGGGAGAGAGAGAGAGAGAGAGAATCGATAAGCTTTTGCATCTGCACAGGCAGCACATACACACACGCGCGTGCACAGACACAAATACACACAAATAACGCACAATACATATGTACAGGCACATAATCGGGCAGACACACACAGCACACACCTTATTCACTTCTGCTGTCCCTGCTCCTTGGCTTGCAAGATACAGTCGCAGCTCAACCTCGCTGACCTTCCCTTGACGTGGAAGGGTGGAAATACGGTCAAACAGGTGTGCCGCACGCTGCAGCGCCCGCAACTTGCGTGTCTGTGCGTGTATGTGTGTGTCGGTTTGTGTGTGTAACTACGTGTGTGTGTGTGTGTGTGTCGGCTTGAATAGCGAACATAAACAATGCGGTCAATGAGGTATGCTGTGACAGCTTTTTGAGTTTGTGCCTCTATAGTAGGGTTGACAGCACTATGTATAAACCGTATATGACCGTATATGACTGTATATGTGAGGAGATCCCTGCATAAAATACCGTACATACACCGTATATATATTCTGGTTCTGGCCAGCCTTATTCGTATGCTATGTGTGTTACACAGAACAGTGACAAGTACAAGTGCCTATCTGTATGCATTGTGTGCGACAAAGACCAGCAACAAAGACCAGCAACAAAGGCCAGTAACAAAGACCAGCAACAAAGACCAGCAACAAAGACCAGCAACAAAGGCCAGCAACAAAGGCCAGCAACAAAGACCAGCAACAAAGGCCAGCAACAAAGACCAGCAACAAAGACCAGCAACAAAGACCAGCAACAAAGACCAGTTACAAAGACCAGCAACAAAGGCCAGCAACAAAGACCAGCAACAAAGACCAGCAACAAAGGCCAGCAACAAAGACCAGCAACAAAGACCGGCAACAAAGACCAGCTACAAAGACCAGCAACAAAGACCAGTTACAAGTTGCCTGCCTCCGCACACAACTACATGCCTCCGCACACAACTACATGCCTCCGCACACAACTAATTACATGCCTCCGCACACAACTATGCATTGTGAGCAACAAAGACCAGCAACAAAGACCAGTTACAAGTGGCCTGCCTCCGCACACAACTGCATGCCTCCGCACACAACTATATGCCTCCGCACACAACTATGAATTGTGAGCAACAAAGACCAGCAACAAAGACCAGTTACAAGTGGCCTGCCTCCGCACACACAACACACGTGCCCTGTGTGTGGGACACACCACACGTGTCCTCTTTGTGAGCTACAAAGACAAGTAACAAGCGGCCTGCCTCTGCACACACAACACACTTGTCCTCTGTGTGGGACACACCACACGTGTCCTCTTTGTTAGCTACAAAGACCAGTAACAAGTGGCCTGCCTCCGCAAACACAACACTCATGTCCTCTGTATGGAACACACCACACGTGTCCTCTTTGTAAGCTACAAAGACAAGTAACAAGCGGCCTGCCTCCGCACACACAACACACGTGTCCTCTGTGTGGGAGACCACAAGCCTGCGCACCTTTTTTTACATGCGCACATGAAGAAAAAAGAGTATGCTCATTTGAAAGTCAAGCCACTTGCTGAGTCTGCAACTGCACACTATACGTGCGTGCTTGTGTGCAGCAAGTGCAGCAAGTGCTAAAAGTGCTACTAGCACTGCAAGCCTGTGTCCTGAAGCACTGTGAGCGTATGGGTGTAGCGCTGCAAGCCTGCTTGTACCACCGTGTACCTTTGACCTCGGCAGCACCAGCTCTACCGCCATATCATCTTCTGTCATGGCCAGCAGCGTAGCACCTGCGTGTTGTGTGTGTGTATTTGTGTGTGCGTGTGTGTGTGTGTGCATGTTTGTACGTGTGTGTATGCATGCACTTGCATATGCACGTGCGTTTTCCACAGGCATTTCGGTCCCAGCACATACATGCAACCACGCTTGCCTTCCACCTCCAACGTGCACATACATGTTTCCGCGTTTGCCTGTCATCTTCAACGTGAACATGCATGTGCTTGCTTCTCATCTTCAACATCACATGCATGTGATTGCTTCTCACCTCCATTGCGCATATGCACGTAACCGCGTTTGCCTGTCATCTTTGACGTGGACATGCATGTGCTTGCTCCTCACCTAGCTCCACCGTGCAACTGCTTTTAAACACGCTCGCCTCTCATCTTCAACGTGCACATGCATGTGCTTGCTTCTCACCTCCATCGTGCAACTGCATTTTCACACGCTCGCCTCACACCCCAAACATGCACATGCTTCACTCTCACCTCCAAAGTGATAGACTCAGGAGCCCGTCAAGTCTGGCCAATCAAAGCCCATCTTACGTATACATGCACAAAAACACACTTGCCTATCACCCCCAACGTGTACATGCACATGTCTCACTCTCACTCTCAACTCCAATGAGATCGACTCGCTCACTCTCACTCTCACCTCCAATGTGATCAACTCGGTCACTCTCACTCTCACCTCCAATGTGATCGACTCGCTCACACTCACTCTCACCTCCAATGTGACTGACTCGCTCACTCTCACTCTCACCTCCGATGTGATTGACTCGCTCACACTCACTCTCACCTCCAATGCGATTGACTTGGTCACTCTCACTCTCACCTCCGACGTGATCGACTCGCTCTCACTCACTCTCACCTCCAATGCGATCGACTCGGTCACTCTTACTCTCACCTTCAATTTGATCGACTCGGTCACTCTCACTCTCACCTCCAATGCGATTGACTCGGTCACTCTCACTCTCACTCTCACTCTCACTCTCACCTCCAATGTGATTGACTCGGAAGCCCCTCAGGTCCAGCCGATCAAAGCCCATCTCTTCTAGCAGCAGCGCCAGCTCGTCAGGAGTGAAGCGGGCCAGGTGCTTCTTTCGCAGCAGGTCAGACTCAACCTGCAGTTTGTGGGTGAATGTGTTTGTATGTGTTTGTGCATGTGTGTGTGTGTGTGTGTGTGCGTGTGTGTGCGTGTGTGTGTGCGTGTGTGTGTGTGTGTGTATGCGTGTGTGTGCGTGTGTGTGTGTGTGTGCATGTGTGTGTGCGTGTGTGTGCGTGCGTGTGTGTGTGTCACATGCTTGACTCAGGTCAAATCTGACCACATTCATCAGGCCTATCCTGTACAGTGTGTCATGTCATGCATGCAGCCTTGTGTTTCTCTCCAATAGAATTGTATGTATGCACACAAATTTACCCATACCCAGATGCATGTGTGCTTGCATGTATGTTTCCTGCAGCATGATGGTAGGAGGTAGACGCACTTTATACAGAAGTATGTGCACCTCATATATGCTTCATACTGCACACACACACACACACGCACGCATACACACACACAACACAATGATGTCCCATACTACATGCTGTGCTTGTTATGTAAGCACAACGTTGTTTGCACACTGCGCGCAGTGCACTGTAACAAGTGCACAGAGCATAGTGCAGACTGTTCTGTACATTGCACAAAGTACACAAGCAACCAGACAAGCACACACACACGCACGCACACACACTCACACTCACACTCACAATCACACTCACACTCACACTCACACTCACTCACACACACACACACTCACACGCACACTCACACGCACACTCACACTCACACTCACACTCACACTCACACTCACACTCACACACTCACACACTCACACACACTCACACTCACACTCACACTCACACTCACACTCACACTCACACTCACACAATCACAGCCAAGTCAAGCACTCAACTAACCTACCTCCACCAGGGAGTTCACTTTCCAGTCATCATTGGTAGCCGCTAGGTCTCTTGTGGGGGAGGTCAGCAAAGAGCCCACGCCACTGCTGTAGGGGCGGCTGTTCAGTAAGCTGTTAGCTGCATCCTGTGCGTTTAAGTAGCCGCAGCAGTGTGTGTGTGCGTGTGCATGCGTGTGTGCGTGCGTTTGTGAGAGAGAGAGTGTGTGTGTGTGTGTGTGTGTGTGAGAGAGAGATAGAGGCGACTATTTTAACTACATGGACACAATCATGGGCAAACTCACAATGCTTTCTAGGAGAAAATTGGTCCAAACCTCTGCAAGAAATTCAGGACAGCCGGGCATACGCGCAACACCCATCAGATTACTCCCACACCTACACACCCATAATAACTCCCGCACTAAGTGGAGGCTAGATGAGCATGACCCACCTTTGTGAGGAGTGGCCGTGGGGATGCCGGGCCTGGTGACACCGGGCGTGGTGACCTGCATGCAGTGTTGTGTGTGTGTGTGTGTGTGTATGTGCATGTGTGTATGTGTATGTGTATGTGTGTGTATGTGTATGTGTGTGTATGTCTGTGTGTGTGCGTGTGTGTATGTATGTCTGTGTGTGTGCGTGTTGTGTGTTGTCTGTGTCGTACGGGCGTACGGGTGACCTGTGTGCAGTGATAGGCCAACCTCATCAACAGTGCGCAAAGTAAGCAAGAGCTTCTGAGAGCCTACTTCAGCATGCAGTGTAAGTATGCTTATGCTTACGGCCAAGCCTGCTTGTTGTGCATGCCTCCATCGTTTGAACAAGGACACACACACACATACATACAGCTGGGCTCGGCAGGGTGGGTGCACAAGGACACACACACATACATACACACACCCACACCCACAACAAAGCCCTGCGTCTTTTTCAACGTTTGACAGGCCACGGATGCTCTCAAAATTCTGGTGAACATTGCTGAAAATGGGCATCTAACTAACACTTCCTTGTGAGTTCTGGTCACTGTTCTTACACAAAGGATTCCCTACAAAAGCACTTAGGTAGAAAGAACGCCTCCTCTCGGCCCACCCCACTCCTTCGACAAAATTAAGAATCCGTGCTTGAGACCACGCCAGCCTGTACGGAGACGTAGGCCTGGGGGCCACAGCTCTAGGAGACACGATACGGGGAGACAGGTAGGGAGGCCACCACGCCCAAACAACACCCACATCCACACACACAACACACACCAACCTGTGCAGAGACGTGGGCCTGGGGGCCACAGCCCTAGGAGACAAGGTATGGAAAGACAGGTAGGGGGCCACCACGCCCGTACAACACCCACCCACCCACATCCACACACACAACACACACACACACACACACACCAACCTGTGCAGTGACGTAGGCCTGGGGGCCACAGCTCTAGGAGACAAGGTACGGAAAGACAGGTAGGGGGCTACCACGCCCGTACAACACCCACCCACCCACATCCACACACACAACACACACACCAACCTGTGCAGAGACTTAGGCCTGAGGGCCACAGCTCTAGGTGACAAGGTACGGAAAGACAGGTAGGGGGCTACCACGCCCGTACAACACCCACCCACCCACATCCACACACACAACACACACACCAACCTGTGCAGAGACTTAGGCCTGAGGGCCACAGCTCTAGGAGACAAGATACGGGGAGACAGGTAGGGGGCCACCACGCCCGTACAACACCCACCCACCCACATCCACACACACAACACACACACACCAACCTGTGCAGAGACTTAGGCCTGAGGGCCACAGCTCTAGGTGACAAGATACGGGGAGACAGGTAGGGAGGCCACCATGCCCATACAACACACACCCACACCCACACCCACACCCACACCCACACCCACACCCACACCCACACACAAAACACACACACACCCACACCCAAAACACACACGAGCACCAACCTGTACGGAGACATAGGCCTGGGGGCCACGGCTCTAGGAGACAAGATACGAGGAGACATGTAGGGAGGAGAGAGGGGAGCGGGGGGAGGGGGGTGCGCTAGTGCAGAAGGCACGTAAGGGCGTGTGGGGGACACATTGAGGGCAGCGCGCACAGAAGGGAGGGGCGAGTAGTCTCGAGGGGAAAGGGGGGCCACGGGACCGAGGTAGGGGCGGGCTGCGTGCGTATGTGTGTATGTGCGTGCGTGAGTGCGTGCGAGTGCATGTAGTGTGTGTGTGCATGCAGGTGTGCGTGAGTTTGTGTATGTGCGTGCGTGCGTGTAGTGCGTGTGTGTGTGCATGTGTGCGTGTGTGTGTGCATGTGTGCGTGTGTGTTTTTTTGGCAACCCTGTATATGCACGCCTGCATGCAGCACAAGCCCGACTTTATGCCTTACAGTGCAAGTATGTTGAACTTTGTAAGACAGAGGATGGCACTGGGGTCGGCTTAAGACAGCAATCACACAGTGTGACAGTTTCAATCACATATTGTGACAATTTCAATCACACAGTGTGACCTTAAGATTCTTTGAGGTCCAGCCTCCATGCAGGGCTGGGGGCCTTGTGTGCAAACTGTTGGGAAATTTACAGGCAATATAAGCATTGAGATGTCTCCGGCCACTTGAGTCAGCATTAGGCTTTCCACCTGCATGCACACGCACACACATACACATACACACACGCACACGTGCACACACACACACACTCACACACACACACACACGCACATATACACAAACACGCGCACACACACACCTGAAGGCCGTGGGCTCTCCATGGTGCTGGGCCTGGTCAGAGCCTTCGCTTCGTTAAAGTCACTCATGTCGTGGATGAGGGAGCGCACATCACTGGCAGTGCTGGGCCCGTAGCGTGGCATCTGTGTGTGTATGTGTGTGTGTGTGTGTGTGTGTGTGTGTGTGTGAAGGGGGGGTAACACACAGAGAGGTGCAATCACAGTCAGCTAGGTGCGTATACGTATGCGTAGGGTTGGCCAGAATCGCATATGTCATATATATACATGGTGTATACAAGGTGATTTTGGCGGGGAAATCACCAAATATACGGTGTGTGCAAACGGTTCTGGCCAACCCTACGCATGTGTGTATATATGTGTGTGTGTGCGTGTGTGTGTATGTGTGCGTGTGTGTGTGCGTGTGTGTGTGTGTGATAAAGCCAACAAACAGAGTAAAGGGATGTATGTAGGCTGTCTGTTTTGACCTAGGATTGTGGCATTAGTAGAGAAGGGAGGGGTGCAGACGGGTTTGGGCAGGGGTGAGGCGATGCGCGATGTGTGTGGAGTGCAGTGCCTGTGCGAGCGCAGGCTTATGGCAGCTCTGTAGCGTGGTACGTTGCACGTGGAAGGCAGATAGATGGCTTTGTACAGTGCGTGGACGTAAGCCAGGACTGCAAGCCAAGAGTTTCTTGTGCACAGGGTCCCACACTCATGTGCGCATGCACACGTGGACGCTTGTGTCTTGTACAACACTGGAGTTTATGAAACGGCACCCACCTACACACACACACTTACACACACACACACACACACACACACACATACACACACACATACAAGTACACATTCACACATTTAAACAGTTAAGTGCACAGCCTTGTACACCCACACCAACACCCACACCCCCACAGGCCCTCACCCTGCCCTATCCAAAAAAAGCTTCACGGACGTGCTGTCCTAAAGGCATACACGCACACGCACAAGCACAAGCACAAGCACAAGCACAAGCACACGCACACGCACACGCACACGCACAAGCACAAGCATACACACAAGCACAAGCATACACACAAGCATACACAGCACGCACAAGCACAAGCATACACAGCACAAGCACAAACAGCACACAGGCCCTCACCCTGCCGTATCCAAAGGGTGCCTTTACGGGCGTGCTATCCTCAAAGCGCAGCAGCTCTGATGCGGAATCCAGCTTACGCAGGTCACGTGCCAGCAGGCTAGACGCACGGACTGTGGTGATGATCTCTGCCTGATTCTTGACATTGCCGTGGCGCAGGGCGAGCAATGTGTACCTGGAGCAAATTCAATCGTCGAGAAGCATGGAGGAGTCAGTCGTTGAGAAGCAGGGAGCGCGTTGAATCGTTGAGAAGCAGGGAGGGGTCAGTCGTTGAGAAGCAGGGAGGAGCCATTCGTTGAGAAGCAGGGAGGAGCCAGTCGTTGAGAAGCAGGGAGGAGTCAGTCGTTGAGAAGCAGGGAGGAGTCAGTCGTTGAGAAGCAGGGAGGAGTCAGTCGTTGAGAAGCAGGGAGGAGTCAGTCATTGAGAAGCAGGGAGGAGTCAGTTGTTGAGAAGCAGGGAGGAGTCAGTCGTTGAGAAGCAGGGAGGAGTCAGTCGTTGAGAAGCAGGGAGGAGTCAGTCGTTGAGAAGCAGGGAGGAGCCAGTTGTTGAGAAGCAGGGAGGAGTCAGTCGTTGAGAAGCAGGGAGGAGCCAGTCGTTGAGAAGCAGGGAGGGTGTATGAAGCTGGCTGTCTAGTGTGCCAGGCGTAGGGTTGGCCAGAACCGTGTATATATGTATGTATATAGTATACACCGTATATGACTGTATATTTGGTGATTTCCCTGCCAAAAATACCGTATGTAACCCGTATACATATGGTTCTGGCCAACCTTAGCCAGGGGTGATGCGGTTTTGGGGAGGTGGGTGATGGTCCCTGGCTCTCAGGCTACAATAAGGTAACAGGGCGTGAGGCGTGTGCAATGCGATGTGAGCGCAATTTGTACGGGGTGGTACTGGTTTTCAAGTGATCATCTCTGTGTGGTAACAGCACTGACAATAGGTACAGGGTGGGCAGGCGTTACAGAATGTGAATGTAAATGCAAGAGTGTGTGTACGCATGTGTGTGTGTATGTGCACGCGTATGTACATTTTTGTAAAGACATGTGTGAGCTGATGCTTTACAGAAAAACATCACAGCAAAATAACTCCCACCCCCCGCCCCACCCCACCCACACCCACACCCACACCCTCACACCCTCACACCTTGCCACCTCAGCCTTGCCACACACACACACACACACATACACACACACCTTGCAGCCTGCCTAGCCACACCCACACCCACACCCCCACACCTTGCCACCTCACTGAGGTACGAGTCTGGTGAGGCCATGAGGTCCACCAAGAATTCGATGCCCCCAAGGTAACGCACGCTGTCCTGAATCACGATGTCACGCGCAGCCAGCAGGCTCAGCGCGGCGGCAGCTGCCGTCTGTGCGGTGGGCTCTACGTCAGGACGCAGCAGGCGCACCTGTCAAGAAAGGGAGTGCATGTGTGTGTGTGTGTTTGTGTTTGTGTGTGTGTGTGTGTTGGGAGTGTGTTGTGTGTGTGTGTGATGCAAAAACATCAAGGACCATAAAGAACTGATTTGTAGGTATGAGCACATGACCATTCACGTACTGCAAGATTCCTGGGCAGCCTCATTACATCTGCACACCTTTACCCTGCCCACCCCTCTAGTTAACCAACGCATCATCTCAGTTACGATCATCTGATTCCGTGCGGGGACATAAATTGGGTGGGTTAAATAGATGTGTACACAATCTGCAGAAGTCCACCTTAATAGGGCCACGCATCAAAATGATGTGGTAAAAAAGGGCCACACACATCAGCTTCTGGCCAACCCCAAACATTCTGTATTGACCGCATCTAGGCTCACCAGTAGGGTTGGCCAGAACCGTATATGCACACCGTATATGCACACCGTATGTATGATGATTACCCTGCCAAAAATACCGTATGTACACCGTATATACCTATAAATGTATGGTTCTGGCCAACCCTACTCACCAGTGCGCCCACACCGCCAGCGGCACGGAACCCGAGTCGGACCTCAGTGTCAGCTGAAAGGTTTCCCATCGCATTGGCCACATTCACCACAGCGACCTGCGGTGCACGTGGTGGGGTGCAACAGCTTATATGCATGCTTTGGAACACACACACACACGCGCATACACATACATATCAAACACACACCCACACCCACACCCACACCCACACCCACACCCACGCCCACACATCCACCCCCCCACCCCCACCCCCACACCCACACCCCCCCACCCCCACCCCCACCCCCACACCCAC